>JGI25319J35699_1000216_pt1 | contig 42717 bp, 34 predicted proteins | sample AutmiccommuBRH17_FD_35699 | JGI IMG/M metagenome (IMG submission 35699) | reverse complement strand
CTAGGTTCTGTACTCATAAACAGGATTCCCAATTGAGTGGGTTCATGATTCCCTTCTCGTGAGAGGAGATGGATCATGGCCCGTTTTGATTTGAGCGATGCCGAGTGGCAGATCGTTGAGCCGCTTCTGCCGAACAAACCGCGCGGGGTTGCCCGCGCCGATGACCGGCGGGTGCTGAATGGGATTTTCTACATTCTGCGGACCGGCTCGCCCTGGCGCGACCTGCCGGAGCGCTACGGCCCTTACACCACGGTGTACAATCGCTTCAACAGATGGGCGAAGGCAGGCGTCTGGCTCAATGTTTTCAATGCCTTGGCGGAGCGATCTCCCGAATCTATGGCCTTCATCGACAGTTCGATCATCCGGGCCCACCAGCACGCCGCAGGCGGAAAAAAGGGGGCCCGGATAACGCCATCGGTCTCTCTCGTGGGGGACTGAGCACCAAGATCCATGCCGTGGTTGATGAGGCGGGCCTGCCGATCCGCCTGTCCCTGACGGCCGGTCAAGCCTCCGACAAGGCCGCCGCGCCTGCCCTTGTCGANAGCCTGAAGACGGCCGCCCATGTCGTGGCTGATCGCGGGTATGATGCGCTCTCGCTGGTCGAGCAGATACGATCACGCGGGGCCGAGGCGCATATCCCCACCCAGCGCAACCGCAAGGCCCAGCGCTCCGTCAACAGAGCCATCTACAGCCAGCGCAATCTGGTCGAGCGATACTTCAACAAACTCAAGCATTTCAGGCGCATCGCAACCCGATTCGACAAACTCGCCAGAAACTACCTCGCCGCCGTCGCTATCGCTTCCGTCAGACTCTGGACACGCGCTTATGAGTCCACAACCTAGCCAGACGCCTGATTTATAAGCAATTGAATCGCGCCCGGACTCCCCGTCCGGGCGTTTTTCATATCGGACGCCAAAAGATCACCGGAAAGGCGTCATGTTTACTTTTAATTGGCGCAAATCATGCTTAACTTGCCTCTGTCCGGGATGGTCCTGGACAAAGTCCGTGCAAGCAGCACGTTTGAAAGGAGGTGATCCATGTCGAGTGAGAAACCAGGTGAGGCCGTTGGGTCTGTGTCCTATGGTGTCTGGCTGGAGCAGCCTCCGATCAAAACCTAGAGACATGGTAGGGCAGCTGTAACGCCGCCCGGACCCGACTAGCCCCATGGGCTCACGGAAGCCGCCCCTCGACAGGGCGGCTTCTTTGATTCTGGCCTTTGAAGGTCGCGGGTTACGTTCCGCCCGAAACAAGGCTAATTGCCTTGGCAATGACATTGCGGAGACGAGACCATGACGAGCCTGACCCACGCGACATCCGGATGGACCATCGGCACGGGCAAGCCGCTCGCCGTGATCGCGGGTCTCAATGTGCTGGAAAACAAGGCGCTGGCGCTCACCGTCGGGTCACAGTTGAAAGCCATCTGCGCCGAACTGGGCCTGCCCTATGTGTTCAAGGCGAGCTTCGACAAGGCGAACCGCTCGTCCATCCATTCGTATCGCGGGCCAGGCCTGGAAGAGGGCCTTAAGATCCTGAAGGACGTGAAGGCGGAACTCGGCGTGCCGATCTGCACCGACCTGCATGAGGCCAGCCAGGCGGTGCCCGTTGCCGCCGTTGCAGACATTGTCCAGATCCCCGCCTTCCTCTGCCGCCAGACAGACCTCGTCATCGCCACGGCAAAGGCCACGGCCGCAGCTGGCGGCATCGTTCAGGTCAAGAAGGCCCAGTTCATCGCGCCCTGGGATACCAAGAACATTGTCACCAAGATTGGCGAAGCCTCCGATGTCGGCGTCATCCTGTGCGAGCGCGGTTCCAGCTTTGGCTACAACAATCTCGTCGTCGACATGCTGGGCATTCCTGAAATGAAGAGGCTCGGCTGCCCGGTCACCATAGATGCGACGCATGCCGTGCAGCTGCCTGGCGCAGACCCGCGCACCGGTGGGGCCTCGACCGGCGGTCGGCGCGATGGCGTGGCGGTGATCGCAAGATCGGCTGTGGCGGCGGGCGCCGATGGCGTTTTCCTGGAATTCCACACCGATCCCGATGCCGCGCTCTGCGATGCGCCTAGCTGCCTGCCAATCTCGGGCGCGAAGGCCCTGCTGACGCAGCTGAAGGCCCTTCACGCGGTGGTGCAAGCCTAGGCCCATGGCGCGCCTGATCCTGTTCAACAAGCCGTTCGGCGTCCTGTCGCAATTTACCGATGCCGGTACTGCAGGATCGCCGCGCAAGACCCTGTCGGACTTCATCAATGTGCCGGGCGTCTACGCGGCCGGGCGGCTGGACCAGGACAGCGAAGGCCTGCTCGTGCTGACCGATGACGGCCAGCTGCAAAACCGCATCAGCGACCCGAAATTCAAGCAGCCGAAAACCTACTGGGTCCAGGTTGAAGGCGTGCCTGACGAGGCGGCGCTGCAAGCCCTGCGAAAGGGCGTCACGCTGAAAGACGGCATGACGGCGCCTGCAAGGGCCGAGGCGATTGCCGAACCGGAAAACCTCTGGCCGCGCGATCCGCCCATCCGTGTGCGCAAGTCGGTGCCTGACAGCTGGATCAGCCTGACCATTACCGAAGGCCGCAACCGGCAGGTGCGCCGCATGACTGCCGCCGTTGGCCACCCAACGCTGCGCCTCATCCGTGCCAGTGTCGGCAGCTGGACGCTGGGTGGCCTTGCCCCGGGGGCGTGGCGTCAGGCCTGAGGCGCGGCCTCCCGTTTCTCATAGACGGATACGTGCATCTTGCTCTCGGCGGTGAACGGCTCCCGCTTCCATCCGCCCCAGCGATGCTTCAGGCTGAGGCCCGCCAGGCGCGCCATGAGGTCGATCTCGGCGGGCCACGCATACCGTATCACAAGGGGTACGAGACGGATGCCCTTCTGCGTGATCCGCATGCGCTGGAAGTCGATCCTCTGCTCAACCGGGTCATGCAGCGCCGCCTCGATCCAGACAGAATTGAATCCCACATTCATCGTCCGCACATTCTGGCCGCTCCGGGCCGACTCCGCATCGGGAACGAATGTCTCGACAAGGAACGTTCCGCCCGGTGCCAGGCATTTGGCGACATTGGCGAAGCATCGCACCTGCGCTTCCTGCGAGGTGAGATTGAAGAGCGTGTTGAACACCAGGAAAACATGGTGGAACGGGCCATCGATTGCCACGTCCGCGAAGTCGCCAATCACGACAGGGATATCATTTCCGCCCGGCTTTTCCCTCAGCTTGGCGACCATATCCGGCGATCCTTCGATCCCGCAGATATCAAGGCCCATCGCGGCCAGCGGCAGCGCCATCCGGCCTGTACCGATCGCCAGTTCGAGCACACGCCCGCCTGCCGCGATCTCGCCAATCAGGGCAACCGACTCCGCCGTCGTTCCGGGGTCGTGGAGGGCGTCATAGTCCTCGGCATTCAGTTCGCCAAAGGTCTCCGGCCCGAACTTCACTGCACCCACGCCCCCGGCGCATTGGTGCGGTAGCCCATCGCCCTGTAGGCCGCATCGATAAGCGGCTGGCCGCGATCATTCAGCAAGAGGCCGCCGCCCATCTGGTTCATCGTGTAGCTGAAGGCCATGCCGCATTCCGGGTCAGCGAAACCAATCGAGCCGCCTGCCCCGACATGGCCAAATGCCTTGTCACCCATGATTGCGCTGGTGCCAGGGCCGAGGTTCAGGGCGCGATTGTCCATCGACTTCATGTAGCCTGACGCAAAGCGTGTCGGGATCAGAAGTGTCGCGTCTCTCTGCGTGGCCGTCGACACCATGGTCATGTTGGCCAGCCGCTCCTTCGAGACCAGTGTGCCGTCATTCATGGCCAGCGGCGTGTACATCGCGACCTGTCCGCGCGCGTTCGACAGGCCGCCACCGCCGCCGATCTCTGCCGCCTGGCTTTTGCGGTCATTGAAGTCCCAGCCGCCGCTGTTCATGAAAGACTTGTGCTGGATGGAGTCCGGCTCTGTCATCAGCTTGACCGTGAACTCGGTCGGCACGTCGCCCGGCTGCGGCTCGTATGTGCGGATCGGCGCAATGTGGACGTCCGCATCTTCCGGCAGGCCAAGCCAGAAACGGGCGCCGGTCTTGTCGGCCACTTCTTCGCGAAAGAACGTGCCAAGCGACTTGCCGGACACCCGCCTGACGAGTTCTCCCACGGTCCAGCCGAAATTGATCATGTGATAGCCGTTGCGCGTGCCCGGCTCCCAGAAGGCTTCCTCATCCTCCAGGCGCTTGATCATATAGTCCCAGTCCAGATAGCCGCCGGGCTTGACCGGATCGCGCAGGGTCGGCAGCGCGCTCTCATGGTTCAGCATCATCTGAACCGTGGTTTTCTCCTTCCCGTTCCTGGCAAATTCAGGCCAGTAATCCGCAACGAGGGCGCTTGGGTTCAGTTCGCCCCGGTCGATCAGGATATGGGCACACAGCGCCGTCGCCGCCTTCGAACATGAGAACACGATGGAGATCGTGTCTTCCTGCCAGTCTTCGCCCGTGTCGGGGTTTGCCTTTCCGCCCCAAAGGTCAACTTTCGTCTCACCATTGACCGACAGGCAGACCGACGCGCCCACTTCGCCCCGCTCGGCAAAGTTGCGCTCGAACGCTTCCTTCAATTCTGCAAAATTTGGGTCACAACTGCCCTTAACCGTAGTGGCCATTTTCGTCTCTCCCTGATTTTTTCAATGCTTTGGACGAACCTTAGCTTGCGTCCTCCAAAAAGCGAGACAAATGAAAAGGCCGCCCGGCATGGCAGGGCGGCCTTGATAATCTGTCTGGTTTCCGGAGAGCGGATCAGGCGGGCTCTTCGGCGTCGTCCTTCTTGGCCGAGCGTTTCTTGGCCGGTTCGGTGACATATTTGAAGGCGAGTTTCTCCTCGTCCTTCTTGTCGATATCGATCTTGACCACGCCGCCCTTCTGGAGCTTGCCGAACAGCAGTTCTTCCGCCATCGGCTTCTTGACGTGCTCCTGGATCGTCCGGGCCAGCGGGCGTGCGCCCATGTCCGGATCGAAGCCGCGTTTGGCCAGCCAGTCGCGGGCGGCCTTGGTAATCTCGATCGACACGTTGCGGTCTTCCAGCTGGACTTCCAGCTGCAGGATGAATTTCTCGACCACGCGGTCGATGATTTCCGGCGTCAGGCCTCCGAACACGATGGTCGCGTCGAGGCGGTTGCGGAATTCCGGTGTGAACAGGCGCTTGAGGGCCTCTTCCTGCTCGTCATCCTTCTTGCCCCGGCCAAAGCCGATCGCGTTCTTGGAGGCGTCCGATGCACCCGCATTGGTTGTCATGATCAGGATGACATTGCGGAAGTCGACCTTGCGGCCATTGGCATCGGTCAGCGCACCATTGTCCATCACCTGCAGCAGGATGTTGAACAGGTCCGGGTGGGCCTTCTCGATCTCGTCGAGCAGCAGGACGCAGTGCGGATGCTGGTCAACGCCATCAGTCAGCAGGCCGCCCTCGTCATAACCGACATAGCCCGGAGGCGCTCCGATCAGGCGGGAGACGGTGTGCCGCTCCATGTATTCCGACATGTCGAAGCGCAGCATCTCGACGCCCATGATGGAGGCAAGCTGCTTGGCGACTTCGGTCTTGCCGACGCCGGTCGGGCCGGTGAACAGGTAGGAGCCGATCGGCTTGTTCGGCTCGCGCAGGCCGGCCCGCGCCAGCTTGATGGCGGCCGACAGGGCCGTGATGGCGGCGTCCTGGCCGAACACGACGCGTTGCAGGTCATTCTCGAGAGACTTGAGCGCTGCCACGTCGTCGCTCGACACCTGCTTGGGGGGGATGCGCGCGATCTTGGCGACAACGGCCTCCACGTCGCGGATGCCAACCTGCTTCTTGCGCTTGTTGGCGGGCAACAGCCACTGAGCGGCGCCGGCTTCGTCGATCACGTCGATCGCCTTGTCGGGCAGCTTGCGGTCGGTGATGTAACGATCCGACAGCTCAACAGCGGCCTTGATGGCGTCATTGGTGTAGCGCAGGCCGTGGAAATCCTCGAAGCGGGATTTCAGGCCGGTCAGGATCTTGATCGCATCCGGCACGGTCGGTTCGACCACGTCGATCTTGCGGAACCGGCGGCTGAGTGCGCGGTCCTTCTCGAAATGCTGCTTGTATTCCTTGAACGTCGTCGAACCCATGCAGCGCAGGCCACCGGACTGAAGCGCAGGCTTCAGGAGGTTCGATGCATCCATGGCGCCGCCGGAAGTTGCGCCGGCACCGATGATCGTGTGGATCTCGTCAATGAACAGGATTGCCTTTTCCTGTTGCTCGAGCTCCTTCATCACGGACTTGAGGCGTTCCTCGAAATCACCGCGATAGCGTGTACCAGCCAGCAGGGCGCCCATGTCGAGCGACCAGATGATGGCCTCGTCCAGGATTTCCGGCGCTTCACCATCGACAATTTTCTTGGCCAGGCCTTCGGCAATCGCCGTCTTGCCGACGCCCGGATCGCCGACGAGGATCGGGTTGTTCTTGTTGCGGCGGCACAGCACTTCAATACAGCGGTTCACTTCGGCGTCGCGGCCGATCAGCGGGTCGATCTTGCCGGCGCGCGCCTTGGCATTGAGGTTGACGCAATAGGCGTCCAGCGCCTCGTGGCCCTGCTTGACGGCTTCTTCTTCGCCGCCTTCCGCGCCACGCGGGCTGGTCGGGCGCGACATGCCGGGCTGCTTGGCTACGCCATGCGAGATGAAATTGACCGCGTCATAGCGGGTCATGTCCTGCTCCTGCAGGAAGTAGGCAGCGTGGCTTTCGCGCTCGGAGAAGATCGAGACCAGCACGTTCGCGCCGGTCACTTCATCGCGACCGGAACTCTCGACATGCAGGATCGCCCGCTGGACAACGCGCTGGAACGCGGCCGTCGGCTGTACACGGCCTTCGCTTTCCTCAAGGATCAGACTGGAGAGTTCTTCATCGATATAACGCACCAGATCGCCGCTGAGCGCTTCGATGTCGACCTTGCACGCGCCCATGACTTCGCGGGCATGCTCATCCTCCGTCAGCGCCAGCAGGAGATGCTCGAGCGTGGCATACTCATGGTCGCGTTCGGACGCGAGCGTGAGCGCCTTTTCGAGAGCGGTTTCGAGAGAGTGGGACAATCGTGGCACAGGAAGGGACCTTTCAGGGGTCGGGGGTGAAATCTAGTCTTCTTTCTCCATAACGCATTGGAGAGGGTGTTCATGCCGCTTGGCCAGGTCAAGCACCTGGGCGACTTTTGTTTCGGCCACTTCGTAGGTGTAGACTCCGCAAAGACCGACACCCTTCTGGTGGACATGCAGCATGATCCGGGTCGCCTGCTCACGCGAGCGATTGAAGTAGCGCTCCAGGATGTAGACGACGAATTCCATTGGCGTGTAGTCGTCATTCAGGAGCAAGACGCGGTAAAGCGACGGTTTTTTGGTCCTGACCCGGGTCTGGGTCACGATGTCGATACCGATGCCATTGCCATCACCGGGCGGGTTGCCCGCGGGTGGTCCCGGCAGGTTCGGATCGCTCATCCAGGCAGGATCATGTATGGTGTTCATGGGCTTAAGATATACGTTCCTGAGTGAGATTGAAGGGACCAAGCGTGGCAAAAGCATGTCGTGCCTGTTTTTATGGCATGGCGAGCGCAGTGAGCAGGGCATTCACACGCTTGCCATTCGTCCCGAGATCCGAATAGCCGAGGCGCGATCCGGAATAGATGGCGAGCGTCGACTGATGGTCATGGCCCTCGACCGGAAGGACGAGAATGTCCACATCATCCTTGAACCGCATCAACTTTGTCACGGCGATGAAACTGATGCGCCCGGATGCCGGATCGGAAGCCTTGATCTTCCAGTCCTTGCGCGCCGCGATCATTTGCATGATGTCTTCGAAAAGGTCTGCCGGCGTGCGGTCGAAGACCGGGGAGGATTCGTCCGGCAGGGCGGCATCCACGAACCCGTCCGGGGCGACAAGCCAGTTATTGGGCCTGGCAGGGCGCTTGAACGTCTTGAAGTCGATGAAATCTGTCATGGCGCCATGGTAGTCGGCTTGTGGCCGGTTGCCACGTGAAAAACATGAAGCCGAAAAACAAAGAACCGGGCCAAACAGGCCCGGCTCTTCCTAATCTACCTACTCTACCGCCAGACGAGATGACTCTCGTCAGACCTCGGGAAACTATTTGCTCGTCCAGGCCGTGAAAGGCTTGGCAGCATCGCGCCATGCAAGCATGCAAAGCTCAGCTTGAGCGTTCATTTCCGAAGTATAGGCGGAAACCAGGGATTTTGCAAAGGCAGACTGGATTTCCATGACCTTGCGGGGATCCTTGGCCGATGTAAGGGCCTGGGTCGCTTCAGCGCCCTGCTCGAGGGTGCGCGTGAAGAAGTCCATGTTGCGGGTGCCGAGGGTGCGCATTATTTCGGTCGAGGCCGCTGCGCGCTCTGTTGCCGTCTTCAGGCTGTCTTCAGCAAACGAGCCAAACTTGCTGGCCATGCCCGTGAATTTTTCCATGCCGTCATCGAGCATTTTCGTTGCCGCTTCGGGTGCATGCACCTCCGGCGCTGCTTTTTGAGCAGGTTTTGATTTGGATGCTGTGTTCGGTGACTTGGCCATGGGTCGGTTCCTTTTCCAGTGCTTCAGCTTGAATATAGCCGATTTCTTCGCGAATGCAATATTTTTGTTGCACTGCAGCATGAGCATTCCTGCACGTTTTTTGCACAGATGGCCTGACATTGCCAAAATTTGATCCCCTGGCCTGTGTTAAGGTGTGGTCAATGCATTTGGGCGACTCTATCGTAAACCTCGGGCGGTTCGGGGTTAATACTTTTGCGGAGGTAGGCCACTATGAAACAGCGCGCTTTGGCCCCGGTGTTAAGGACCGTTGCCCTTGCGGCAATGATGATCATGTCTGCACTGTTCGCGCCGGCGGCATTTGCCGAGAAGTATGCTTCGATTGTGGTCGACATGGACACGCACGAAGTGCTTCACGCCCGCAATGCCGACGAGACCCGCTATCCGGCATCACTGACCAAGGTCATGACGCTCTACATGCTGTTTGACGCGCTTGAGGCGGGCGAGCTGACTCTCGACGAACGCCTGATGGTGTCCCGGTTTGCCGCAAACCAGGCCCCATCGAATCTCAAGCTCCGTCCGAATTCATCCATCACTGTGCGCGATGCCATCGGCGCCCTCGTCACCAAGTCGGCCAATGATGTTGCCGTGGTCGTCGCCGAGCGTCTCGGCCGCACCGAAACCCGCTTCGCCCAACTGATGACCGTCAAGGCAAAAAGCCTCGGGCTGGAAAACACGCGGTTCACCAATGCGTCGGGGCTGCCTGACACACGCCAGGTCTCCACCGCCCGCGACCTCGCGATCCTCGCCGAGGCGATGATCACCAATCACGGCGCCTCCTATCATTATTTCACGACCCCGCGCTTCAGCTGGGGGGGCAAGACCTACAAGAACCATAATGAGCTTCTGACCAGCGTGGACGGCGTTGACGGCATCAAGACCGGTTACACCCGCGCGTCGGGTTTCAACCTTATGACCTCAGCCAAACGCGATGGCCACCGCATCATCGTCATCATGCTCGGCGGCAGCACATCCAAGTCGCGCAATGCGCATGTCACAGCCCTCGTCGAGGCCGCTTTCGATTCCTACAAGATTCCGGATGATCCAGAGGATCCGGACCGCCGCATCCAGATCGCCTTCTCCGCCTTCAATGGCGGATCCGGGCCGAACCCCGATGCCGCTGCAGAACCCATGCTCAACGGCCAGCGCCTGAGCGTTGCGACGACCGCCAAGGCGATCAAGTTCAAGACCCTGCCAGCGCCGGAACTCGAAGCCGAACCGGACGAAGAAGAGCTCCAGGAAATCCTGGTTGCCGATGCAGGAAAGACAGTCCCTGCAGAATTCGAACAGGGTGACGCCACCCCGACAAGCTTTGAAGGCGCAACAGTCGTCATCCCGGCAGGCCGGCCCGCCTTCACGGTGAGCGAATACGAAGCCCGCCAGTTCGGCCAGTAGAAATGCAGCCGCGCTGATCGCATCGCCAGGACTTGACGAACACTCCCAATCGGGCAGACGCCTCTGCGTAAAGCTTCCAGGGAGTCGCTGGTGAAAACCGAGACAGAGATCGAACTTGCGCGCAATGTCATCCGCATCGAGCGGGACGCGCTGGAGAAACTCGAAGCCGGTATAGACGAATCCATCGTCCGCGCCGCCGATACGATCATGGCAACTGATCGTTACCTGATCGTCGCGGGTGTCGGAAAATCAGGCCATATCGGCCAGAAACTCGCGGCCAGCCTCGCGTCCACCGGTACGCCATCCTTCTTCCTTCACCCCACCGAAGCCAGCCATGGCGACCTCGGCATGATCGTTCCGGGATCTGTCCTGCTCGCCATCTCCTATTCCGGCGAAAGCCGCGAGATGGTCGACCTCTTGCGCTATTGCCGGAGCAATTCCATCCCTGTCATTGGCATGACACGGGCGGCGGACTCGACGCTCGGCCGCCTGTCGGACGTGCTGCTCCTCCTGCCCACCGTGCCCGAAGCCTGCCCGAACGGCCTCGCCCCCACCTCCACCACCACCATGGCCCTCGCCCTCGGCGACGCCCTCACCATGCTGCTCATGGACCGGCGCGGGTTCAGCCGGGAAGACTTTGGCAGCCGCCATCCGGGCGGCAAGCTCGGTCGTTCCCTGCAAACCGCGGGTGACTATGTCGCCGATCGGCCGGGCGATATTCCCGTGGTGACGACAGATGCCAGCGTGCAGGACGTGATCCTTGCCGTATCCGAAGGCCGCAAGGGCTGCGTTGCGGTTCTGGGGCCTGACGGTCGCATCGTCGGCATGGTCACCGATGGCGACCTGCGCCGCGCCATGCTTGCCGGAAAGCTCGGCGGCGATGCATCATCGGTGATGACGCCTGGTCCGCGCACTGTCGCCCCGGACGAACGCCTCGCCGTGGTGATCAAGCGCCTCAGCGAGCACCGCATTTCCAATGCGTTCGTCGTGGAAGACGGGCGCCCGATCGGCATTGTCGACATGAAGGACCTGCTCGCCGAAGGCTATGTATGAGGCCACCTCTTCTCCGAAGCGGCCCGGCTGGATCAGAGTGCTGATTCGAAGAATCAGCACTCTGATCCAGAATTTCTTATTGGTCGCGGCGTGTCCCCGAAAACCGGGTCCACTTTTCGGCACGCCGCTCTAAACCTCGAACCCGTCGCGACCTGGTCACGCCTTGAACCCAGCTTCCGTCACCGGACGGCCACGCCGCGCCGGGCACTTGTGCTGGATCAGGCCCGCTGCACCTCGGCGCGCGCCATCCAGGTCTCTTTGTTCAAGCCCGCGATCAGCAGCCAGAAGGTCAGGCCCGCCTCGCCTACAAGGCAGGGCAGCATGATCCAGGGGAACAGGCCCGATGCAAACGCCGGCGACAGGATACTGAGCACACTGTTCGCGACATAGCATAGACCGGCGAGCACGATGAGGGCACCCAGTACGCGGGGCAGGAAACCTGAGCGATAGATCAGATAACCTTTGAACAGGCAGCTGATCCCGAACGCGAACAGGCTGATATCATAGGTCTGGCCGTGAAGCTTGATCGCGAACAGGGTCGCCGCCTCGATCTGCTGCTGTCCGAAAGCCTGCAGGTAGTCCCCGCCTCCCAGCAGCATCAGCGGCGCCAGGAGCAGAACGGACTTGAAACCCGCGATCGCGGTCGAGACAAGGTGGAAGCCGGCGCCCAGCAGCGCCAGCCGGCGGCTCACCGGCTTCAGCAGTTCATACAACAGCAGGGCCACGAATATGTCGGCCGCCAGCATGAACAGTTCCGCTGTCAGCCCGATGCGCCAGAGCGATTCCGCGCCGGTGATATTGGCGGCGGTTGCAGCCGCGTCGCCAGAATTTACCAGTGTACCCCGAACGAAGGCTTCCGCAAATATCCCCGCGACGATGATATAGAGATAGAAAGCACCGGTCAGGCGCGCCAGCGCGACCGGATTGTCCCGCACGCGGCGGGTCATGTGTGTTTCGGGCGTGGCCATTATGTGTCCCTCGAGTATCTGAAGATATCGAAAAGCGATAAAGCACGCCGCTCCCTCTGTAAACTGCTCCTGGAGGAAAAACGGCGGCGGTCCTGCCTGGGACCGCCACCGCAATCTGTTCAATCGGTCCGGACTTACTTGACCAGTTCGAACTGGATATTGACGCGGGCCGTATAGCCGACCTCACCGCCCGAAATCGGGGTCGAGGCATCCATCATCATTTCCTTGCTGCGAGACATCATCGCCATTGGCTGCGGGCTGTAGTCGCCGCCTTCGGAGATGGTCACGATCCGGCCGACCTTCATGCCGGCAGCCGACGCGTAAAGTTCCGCACGCGCGATCGCACTCTGCACCGCCAGGCGACGGGCTTCAGCGCGGACTTCATCGTCATTGTCGAGCGCAAAGCTGATGCCTGAGAATGTATTGCCGCCAGCCGAGACGAGGCTGTCCATCGTGGCGCCAAGACGGTCCAGGTCGCGCACCTTTATGGTCAGCTCGTTTGACGCGGTATAGCCGTCCAGGCGCTGCTCACCGCGCGTGCGGCCCTTGCCTTCATCGATTTCGACATAGGTGTAGCGCGGCTGCAGGGAGAAGTTCGACGTCTGCATGTCCTTCTTCTCGATACCGGCTTTGGCCAGCGCATCGAAGACGCCCGTCATGGCATTGGCCTGCTGCTGCATGGCGGCCTGAGCGGTCTCGGCATCAGCCTGAACACCGGCGGTAATGAACGCAATGTCGGGCGCGCGCATGACTTCGCCTTCAGCGGAGATGTCGAGCGTCGTCTCGGGCTGGATCGAATTGTGATTCATCGCGGGGTGTTCCATCTGCGTCATCGAGGCCGTCTTCGCCGTCGTCGGCATTTGCGCACAGGCGGCTGGCGCCAGCGCAAGCATGCAGGCACCCACCGCAACGATCAGTGATTTTTGTTTCAACATGTTCAAAAGATCCATTTCGGTTAAAAGCCTTGTCTCCCAAAGGATTAAGGCACCAAGACGGCAAAAGTTGCACGCTGAATGAAATTTTGCCGCCCGGTCAGGCCGGACCGAACCCGTTCGGATTCCGGCTTTGCCACGCCCACTGGTCGCGGCACATATCATTCAGGCCATATTCCGCCTGCCAGCCCAGAAGGCTCTCGGCCTGGCTCGGATCGGCCCAGAAGGCGGCGATGTCACCATTGCGCCGCGGCGCAATATTGACCGGCACGTTTCGACCGCTGGCCTTTTCGAACGCCTGAACCAGTTCCAGCACCGATGTTCCCTGTCCCGTGCCCAGATTCACCGTGATCGCGCCCGGCTCGCGCTCGAAGCGCGCCAGCGCCAGGACATGCGCGCGCGCAAGGTCAACCACGTGAAGATAGTCACGCACGCCTGTGCCGTCGGGCGTATCATAGTCATTGCCGAACACGTTCAGCGCCGGTCTGCGGCCAACCGCCACTTGCGCCACATAGGGCATCAGATTGTTGGGCACTCCGTGCGGGTCCTCGCCGATCTCGCCGCTGGCATGTGCGCCAATCGGGTTGAAATAGCGCAGGATCGCCACGTCGGTCATGCCGCCCGACGCCACAAGGTCATTGAGCATCTGCTCGACGGCCAGCTTGGTCTGGCCATACGGACTGGTCGGGCTCAGCGGGTGGTCTTCGGTATAGGGCAGGAAGACAGGCTCGCCATAAACCGTTGCGCTGGAACTGAAGACGAAGCGCTTCGTTCCGGCTTCCATCATGGCCGTCAGAAGGCTGTGCGAGCCCATCACATTGGCGCTGTAATAGTCGAGCGGCCTGGCGACGGAATCGCCCACCGCTTTCAAGCCGGCAAAATGGATCACCGACTCGCAATCATGCTTTTTCAGAATTTCGGCGATACGCGCCGTATCGCGTATGTCCGCTTCATAAGACGGCAGTTCATGATTGGTCAGGCGCCGCACACGGTCGAGCGCGGCCGGACTGCTATTGACGAAATTGTCGACGACGACAGGTGAGTAACCGTGCGACAGCAGTTCGACGCAGGTATGCGTGCCGATATATCCTGCCCCACCTGTCACCAATACCTGCTTCATAAGCTCACCCTTGCAGACGCCGATTACCGATTCAATACGCTTTCAGTCGCGTCCGGCGCTCAAAGCTCGATCACCCGCCGCAATGCAATTTCATGACCAAAACGCGTGAAATGCGCCATTGCCACAGGTGGTCCGCATGCGTAAACGGGAGGATCAGTGGGCCTGTAGCTCAGTTGGTTAGAGCGGACCGCTCATAACGGTTTGGTCGCAGGTTCGAGTCCTGCCGGGCCCACTGGACATGCGGCCCTCAGCCCATGACCCGGATCTCTTCCTCGAAATAGGCAATCGTCGGCTTCAGGCCGTCATCAAGATTAACCGTTGGCTCCCAGCCGAGCTTGTCCCGGGCCATCGTGATGTCAGGCTGTCGCTGCTTGGGATCATCCTGCGGCAAGGGGCGATTGACCAGTTTCGATTTCGAGCCCGTCAGCTCGATCACGCGCTCAGCCAATTGGCGGATGGTAAACTCGCCCGGATTGCCGATATTCACCGGTCCGGTAAATTCCGGTCCCGTCCCCATCAGTGACACCAGGCCCATCACGAGATCGGACACATAGCAGAAGCTCCGCGTCTGGTTGCCATCGCCGTATAGCGTGATGTCTTCGCCTTTCAGGGCCTGAACGATGAAGTTCGATACAACGCGCCCGTCATTCGGATGCATGCGCGGGCCATAGGTGTTGAAAATCCGTGCGACCTTGATCTCGACCTTGTGCTGGCGGTGATAGTCGAAGAACAGGGTCTCGGCGCAACGCTTGCCCTCGTCGTAACAGCTGCGCGGGCCGATCGGATTCACATTACCCCAGTAGTCCTCGGTCTGCGGGTGGATCACGGGATCGCCGTACACTTCGGACGTTGAAGCCTGCAGGATACGGGCGCGGGTGCGTTTGGCGAGGCCCAGCATGTTGATGGCCCCGTGCACGCTGGTCTTGGTCGTCTGGACAGGATCAAACTGGTAATGGATCGGGCTCGCCGGGCAGGCGAGATTGTAGATCTGGTCAACTTCCACAAAAAGCGGGAACGTCACATCGTGACGCATCACCTCGAACTTCGGATTGTCCAGCAGGTGGGCGACATTCGTCCGCCGGCCCGTGAAGAAATTGTCGACACACAGGACTTCCGCTCCGGTCTCGAGCAGTCGCTCGCACAGGAAGGAACCGATAAAGCCAGCGCCGCCGGTGACGAGGATACGAGGGACATAATGCATCAAGTCGCCGTGCGGGCTTTTTCCGAAGGGGTCAAGAGGCCGGCTTTTCGCTTTTCGAAGTAGGCCAGCGTGCCCCGGCTGAGAACTTCATCGCCGGGGGCGATCTGGTGGGCTTCGAAATCGGGTTTGCCCTTGACGTCAGCATAGACGTTTCCGAAGTCCTTGTAGCAGGCTTCCAGCAAGGCGTCGAAACTGTCGATCACGAAATAGGTCTGCTGGAAATCATCAATGATGTATTTCGTCCGCATGATGCGCGGCAGGTCGAACGCGATCCGGTTCGGGCTTTCGCCCTCCAGTGCGAACACGGTTTCGTTCGGGCTGGACAGGATGCCGGCCCCGTAGATGCGCAAGGCCCCTGCTTCGCGAATCAGGCCGAACTCAACCGTGTACCAGTACAGGCGCGCCAGGTTGTGCAGCTGGCCCAGTTCCATCGCCCGCTGCCCGCCCTTGCCATAGGCTTGCATGAAGTCAGCAAAGACCGGATTGGCCAGCATGGGCACATGGCCGAAAATATCGTGAAAGATGTCGGGTTCCTGCAAATAGTCGAACTCTGCTTCCGGGCGGATGAAGGCGCCCGCAGGAAAGCGCCGGTTGGCGAGGTGGTTGAAGAAGATGTCGTCAGGGACGAGCTCGGCCACCGGAACGATCCGCCACCCCGTCAGCGGCTCCAGCCGGTCTGACAGCTGGGCCATGTCAGGTATGCCCGATGCCGACAGTTCCAGAGTCGTCATAGCATCGAGGGCAGTCTGGCAGGCTCGCCCCCGTGTGATCTCGCGCTGGCGCCGGAACAGTCTGTCCCACCGGTCATGCTCAGCCGCTGAATAGGATCCCCAGTCCTGGTCGATCGTGAAGTCGGCCGCGCGGGGCGCACTCGCATAGCGATTCTTCGGGGGAGTCTTTGTGCTATTGGTCATGGGGCGCTTCCGCAAACTGGCTCTGGCGCAACAGGAATCTCGCCAGATGCGTAATTATGCGCCCAATTGGCCGCAGATTGAACCATGCAGCCGCAAAAAAAGTTTCAAATGAAACCGAAAGTTTCCTGCTCGGTATTCCTATTCAGCCGCTCGGATGACTTGTCGTTCAGAGGCCACCAGGGTCGCAGGCTCGGCATGACTGACCTCGTCCTTGGGAGGCTTGGGATAGAAATAGGCTTCTTTCTGCGCCCGCGACAGGCGGCGGTGCTCGTTATGTCCACGGTATGTGCCGAGGTATTGCATGAAACGAAAGCTGACGATTTCCGGCAGATATTTGAACAAGGTCCGCTCGCCCCACGCGGAGCCCATATCATGCAGGCTGCCGGCAATGAAATATCGCATCGCGTCGAATGCAGACACATGGACTTCCGGCATGATCGTGCGGAGGGTCAAGGCTTCGCGATAGTAACGTCGGCGGGTCTGGCCAAGGGTCTCATCATGAATGTGGACCACGGAGGCGGAGGCGACGTAACCGATTTTCCCGCCGTCGAGCACGATTTGACGGGCCAGCACCATATCTTCAAGGCCGGTGCATTCCTCGTCAAACCGGTATCGCGCCCACACTTCAGCGCGGATGGCCGCATTTGCATTGTTGCAGAAGAAGCCTTCCTGGGGAATCCGGTCGAAAGCCGGGAAGTATTTCTCAAACAGGCGTTTCTCCGAGAAATTTGAACTTTCGTCCCCGATCTGGCGACCATAGGTATAATCGGCCTGACCATCAATCAGCGGCTGGATCAGGGACTGAAGCCAGCCATCATGAGTCGGTATGCAGTGGGCCGAAATGAACACGAGATATTTGCCCGACGCCGCCTCGCAGCCCCAATTGATAGAGCGTCCGAAGGTGAATTCCGATTTACCAATATGGCGGATGTTGCAGCCGTGGCGCTCGGCGATCGACAGGGTCGCGTCAGTCGAACCGCTGTCGACCAGGATGATTTCTGAAGTCAGCCCGTCCAGTTTCTGAGTTTTGCAGGCCTTCAGGGCGTCTTCGAACCAGCGCTCTTCGTTGAGCGCCCGGAACACTATACTCACGTCCACCATAACACCTGATCCCTTCGGCTACGAGAGCCGCTTTCTACTCTTGGACGCGCATGCCGCGCCCGCAAAGAGAAACTTCTTTTCTTGCCTCAGGCGAAAAGCTAACGCCCCTGCGAAGACCCCGTCAATCGAATAAACCGATTGTGCGTCAGAATTAAGTCATCTGCCTTGCCTATGTGGGATTGCAATCTGACGATACTTCTTGCCCATGGCTGACCCGCTGCCTGATACCGCATCGATTGTGAAAATGGGGGCATGGTGCCCGTAACAAGGAAATCAGCGATCTGATGGACGATTAAGCCATTCGTCATCGGCTCCACGATTAGGCAGATGATCTGGCGTTCAAAAAGAATGCCGGCTTCTTGAAGCCAGAGCCAGGCGTGACAGAGGGAACAAATCCGCAATCGGTTCGGATTTCTGTTCGACCGGACCTGCACGCTGTGCCATTTTGCTCAGGCTCGAAAATCCGCCTCACTCGCGTGATCGAGAAACCAGTCATAGGTCGATTGCAGACCTGCATCCAGATCGATACGCGGTGACCATCCGAGAGACGCAATCATGTCACCGCTCATCAATTTCCGCGGCGTGCCGTCCGGCCGCGACGTGTCGAATGTCAGCTCGCCGTCAAATTCCACGGCTGCCATAACCTTGCGGGCCAGATCTGCGATTGTCAGGTCGGTCCCGGATCCGACATTCACGTGCTGGTCGCCCGAATAATTCTTCAACAGGAATACAAGCGCATCAGCGCAGTCATCGACATGAAGGAATTCGCGTCGAGGCGATCCTGTGCCCCAGATTTCCATTGATCGGGCGCCGGCCTGCTTGGCATCGTGCGCCTTGCGCATCAACGCCGGAATCACGTGCGAATTCTCAAGATGGAAATTGTCGCCCGGCCCATAAAGGTTGGTGGGCATTCCGGAAATATAGTCCACGCCATACTGACGCCGATACGCTTCGCACAGTTTCAGGCCGGCGATCTTGGCGATGGCATACCACTCATTTGTCGGCTCAAGCGGGCCGGTCAGCAGAGCATCCTCGGTGATCGGTTGCGGGGCAAGTTTCGGATAGATGCATGAAGATCCGAGGAACAGGAGCTTGGAAACCTCCGCCCGGAACGACGCCTCGATGACATTGGTCTCGATGACGAGGTTTTCGTAGAGAAAGTCGGCCGGATAGGTATCGTTGGCCACAATCCCGCCGACCTTCGCAGCAGCGAGCACAACCGCGTTCGGCTTTTGGTCCGCAAACCAGGCGCGCACGCCTGCCTGGTCGAGCAGATTCAGTTCGTCTCGGTCCGCTGTCAGGACTTCACAGTTCTCCCGCCCGAGGCGTCGCACGACTGCCGACCCGGCCATCCCCCGATGACCGGCTACAAATATGCGCTTATTATCCAGATCGAACATGTAACCTCGCCATGGCCGCCATCTACGGCTTGTCAGGATGGTTTGTGAAGACCCAATACCGCTGGAGGAGGAACGACACCGCCACCATACACGGCACGGCGGCAAAGTAAGATTCTACTGCTGTCAGACCAAACAGCATGAACAAATAGATTACGCTGGTGCCGACCAGGTATTGGGCAGCATATGTTGTGACGTACTTCATGACTATTGCATACGAGGTGCGATGGCCGTGATTGAACACGAAATGCTTACTCAGCACGAAGCCACTTAGGATTGAGGCACCGATCCCGGCCAGATTACCCAGCCAGGCTGGCGCCAGCAGCCAGCGCACGGAAACATAATAGACTACAAACGCAACGAACGTGTTGAACAGACCGGCCAGAACGTACCTAATCAGCAATTTAATTCTCTTTCACTAGACGGTGCGATACTGCTGCGATCATGGGGCTCTGCGGCGGCTTCTCGCCTCGACAGCACCCAACTGCATGCTGGGGAGGCCAGACTTGCACTTCCTTTAGGTTGCGATACACGAGCCTTGTCCTGATCACAACAATGCCGAGCTGTCATGCCCAACGAACTTGTGTCCTTCGTATCGCCGGTCTACAAATGCCGGGACTGCCTGATCAAGCTGGTTGAAGAGATTGAGACGGTCTGCGCGGAAATCGGCGTCGACTATGAGGTCATTCTGGTTGACGATAATTGTCCGCATGGCTCGTGGGAAACCATCGTGGAGCTTGCCGCGACCAATGACCGGGTCATAGGTATGAAACTATCGCGGAATTTTGGCCAGCACTCGGCCATCGAGGCCGGGCTGGGCCAGACAAAAGGTGACTGGGTTGTCGTGCTCGACTGCGACCTGCAGGATCAGCCGTTCAATGTCAAAGCCATGTGGGACGTTGCACAGGCCGGCAATATCGACATCGTTCTTGCCAAGCGCGAGACGCGGACAGACGCGCTTCACCGCCGGGCCTTTTCCTTCCTGTTCTATAAGATCCTGTCTTCTTTGACCGGCACCCGGATCAGCGCTGACATTGCCAATTTCGGTCTGTACCGCCGCCGCGTCATCGACGTGTTCAACAGCTGGCATGAAGAGCAGAAATACTTCCCTGTGATGATCCAGTGGATGGGCTTCGACCAGCGCACTGTAACGGTCAAACATTCTGACCGCTTTGCCGGCAAGTCCGCCTACAATTTCCGGAACCTGCTTACCCTCGGCGCCCGGGTCATCCTGTCCTTCTCCGACCGTCCGCTCTGGATTATGTCTGCAATCGGCAGCGGCATCGCAGCTGCAGCCTTTTTCGTGACCCTGATCGTCCTCGTCCGCGCCTTGTTCGGTGATGTCATTGTCCAGGGTTGGACCAGTCTGATGCTCTCGATCTGGTTTCTCGGCGGCGTCAACATTGCAGCCGCAGGCCTGCTCGGCATCTATCTCGGCCGCACACTGAGAGAGGCCAAGGGTCGGCCAGGATTCATCATCGCCCGGACCACGAATACAGCAAAGGCGGACGCCCGTGTCTGAGCCGGAAAAGCCGCCTTTCACCTGCGCTGGCGTAGGTCTCAAAGCGTACGAATACCTGCGCGATCTCGATGCGCTCGGTGTCCGGCCCGCGCGGGTCATCAGCTACCGACAGGCGACGGACCAGTTGTCCTCATTCGACTGCATCGCCTCCTTCTGCACCGAAAAGGCTATTGCGCTGGAGGAATCCAAACGCCCCTCCTTCGCGCCTGACGAACTCGTTTTCATGGTCGGTTGGCAATACCTCGTCAGGGACACAATCTTGAACCTGATCGTATTTCATGATTCCCTTCTTCCGAAATATCGTGGCTTTGCGCCCACGGTGAGTGCAATGATCAACGGTGAAAGCCGTATCGGCGTGACCGCGCTAAAGCCGGTCAGTGACGTCGATGCCGGCCCCATTATCGGACAGGTCGCCACGGATGTGCGCTACCCTATGTCGATTGCCGATGCGCTGAAAATGCAGGCCCAATCCATGTCGAAACTCACGCTCGTTATCCTTGATACCTGCGCCAATGGCATACCCGACGGCGTGCCCCAGAACGAGGCGGAGGCAACCTATTCGCTCTGGCGGGACGCCGGCGATTATTGGCTTGACTGGTCGCACTCCGCAGACCGCCTCGCCCGGACCGTCGACGCGGTTGGCCCGCCCTATGAAGGCGCACGCAGTCTCTATAACGGGGAAGAGATCATCATTCGCGTCGCGCAGGCATTGCCTGATCTCGCGTTTGAAATTCGCCAACTCGGCAAGGTGTGGAAACTGGAAGACAGCGCGCCGGTCGTCGTGTGCGGACAGGGATTGCTGAAAATCATCCACGCGGAAACACCCGACGGCCAGACAGTCCGGTTCGACCGGCTGCGCAGCCGGTTCGCCGGGCAACCCACAGGATGTTGAATGACTAAGCTTGTTTTTATCGACGGCTGGGTGACAAGCAGGCGTCTGACAGAATCGGAGAGTTCTTTTGTCCGCCCCATCGATCCCCTTTAACCGGCCTGCCATTGTCGGCAAGGAACTGGACTATATCCAAGACGCTATCGAAAGGCGCCAGCTCTCAGGGGATGGGTATTACACTGAGCAATGCCAAGCATGGATCAACCGCACTACAGGGAGCCTAGCGTCGCTGCTCACGCACTCCTGCACAGCGGCACTCGAAATGGCAGTAATACTTGCCGACGTTGGTCCGGGCGATGAAGTCATCATGCCGAGCTACACCTTCGTTTCGACAGCCAATGCAGTCGTCCTACGCGGCGGAATTCCCGTCTTCATCGACATCCGTAAAGACACACTGAACATGGACGAAAATCTCGTTGAAGCGGCCATAACGCCAAAGACCAAGGCAATCATGACGGTGCACTATGCCGGGGTCGGTTCAGAAATGGCCGCGCTGCAGAGGATCGCCGACGCTCACGGCCTCATCCTCATAGAGGACGCTGCCCAGGCACTGGGATCGACCTATGAAGACAAGAGTCTCGGGTCACTTGGCCACCTCGCAGCCGTGTCGTTCCATGAGACCAAGAACATCACCTGCGGCGAGGGTGGCGCGCTGCTCATCAACGATCCGGCAATGATCGAACGCGCCGAGATCATCCGCGAAAAAGGCACCAACCGGAAGCGCTTCTTCCGTGGCCAGGTCGACAAGTATACTTGGGTGGATATCGGCAGCTCTTTCCTTCCGGGCGAGCTCAACGCCGCCTTCCTGTTTGGCCAGCTCGAGAAGGTCGCAGATGTGACGGCTACGCGGCTCGCGGACTGGAACCGATACTACGAGACCTTTGCTGCTTACCAGATCGAGGGTCTGCGCCTGCCGGTTGTCCCGACTAATTGCGAACACAACGGTCACCTGTTCTATCTCCTTCTGCCAACGGAGACGGACAGGGCCGAGTTCATTGCCCATATGAAGGCCAACGGCATCATGTCGCCGTTCCATTACGTGCCGCTCCATTCCTCGCCGGGCGGACAGCGCTTTGCGCGTGTACACGGATCCATGGCGCTGACCGACAGCTTGTCTGAGCGCCTTGTGCGCCTGCCGCTCTATTTCACGCTCGGTCAGGACGTCGAGCGTGTGATTGAAGTTGCATCCGATTTCATCGCCAAATTATCCTCCTCTCAGCTTTCTTAACGCTCTACGAGCTCAACTTTCCAGTTGAGTTCGCCAGCCCAAAAGCGACTTCCAACTCCCTTCCCGATAGTCCAATTATTACTCATTGATTTAACCGAAAGTGGATACCAAGCTCCGGATTCTGTCAAAACATTATAGTAGCAACCCTCCACACCGATGATTTCTATTTTCGAGCGCGGGGAAGACGTTTCTAGGATAATCGATGCGACATTGGGCGATGTCACATGAAAGCCATTTGATCGCTGGTAGACGCTAAGAACCTGCGACGACAAGGGCATTGGTGGAAATGTGTCCGAATAAGGACGCTCTTTGAGTATCGTACTACTGGGACTCAAATCAATTGTTAGCCGCACCAATGTGCCTTCGTCAAAGTTTGTCTGCATACGGCGTGCGGTTCCTCCATCGGCACTTAATGAGTGCTGGTCTTTCAAAGACCATGCGACCGCATCTGCGTTCCAAGCACCTGAGTCAAACTTGACGGGCTCCGATACAGGCCAATTAATTGTGGGCACACCCTTAGCGCATTCCGGCGCTTTGAAAGGTGGCGATGTTCTATGCAATACTATATCTTCGAGATTTTCAGGTATCTCCATAGCGAGCACGACGTCACGTCCAGACGCCTCTTCGAATTTATTCCTTACCTCATCAATATCACGTAGTAAGGAAATATGGTTCGCATCCGGATCACCGAGCGCATACCTAAAAAAAGATGTTAGTCGTATAGGTGCATACACCCCCGATATTACTTCGGAATCCTCTGCGACAATAAAAATACTGGTTGCATTTTTCAATTCTTCTGAATTGTCAGATATGAAATCTGCAATAATCTCCTGTCGTTCTAGAGCAGATAGATAGATTGGGATCGACGTGCCGTACGAAGCAACCGTCATTGTAGCTACAATCAATAGAATGGCAGTTGTCATCGACCTTCCGAGCAATATTCGGAAGAGCATAAAAATTAATGTGACAAAGAATATCATATGTGGGAAATAGTGCCAAATATGCGTCGTAGACTGAGCACTGTACGGCGCGATGGAAACCGCAGTCGACAAACCAAAGAAGCCTATTGTTGGAAGACTCTGCACTGATAGTTCATGCTGACCGATTGATGTCCGGCTTGTCGCAAACCTGATGGCACCTAAAAGCCCTACGCAAACTAGAAAAACTACAATCGGGGTTAAGTTACCAGCATTCAATTTGACACCGGTGAACACCATAGGCTCAGAATAGCTTTGTAACATATTCGAGCATACACTGAAGAAGTTTTCGATCATTGTATTGACTGAGTAATCTAAGCGTCCAGGTATGTTTTTATATGGATGTTGTATCGCACTGATCGTGAAGTATGTCAGCAATACCAATCCTGCACCAAGAGCAGCAGCAACTCGAAGACCGACCTTTGTGCGCCAGGCATTTGCCTGCCAACACAAGTAAAAATATAGGGGGATTAGCAGGAGGATGCCGCTATCTACGGTTCGCGCTCCAACCACAGCCAACAGCACGCCTAAAGCCAAGGTAATCCAGCCCCTTTTAGAGACCGGATTCGAGAAGTCTAGCGCACTGAAACAAAGAAACGCGCTCAGAAAAAAGAAGAAATAGAGAACAAAATACGACCCATTGGCAAATATGTTAATTATGAAAGTAAATGGTGTCACGAACGCAAAAGTCGCGACACCGACACTAAGCACGCGATCTTTCAAGATGGGCTGAATAATGACGCTTAACAACGCTGCATCAAAACAAAAGACAATAACATGGAATAGTCGAAGAGTTGATATATCGCCCCAAAAGGTCGCGAGGAAGCGATACGCCCTCAAATTCGGGGTGTAGTCTGAGCCAAGCTTCGTAATGTGGCCCTCAGGCGCCGAGTACAGATTATTAAAACTCAGGCCACTTAATGATCGTTCAAAATAGAACAAATCATCTAAGAGCAGCCCATTGCTTCCTATGATCGCGCCTTTGAACACAAGCTCTAGAATGAGCGCCGAAACGAATGTGGCAGCAAATACAACCAACCAATTTAACGAGGCTAGCGTGAAAAATGGTTGAAGGAGCGATGTGGCTGGCTTTTTATGATCCATTGAGGGTACCTTTGTCATGACATCGTGCAGCTACACAGTCAGTAAGCCGCGACACACTTGCTTTACCTATCGCCCTAAACCTACCGAAGCATGACTAGTGATCGGCCCCGTACGCGTATCGCAAGCTGTTTAATTCGAAGTCTCCGCTTTGAACAGGATCGAATCGAGCCATGCGACCAAGAGCAGACTGCGGCATGATCCAAGCAACTCTAGAACGGCCTGGGTGGACCTCCCTAAACACCGATTGGGGCTCAGCAAACATAGAGCGACCATCGCCGGGCGTTTCGCGCTCAAAGTAGAGCTGGGTTCGCGTCGCGGTGGGATGACTGAACTCCGCTTCCAAGCAAACCATTCTTCCTCGAACTGACGGCAAGCGAAACATGATCCGGGGATCTGCTATCGTTCTCACAGCTGACGCGGAAATGAACTCCATGCCAAGCGCTCGAGCACGGGATTCTTCGCTTTCCATAATATTCACTGCTTCCTCCCAATTGCACTGCTCGGCCAGCAATTGCGATTGATCAAGTATAAGATCTCCCAAGGGAGACCCCCAGCCAAAAGTGAGGCTGTCAGGTCCCGTCCACGGAACATTCATTCGCGTCAGAAACTGCCGTTCGACAGACTCAACTACGATATGATCGAAGTTCCGCAAAGTATCGGCATCCGGAGGCGATTGGCCGTTGAGTTTTGCCAACGTCACGGCTGGAAATGCGGACTTCAACTGCGCGGCAACGATGCCGTAAAATGAATCGTGAACAATTAGAACGCCGGCACCGGACCCAGCTGACGCCGTCTCCTCCAGAACAAGATCCATGCTCGGCTCTAGAGCACGGAAACGCAGCATTATGTTGCCCAAGTCTGTCCGACGCTTAGCCGGTTCCTGGGATTTTATCGCGGGTATCTTGCCAAAAAAAACTTCGGGCAGCGATGCACGCAGCTGGGCAATCGCTGCATAACCGCCGATGGGTGTCCAATGCGTGTCCATTTTATAATAACGCTGCGCATCTCCTCCAAGCTCTTCCAGAGCTTTTGCATGATCAATGACGACGGTGGCCGGATACTGCGACAGGCTTGCCCGGAATTCACTCTCGAAATCGAAATAGCAAGGAGCATATCTTGCTGCTGGACCAGCAAGCTGACTACTCTCAATACTTGCCTTGTTGGGTGCTGAGACGAAGGTAATATTAGCTTTTGCCGCTTCGATCATGCTGAGAATTGTTTCGGCGCGCGCCAACTCATCATCGAGTTTAGCCCGCCTTGAACAATCCCATCGCTCAAATTCCGGTTTGTAAAAAAGCCAGCCAGGACTGCCCGAGACGACCTCGGAACTTTCGATCGCCCCTATTACCGAATAGGATAGAGTATTGCGCAGGCTGATCGCATCGTATTTGACGCTTGAGCGGTCAAAGATCGCACTTGATAATCTTTTCCGCCCTTCCGGGGACGGCAAGATGGTGCTTGTGAAGCTTGGAAATGGTGCAGGTTCGCTGGACAGCGCGGTCTCGCTGTTGGGGACAAACAAAAAAACCGCTCCGGGGAGAATCAACACGAAAGAAAAGAGCGCAAGGAGGGCCAAATTCAAAGCGTTCTTCATCGTGCACCTAGAAGCGGAAATAAAGGAAGGGGCTAAAGTCGCTCGACAATGCGTAGACTGCCCCAGCAATGAGAGCCATGCTGGCGTATCCAAACCGCGTCGCCGCACCGGCTGCTGTGCGCACTTGGGCTAGCTGGACTCCCACGGCCGCATGCCTTGGAGCAAATAGCGATAAGATGCCTATACAGAAGCCAAATATGACGAGTGGAGACGTATTGGCTGTGACAGAGCTCGCAAGACTCCAGTCAATGGGCACGCTTAGAACCAGCATCGCTTGATAGAACTCGGACGCGTGCTGCAAGGATTTTGCGCGAAACAAAACCCAGCCAAAGATCACGACAGGCAGTAAGTATAGTATGCGAGCAGCGGGCGCCGTTATAGCGCCCGCCCCTCGTCCCAACACTAAGCGCTCGAGAATAAGAAAAGCACCGTGGTACAGCCCCCAGAAGACGAAAGTCCAAGCTGCGCCGTGCCAGAGGCCGGTCACAAAAAAAACGATGACAAGATTGCGATAGGTCGCAAACTGCCCATTCCTGTTCCCACCCAAGGGAATGTACAAGTAATCTCTGAACCAGGTCGAAAGCGATATATGCCAGCGTCGCCAGAACTCCGTAAGCGTAGAACTCGTATAAGGCCGATCAAAGTTTTCGTTCATTCGGATACCGCAAATCGAGGCTAATCCGATAGCCATGTCCGAATAGGCAGAGAAATCGAAATAAATTTGAACGGTGTATGCAAGCGCGCCCAGCCAAGCAGCTCCTGTAGTCAAGTCCCCTGAGCTTAGTGCAAAACACGCGTCAGCTATAGCCCCTGACGAGTCCGCAACGACAACCTTCTTGAATAAACCGTGAGAAAAACGGGCAACGCCGGCTGCTGCATTTTCTAGGGAAACTTTCGGAGTGTGATAGTCGGCAATGACCGTCTTAAAGCGCACAATTGGACCGGCTATCAGCTGAGGAAAGAATGACAGATAGGCACCAAATACAATCAAGTTTCTTTCTGGTTCCGCATCGCGACGCCAGATATCAATTAGGTAGGAAATGCATTGAAAAGTATAGAACGATATCCCGATCGGAAGGATGATCCATCTCAAATGCGGCGATAGAACTGTACCCAAAACTCCGTCAATGTTGGATGCAAAGAAGAACGCGTATTTGAATGCCCCTAAGACCAGCACATTCATCGTAATCCCAAGTACAAGCCACTGTTTTGTTCGAGTTTGAGCAAGCCGAAGCCCGACGAACCAATTAAAAAATATGGACCCCACGAGTAGCAGCGTAAGCAATCCAGATGCCCAATAGTAGAAAATTAGACTGAAGACGAGAATTGCCAGGCTGTGACCGCGCCCGCTGAGCGCTAGAATAACCGCCAAACTTAGCGGCAAGAACATGAACAGGAAAATCGGCTCAGAAAAAACCACCTGCTATGTCACTCCTTAGCAAACCTACCCGCCAGTCTGGCAGTTCCGACAACTCGTTAAGCCTGTCTCGCTCTGTCTCGCAAACACAAAGTTTGCATTTTCAATGCGGGTAGCACTTCCACTGGGCTAAGAGCACCTTCGCATTGGGTCGTGGCTTTTGACTCAGCATTCACTTCACCATATTCAGGATAGTCAGATTTTTACTTCCGCCGCCCTAATCTCCGATAAGTCGCGGATCGAGCATTAGGGGTGACTCGGTTGCGGCTTCAATGACCGTTTCTGGCAAGGCAGCATGGACTGGACACTCGAAACAGCCCCAGATTAGACGGACAGCCTATGCGGAGCGGTCCTTGCGCCACTTTTCGCGTGCAACAAGATCGAGGTCTGCACGCACCATCTCCTTGACCAGTTCCTTGAACTTGGTCGTATGGGTCCAGCCGAGTTGTTCGCGGGCCTTGGTCGGGTCGCCGATCAGCAGGTCAACCTCTGTTGGCCGGAAATAGCGCGGATCAATCCTGACCAAAGTTTCACCGGTCTCGGTATCAAGGCCGACCTCCTCGACGCCCTGCCCCGTCCAGACGATCACACGGCCAACTTCTGCGAAAGCGAGTTCGACGAACTCCCGCACTGAATGCGCTTCACCGGTTGCCAGCACCCAGTCATCTGCGGTGTCGTGCTGCACGATACGCCACATGCCTTCAACATAGTCGCGCGCATGCCCCCAGTCGCGCTTGGCGTCGAGGTTGCCCAGGTAGAGAGTTTCTTGCAAGTTATTGTCGATCGCAGCGACCGCGCGAGTAATCTTGCGCGTTACGAACGTCTCGCCGCGCGTCGGGCCCTCGTGGTTGAACAAGATGCCGTTCGACGCGTGGATGCCATAGGCCTCGCGATAATTCACCGTTATCCAATAGGCGTACAGCTTTGCCGCAGCGTAGGGGCTGCGAGGGTAGAAGGGCGTGGATTCCGACTGAGGCACTTCTTGCACCTTGCCGTACAGTTCCGAGGTAGACGCCTGATAGAATCGCACAGAGTTATCGAGTCCGAGAATGCGGATCGCTTCCAATAGACGCAGCGTGCCGAGCGCGTCCGCATTACCCGTGTATTCGGGAGTCTCGAAGCTGACCTGAACATGGCTTTGCGCCGCCAAATTATAGATCTCGTCCGGCTTGGTTTCCTGCACCAGACGGATCAGGTTCGTGGAATCCGTCATATCACCGTAATGGAGGAAAAATCGCGTATCGCTTTCGTGTGGATCGACGTAAAGTTGATCAACACGCGCCGTGTTGAACGAAGATGAACGGCGTTTGACACCGTGCACGATATAGCCCTTGTCGAGCAGTAATTGAGCAAGATAGGCTCCATCCTGCCCTGTAACACCTGTAATGAGCGCTGTTCTGGTTGACATCTGAGTTCCGTCTCTGCTTTAGGTCCGCGGATCGAACGGCTTATGGCCCATAGTCTTTGGCAAACGCAAGTTAAGCCTTTATCGAAGCGAGCAATCCCCGTTTGGAACGGACCACATGCGAACCGAATTGACAGTGGAGGTTGAAAGTTTTGTTTGATTTTATTCGGAAACCTGAGATCTGGCGTGCTATGGATGCGGGACTATTGTCCGAGATACCCGGCAAGCTCAGCTTTCAGCTGAAGACCATGCAGGATTTGGCCGTCTATTCGCACCTTCGCGACTTCCGGGATATGTCCATTGCCGAGATCGGCGGCGGCGATTCGCGCATCCTGCCGCAGCTCGCCAAGACGAACCGCTGCTTCAACATCGAGCCATTCGAAGGTGCCGACAATGGTCCGAAGGGCGAAGTCAGGATTACTGGCGTCGAGAACATCCGCACAACTGTCGGGCGTTTCGACCCGATCCTGAAGGATGCCTCATTCGATGTCGTTTTCTCGGTTTCGGTGGTGGAGCACGTCGCCGATCCCGAATTCTCTGCCTTTCTCGAAGACAATATTCGCATCCTCAAGCCAGGCGGCGTGATGTATCATGCAATTGATATGTACCTGTCGGACTCGCCTACTGATTTCTGGCGAGACCGCTTTGAAATGTACCGCAAGGCCGTAACCGAGAGGGATGATCTTTTGCCAGTCGGCGCCATTGGCGCATCACAGCCGGCATTCACACCCGACATGGCCTCCAATCCTGATCACATCATGTATGGATGGAAGACGATTTCGCCCAGTCTGAACGACCTGCGCCAGATCGCTCAGAGCGTCTCCCTCCTAATTGGTGTCCGCCGCTGCTAGTTCAAAAGTGCCTAGCATGTACTCTCTGTTTCACCACAACCCGAAAAACGGCAGGAATGGTCCGTACGTGTCCAAGATTCGATTGATTGCTTTTCCTCCAGCACGATCGCAGCCGACAGAGTGCCCCCGAGCCGTCGCAGCTTTAACAATCCTGCGTCTGGCGCCAATGCAGCCAGTGATGTCAATCGCTAGAAAGCCTTATAGAAACAGTGCACAATAGCGTCGTCGTCAGAACGCGACATCGGGAGTACAAGAATGCTGCTTACCATTGCGATACCGGCCTACGGGCGCCCCGGCCCTCTGAAACAGGCGCTAGAAAGTTTCATCTCTCAGATCGTCGGCAAGTATGACTCAGACGTGGAAATCATCGTCGCCGATGATGCCTCGCCGGACAATTCGCTTGGTTTTGTGGCGCACCTGGCAAGGAAGTACCCGTTCCTCAAATACGTGCGGTATCCCCAGAATGTTGGCCTGGAGCGCAACCTGATCGAGTGCTCAGCCGGAGCCACAGGCGACTTCCTTTGGATTTTTGGTGACGATGACTTCCTGGAGCCGGAGGACGCCATGGATGACATCATCCGGCGCCTACGAGCGGGAGAACACGATATGCTGGTGCTGAACCGCACCCGGCGCTCAAGTGACCTGTCCGAATGCATCACTACTAACTGGATGCGTCTGGACGGACAGGATCGGTCTTTCACCGGCCTGCGCGATTTTTGCCTAGAATACGGCTTTATCAGTGTGATCGGGTTCATCTCGGTCAACATTTTCCGCCGCATCCCTTTCCAGACGGTAGATGCAGCCCGCTTTTTCGGCACGATGTACCCTCAACTCGGCGCTATGCTTGAAGCCTTTCATGACAGACCAGTCCAACTCGTGGCGAGGCCCACAGTCTGCCATCGCACGCAAACGGCCGCGGAAAAGCGTGCTGCGCTCGGCAAAAAGGCCTCCGAAGCTGACTTCATGGCGGATTCCACCCGCCGCAACGCAATCTATTTCAGTCATCCCTATATCGCTATGCTCGATAGCCTCATAGAAAACGGGGCGTTTACACCAGCCGACATTACCCGCATCCCGGAGAATACCGTTATCAACGGCCTTCTGGTCGATTTCCTAATCGATTGCGTGGACGGGAGCCGTCACTACCCAGATAGGTTCGCACGTGCTGACTGGGCGACTACAAAGCGCTTTTTCAACCGGCTGGAACTCTCGAAGACCCAGAGTGCGACCCTGAAAGACATATTCGCTGAGTCATCAAATGACGAGACGGAGACACGCCTTGCCCCAATGACAGGACAAAAAAAGATGCTGACAATTTCCGTGGTGACGCCAAGCTACAATCAGGGCGAATTCCTGGATGAGTGCCTGTGCTCCGTGCGAGACCAGACCTATCAGCCGATCGAGCATTTCGTCTTCGATCCGGGCTCCACCGACGGCAGCCGCGACATCGCCCGTAAGTACAAGACGGTCACGCTGTTTGAGGAGCCTGACGAAGGCCAGTCCGATGCACTCAACAAAGGGTTCGCGCGCACCCAAGGTGACATCATTGCCTGGCTGAATTCTGATGACGTCTTCGCCTCACCTGATGTCTTCCAGCGGGTCATTGACCGCTTCAATGCGCCGGATGCGCCGGACATCGTCTACGGCAAGGGCATCTACATCAACGAGACCGGTGACACACTGCGAGATGTCTATATCAACAAGAATCCAGACTCCTTGCATTGGCGCCTCCAGCAGGAAGACGGAATCCTCCAGCCAGCACTCTTCATGCGCCGGAGCGTGATCGAGGATGTCGGCGAGTTGACTGGGTCGCGGCACTATTGCATGGATTATGAATACTGGATCCGCTGCGTCGCGGCCGGCAAGACATTTGCCTATATCGACGAAAGTTTCGCGCTGGCGCGATACCATAATAATAACAAGACATATGGCCAGCGGGGAAACAGTTATGCAGAAGTCTGCGACATGTTGGTCAAGCATTTCGGCTATGCCAATCACGTATGGCTTCAGCGCTATGCTGAATTCCTGAGCGATGGATTCGACGGTGTGCTGGCACACGGTAAGAACACCGACATCGCAGATACGGCGATACTCGACGGAATTTACCGCCGCTTGATGACTGATTATAACGGCAGCAAGATGGTGCTTGACCACCTTGCTGCAAATGCTTCCGCGAAGGGCCATGGCGATACTCTACGCGAGATGCAACGCCTAGGTCTGGGTCCGGCGGTTCCGTGCCGGGAAGTTCCCCTCGATATGGTATCGGAGCGCGGCCAGTCACTCTATACGGTCGGGCCACGCCGATGGGCATTCGATGCGGACTGGAAGCGGCGGGAGATTGAAAAGTCCCACGCCTTTCTCCGCGAGCAGGCAAACAACCGCAAATCGGATGTCTGCGTCATTGTCGGCAATGGCCCCAGTCTGAAGAAGGCCAATCTAGATTTGCTGGCCGGTCACGATGTGATCATTTCCAACAACGCATTCCTTGACAAGCGACTCAAGGCACTCGCGACCTATTACACGGTGGTGAACTATCTCGTCGCCGAGCAGAGCGCACACAGTATCAACCGTCTTGAAGGTCTGTCCAAGATTCTGCCTTACTGGACAGGATACTGCTTGAACCCAGGCGACGACACATATTTCATCGAAGCCGTCGGCCACGCCGAATTCTCGAAGGACATTTTCAAGAACGCGTCGTGGCGCCACACAGTAACATTCTTCAATATGCACATCGCCTTCGGCCTTGGCTACAAGCGCGCAGTACTGATCGGTTTCGATCATGCATACAAACAGGAGGCGGGTGTCAAGGAAGGCGACGTCATTGTCAGCAATGCGCGTGACGAGAACCATTTCGACGGCAGCTATTTTCAGGGTAAAAAATGGCAAGCCGCTGACGTTGGCATGATGGAGCAGATGTACTTGCTTGCGAAGAAAGCCTATGAAGAGGAAGGTCGAGAGTTGATCAATGCGACGGATGGCGGCAAGCTTGAAGTGCTTCCACGCATGAAGTTAGCGGATGCGCTGGCCATGAAACCCGTTGCCGAAACCGCCGTGCGCGCTGCCGAGGCTGGCACCCAGCGCTCAATGTCCAAATTTGTGCGCACTATCCCTAGGGAGCGTCACGCCCAAGTGGACGAGACCGCGGTCGTCGCACGCCTTTTGGCCGCCAGGAAAGGCAGAGAACACATCATGGTCGATGTCGGTGCCCATATCGGCACATCGGCGCAATGCTTCCACGACCTCGGCTGGTCGATCCATTGTTTCGAGCCGGACGCCAAGAACCGCGCCCAACTGGAAGCACGTTTCAGCACCGCAAGCAATGTGCGAATCGATACACGTGCGGTCAGCGACGTCGCAGCAAACGGCGTCAACTTCTTTACGTCTCCGCAAAGCACCGGCATCTCTGGCCTGCTGGATTTCCATGAGACTCACATCATATCCGACTCCGTCGATGTGACGACTCTTACCGACATCGTCGTCGAGAGAAACCTCACGCGTGTTGACTTCCTCAAGATCGATGTCGAGGGCTTTGATTTGAACGTCTTGAAGGGCGTGCCTTGGGAACGGCTAAAACCGGATGTGGTCGAATGCGAGTTTGAAGACGCAAAGACCCTGAGACTTGGACATACTTGGAAAGACGTTGCGGAATACCTGCGAAACCTAGGATACACGGTCTATATTAGCGAGTGGCACCCCATCATTCGCTACGGGATATCGCATGACTGGTACCGCGTTGCGCCATATTCGAACCACGAAATGAAAGACGATGCCTGGGGCAATATCCTCGCGTTTCAGAAAGATCCGGGATACCCTGCCATCCTTCAGGCCTTCGACGAACTCTTGGTATTCCGCAAACCACCGACCGAACGGAAGCCCACGACCAGCACGGTTTTCACCGCTCCAAAACAGCCGAATATTACGCCGCCAATCCCAGCCAAACCAGAAAGCAAAGCTTCGATGCTGAAACAAACGCCCAACGCCTCCATTCCTGTCATGGCACCTAGTGCGCAAAAACCGGCTTGGTATGTTGAGACCGCGTATCGCATTCACCGCACGTCGCCGCGCCTCTACAATGTGGTGCGCTTCATACGCCGGGGAGCGGTCCATGCAGTGACTCGTCCTCTGCTCGCCTTACCGCTCGCAATACTCTGCCTCGCAATCCTGTATGTCGCTTTTTACGCGGATCTTGCCGTGTACAGGCCTTGGATATTTACTGGTCTGGCCTTTGCCGTACTGGCGACATTACTGTTGTATACTGCCTTTCGCGCTCAGGGCCATGCCGAGACCCTTCACCGGGAAGTGGATGCCATGAGGGTAGACTCACAGAGAGCAACGAAGACGCAGTCAAACCAGATAACTCAACAATTAACTCCGCGGCTCACCCACATTCAGGATAAACTCGTGGCATTTGATAAGTGGTCTGCGTCACTGAAAGGCGACATGGCCGCCACCAGGCTTGCGCTAGACGAACTTCGGGCAGTCAATGCAGCCAAGCAACGCAAGATTGACACTCTGGAGGCTGCCAACAGGGAGCTTAGTGTCCGCCTTGGTCAGCTTGAAGCCTCCCTCGGTTCCGACGGCCAGTTCACGACGCTGAAAAAAGAGGTCTCCGGAAAAGTCACAGATGTCGAGATGTCTGTTCGGCTGATTGATGACAAGGTTACAAAAGTCGACACCAGGGTCGCAAACGTTGATGACCAGATCGCAATAGTCGACGCCAGGGTCACAAACATTGATGACCAGATCGCAAAAGTCGGCGCCAGGGTCGCAAACGTTGATGACCAGATCGCAATAGTCGACGCCAGGGTCGCAAATGTTGATGACCAGATCGCAAAAGTCGACGCCAGGGTCGCAAACGTTGATGACCAGATCGCAAAAGTCGGCGCCAGGGTCGCAAACGTTGATGACCAGATCGCAAAAGTCGGCGCCAGGGTCGCAAACGTTGATGCTAAAATTTCCCATGTGGACAAATGGGCCCAATTCGACAACGCCACTTGGTACCAGCATTTCAATCGCCGCCTCAACAACGACCAGATCGTCACCCTCGAAACTGAATGGCGAAAGCGACTTTCCGTGCCCATCAGCCGTGCCGTGCTAGGATACATGGCCGACCGCGCATGCGAGATTGAGCGCCAGCTTGACGGCCGTCTTGCCACCTCGATTGAGGATATCCTCCTTCGTTCGCTCGTTGCCCGCGCCGTAAAAGGACCAAGGATTGACGTCCTCGAGATCGGCACATTATTCGGCGTAGGCGTGAGCGTGATGTTTGACGCCCTCGTCAATCACTATGAAGACATACATTTCACACTTTTGGATCCACTCGAAGGATATTACAATGCTAGCCAAGCCGACATCCTGACAGGACAACGTATTGACGAGCGCACACTTCGCCGCAACCTTGAACGTGCCGGGATGTCCGAAGACCAGTTTACGCTGATCAAGAAGATGAGTACCGACAATGACGCGATCAAAGCAGCAGCCGAGCGCCAGTACGACCTGCTCATCATTGATGCGGATCACTCATACGCTGGTGTCAAATCGGACTTCGAAAACTATGCACGACGGGTGAAGCTCGGAGGTTATATCATCTTCGACGACTACGGTTCGGCGGATTGGCCGGATGTACAAGACTACGTGGATTCAGAAATCAGCTCTGTCGACTTTATCGCACGTGTTGGCGCGAGTTGGCGCACCTGTGTATATCGCGTCGTCAAGAATCCGGTCGACTAAACGCCACTTGCTCTGTTATCGCCATGAAACGCAGTATCGCGGCGATAACAAACTTCCATTAGACCGACAGTGGTCTTCATCCGATAATGCGAAATCACCGGCATACCAATCGCGGAGTCGGGTTCGCTACTCGTCAGAGTAATGGAATATTACTCGTCGACGGCGTGCTTGATTACCCGAATTCCACCGCTTCAGAGCCCAGCACTGATTTCAGAAAAGTATTCATATTGCAGCTGACGACTCGAACAGTTCCTCGAAGTCGCTACAGGACACGCGTACCCCTTCCGCCATTTAGGCAAAGCGTGTCTCCACATCCGTGACGCGCAGTTCGGCACCCTCAGTCGGGCTTGCCGGCATGCTACACGCTGCTGATCAGGATATTTATCGCTGCAGGCAGGCCTTATCCTTAAGCGAGTCGATCCTGCATTCGATTACACAACCCTTATCATCCTTTCTTGATCGCATCCGGTGACCCAGGACAGGCTCACCTTTCGACCTCTCAGATGGTGACCGGCTCCACAAGCGTGATTTCGGCTGTCCGAAATGCCTCTTCGGTAAGGCACAGCGCCGCTGTATCGACATCACACTGCCCCGACCGCATGAGCTCGGCGAATCGCCGATACACCCCTGCATACTCAGCATTGGCCTTCCGCCTGAACGCGCCACCATTCAAAGACAGCGCCGCGCCACCATCAGCAAGGTGCAACACATCGCCATTTTCTGCTCGCAACTGGATCGACCATGTTTCCGAGGTATTTTCGGCGAACCGGAATGACACATCCACGTGATCACCGTTCCGACCCAAACTGAATCGCGCGGCGCGCGGTGTGTCGGCATTTTCCGGTTGCTCGAATGCGGCGCCCGACAGATGCCATGCGCCAGGGCGGATAACCGTCAGGATCGACAGAGAATTTATTCCCGGGTCCAAAACGCCAAGTCCCCCGAGTTGCCACAGCCACGCTTGGCCAGGATGCCATTTCAAGTGATCCTCGTGCCATTCGATCCGCCCATGAAGCCCGTCATGCGCTGCGCACCATGTGCGCGCTTCTTCGACGAACGGGGCAAATCGAGAATGCCATCCAGCAAACACCGTGACACCCCGGCTAGAACCCATGGCGGCCAGCGCCTGCGCCTGAGCAACTGTCGCGGCGGGCGGCTTCTCCAGCAATACAGCGAGGCCCCTTGCGGTCGCAAGATCGCACACTTCTTGGCGCACCTGCGGCGGCGTGCATAGAGCAACCGCATCGAGCGCGAGACCGGAGGCAAATGCGTCCTCGAGCGTCCGGAAGACAGGCACATCGACAGCGTGCGCCGAACTGCTTATGATGGCTGCAAGCTGGAAATCTGGACTGTCGGCAATCGCAGGCCGATGCTGTTCGCAGGCAATCTTGCCGAAGCCGACAATTGCGATTTTCCAGGGGCGTGTCACGTGTATGTCTCCGGTCGCGATCACGCCTCACGATTCAACGGGATAATGTGTGCACTCATCGTCGTAGTCTGTCCTTTGTCAAGCCGCGTAAACTTGTGCGGAACGGTGACCGAACCCCAAGTCGGATGCTTTGTGGAGCGGATCACAAGGTCCGGGTTGGCCTTGCGATACAGGAACTCGGGTCCGTCAAGCACAGTGAGCATGGATTTCACCACACCTGGATTGAGGAACCCTGCATCGACTTCCATCATGATGTCGACATTGTCGCCCGCCTTTACGTCGAACATGTCGGAGGTCACTTGGGTTGACAGGCCGGTCACATAGTGCCGATTGATCGACCAGACAGGGATGCCAATAGATAGCGCACGCACATCTATCAATGATCGAAATTTCAGCCGGAGGCGCAAGGGCTCCGTGAACTTCACGTCCTCGATCTCGTTACCGTCTCCATCGCACCAGAAGTGCGCGACATCCGCCACCGCATCTGGATTCTCGAAGACAGGCCCCATCGCCTTGGCAAGTTGCTGCGGCACATCCATCGCCGGCAGGTCTTGGTCCAGCGATTCATAGATTTCGATTGCCTCGGCCGGTGGACCTTCGAAATAGACTCGGCCCCTGTGCAGCACGATCACGCGGTCACAGAATGCCGCAACATCGTGCATCGAGTGGGAGACCAGAACGAAAGCGCTCCGCTCACGCATTTCTCGCATTTTGGCGAGGCATTTCTGCCGAAACCTGAAATCACCGACGGCAAGGACTTCATCAATCAGCAGCACATCCGGCGCGACCGTTGCCATCACTGCGAAAGCGAGACGCATACGCATTCCAGATGAATATGACTCAAGTGGAGCATCGATCGCCGTACCAAGCTCAGAGAACTGGATTACTTCGTCAACCCGTTGTTCGGTTTCCTTGCGGCCGAAGCCGAGCGCAGCAGCGCGCAGGAAAATATTCTCACGGCCAGGCGCGCCTTGCTGGAATCCTGCCTGGAGATCAATCATCGCAGCGGACGTGCCGCGAATGGTCACTTCGCCTGCGTCGGGCAGGATCTGACCCGCCAGCATGCGCAGGAGCGAGGTCTTGCCTGATCCGTTAAGCCCGATAATCCCGATCGCCTCGCCCCGTTGCAGGTCAAAGGAAACGTTCTGGACAGCCCAGAACTCGCCGCCATGGATCTCGCGGACCCCCGCTTTGCCGACATTGAAGAAGGCATTGCGTGCCACCTTGGACATACGCTTGCGCGTATCCTTGGGCCGGCGCGAATACAGCTTGCCCAGGGACTTGACCTGTAGCACCGGCAACGCCGTGTCGGACACGTTCGGATCGCTCATGATATGCCTCGGATGCGGCGTTCCATCACATAGAAGAACCGTGTGGAGATCAGGAACAGCATTACAGCGACCCCTGCCCATGACCATACGGCCGTGTGGTTCGAAATCTCGCCAAAGAATACATCATCACGCAGGGCCTGAATGTACACGTTAAACGGATTGTACGATTCTAGAACTTTCAGCGGCCCGAGACCGCCAAGCGGAAAGATCACCCCACTCACGAATACCCCGTATTGGAGCAGTATGGTCACGACGCGTTCGACATCAGGAATGATGACATTAAAAATAGCCAGCATCAGGCCGAGTGAGAAGCACAGCAACATCCCGGACAACAGGATCGGCAGAAGCATAACAAAGTTTGCCTTTGGCCATTGCGCGAAAACGACAATTAGGACGCACAACAGGGCAAGACGGACAAAGGTGTCAAAGCAGAGCCTAGCGAAGGATGCAACCACGGCCACCGAAATCGGCTGGGCCGTTCGCGTAGATTCCTTATTCCGGCCCTTTACCACCATAATGGGCAGCGTGATGAGCCCCGTAAGGAGCGACCAGATGGTCACGTTGAAGCTGATATAAATCGCCGGGTTCAGCCCGTCATAGGCGGGAAACACTCGCAGGTTCACGAGCAGGATGTACACCGATAAGGGCACCAGCGGCAGCGCGAAGTTCCAGAACACCCCGAAAACCGTTCCTCTGTAGCTGCTGCGGAACTCACTGCCGAACATTGCAACAATGTGCGACCGGAATGACCAGACTTCCTTGAAAAGCTCCCGGATTGCCTCGATCGAAGATGCTGAATAACGCGACTCAGGAACATACGTCCGCACCTGAACAACGTCCTGAACCTGTTGTCCCAATCGATCCTTATTCATGTTTCCAGACCGTTAGCCAACTATTGAACAGACGTTGCGAAATCAGCACCCGACGTGCCCGACCGGGTTCTTAGTGTCAACATACGCTGTCAGCTCAGGCATCGCCGGCTGGACACAACACGGGAACATTGACGCCAATGGCGCTGACGCGCAAAAGCAGGGCATCCGCATCCGCTCAAGGCGACCCATGGCCCGTACCCCTGACAGACGCTTACCTGACCTGTCCTCTGGCAAGCCCCTGATCGTTATCGGAAATGGTCCCAGCTTGCGTGGTTTCGATTTCGACCGCCTTTCCGGCGTCGACACGCTGGGCATGAACGCTGCCTATCGTCACTGGGACCGCATCGACTGGCGCCCGACCCATTATGCCTGTCTTGACGACGCCCTGATCGACACCCACCGCAAGGAGATCCTGCGTCTCATCGAGGAAGGCCGCATCAACAGCTTCTTCCTGTCGGGCCGCATGCTTGAACTTGAGCCCGGACTTGCGGACCATCCGCGTGTCCGGTTCCTGGACGAATTTGTCCCGTTCTGGTTCAACGCCCGCGGTCGCCAGCATGGCCTCAGCCTGGTCGCAAGCCCGGCTTTTCTCACCCAACAGGACGCCTTCGTCACGACCGGCGCCTATTCCGTCCGCTATGGGGCGTTCCTCGGCTTTAGCCGTATCATTCTCATTGGTATCGACCTGACCTACCAGCCCATATCGGAGGCCGAAAAGGTGGACGATCTGCGCCTGGTGATGACGCAAACGCCGGCAAGCAACCCCAATTATTTTTTCGACGACTACCAGCGTGAGGGCGACGCGTTTCAGGTGCCCAATCCCGAAATCCACTCACAGGAACTGCATGTCGCCGCCTTCGAGGCCATTCGCGACGATTTCCTTCGCGAAGAGGTGCCCGTTGACCTGATCAATGCGAATCCCCGTTCGCGGCTCACAACCGACGCGATCCTGCCCTATGGTGACCTTGCACGTGAGCTTGACGAGCCCGCGCTCGGCTCGCTCATTGTGCCCCTGACCTATGGCGAACACGACCAGCTGCTCGCCAACCTGTGGCTCTGGACCCAGCCAGCCTTTTTCCCCTTCCTCGGCCGCCTGCCCGACCGGCGACCTGACCTCGTCTTTGTCTGCAACAACGCACTCGCCGCCAGCTGCGAGCCGCGTGTGCAGGCTTTCTTGGCAGGTGCCCAGCGGCTGCGGGCCTGCTTTGATCAGGTGCGGTTCGTCACTCTGAACCTGTCCGGTGACGCAGACCTTTACCGTCGGGAAAACCACGGGCCCCGCACCAGTCAAGGCTTCCGGGCCGGACCGAATAATGTCTTCTTCGGTGCCATGGACGCTGTGCGCGACCGGCCGGGATATTCGCTCTATGTTGAAACCGATTGCGTACCTGTCCGCCCGGACTGGCTCGGCCAGATCAACCGCCACCTGCAGGGCGCCGAGCCCGCCTGGGTCACGGGAAGCATCTATCGCGGGCCCGATGCGCTTGGACCGCGCGAAAAGCGCCATATCAACGGTAATGCGGTCTATGCGACGCATGACCCGGATTTTCAGCATTTCGTCGATGCGGTCTGGCGTCCGAGACTGGCCGAGCTTATCGTCCAACACCCCGAATTGCCGTTCGATTGTGTGATCGAAGCACTATACGAACTGGCCGACGGCCGCCTCGCCACTGACGATCCCGATTGGGAGCTCATGCGACATGCGAGTCACAAGTTCCGCTACTCTGCCCTGATCCCCAACCTGGCCGGCAGCGAGTGTTCCTTGCATGACCTGGCCGACCAACTTCATGAATTGTTACGGGCGTCACCTGATTCCTGCATCGTTCACTCGCGCCGGCTGGCCGATTTCATCGCCCCCCTTCGCAACAGCGGCGCAAAGACGACGGCGCTCGAGCTTATAGAGCTGATGCGGGAAGCGGCCGAAGGCCTGCCGCCCCGTCATGCGGCATCACGCCGTGACCGGAAGGTCCAGCATGGCTGGACAATGGCCCGTGTCCGCCAGGGCATCGTCCGGCGCCTGCCAACGCATCGCCGGGGCCTGGATTGATCGCCGCACACCGATTGCGAGCGCACGTTCCATGCCGTATTGGGCATGTAGCCGATGCCAACGCCGCCTGATTCCTGACTGGAAATATTTGAATGACCGACAGACCCAAAATCACGGCTCTCCTGCCGATGAAGGCCCACAGTGCGCGGGTGAAATCCAAGAATTTCCGCCTGATTGCCGGCAAACCACTGTTCCAGTGGATCCTCGACGCCCTGCTCGCGGTGCCGGAAATCGACAAGGTCGTGATCAATACGGACGCCCGCCACATCCTGGCCGACGAGGGCCTCTATGACAGTGAGCGCGTCCTCATCCGCGATCGCAAGCCGGAAATCTGTGGTGACTTCGTCTCGATGAACCTCGTGCTCGCCGACGATATCGCCAGCGTACCCTCAGACCATTACCTGATGACGCATACGACCAATCCGCTGCTGCAGCCGGAGACGATCAAGAGCATGATCGATCTCTATCTCAAGGCGGCAGAGGCGGGCACAGCCGATTCCCTCTTCACCGTGAACAAGATGCATACACGCTTTTACACAGAGACAGGCGAACCGATAAACCACGATCCGGACAACCTGATCCGCACGCAGGACCTGCCGCCCTATATGGAGGAGAATTCAGTCTGCTACCTGTTCAGCCCCGCCAGCTTCGCTGCCACGCAGGCCCGGATCGGCCGCAAGCCCATTCTCTTCCCGACGCCCCGTTTGCAATCGGTCGATATCGACGAAATTGCCGACTGGTTCATCGCCGAATCGCTGCTGCGGCGCGTCGCCGCCGGTGAACCCCTGCCAGAGGAAGCCTGATGTCCACTCCCCGCATCCTTGTCACCTGCCCGCCCATGCTCGGTCTGTTCGCCGAGTTCGCGGATGACTTTGCCGCGCATGGCCTTGAAGGCGTGCCTGCAAAAACCTCACAGGTCCTCAGCGAGGACGAGTTGATCGCTCTCCTGCCCGGCTTTGATGGCTGGATCATCGGCGACGACCCGGCCAGCCGCCGCGTTGTAACCGCTGCGAAAGAAGCCGGTCTCAAGGCGGCCGTGAAATGGGGGGTGGGCGTCGACAATGTCGATTTTGCCGCCTTCCGGGATCTCGGCCTGCCGGTCGAAAACACACCCGGCGTGTTCGGGGCCGAAGTCGCCGACGTCGCCCTTACCTACACGCTGGGCCTCGCCCGTGAGACATACCGTATCGACCGCGAGATCCGCGAGAAGAATGCCTGGCCCAAGCCCAGCGGCATCAGCATGACCGGCCGCACGGTCGCCCTTGTCGGCTTCGGAGATATTGGCCGCCAGACTGCAAAACGCATCCTCGCCTGCGGCAGCAAGGTCGTCGTTTACGACCCCTTCTACAAGCCGACCGAAGGCCTTGACGTGGAAACGGCCCAATGGCCCGAGCGCCTAGGCGAAGCCGATTTCCTGATCTTCACCTGCCCGCTGACGCCCGAGACGCGCGGCATGTTCAACGCCGATCTCCTTGGCAAGCTCCGCCCCGGCGTGCGTGTTGTCAACGTGGCGCGCGGCCCGGTCATCCAGGAGACCGCCCTGCTCGAAGGCCTGAAATCCGGCATCGTCCATTCGGCGGCGCTCGATGTTTTCGAGGTCGAGCCGCTGCCTGCCGATTCGCCTTTCCGAGCCTTTGACCAGTGCATCTTTGGCTCGCACAATGGCTCGAATTCTGCG
>JGI25319J35699_1000210_pt1 | contig 43317 bp, 42 predicted proteins | sample AutmiccommuBRH17_FD_35699 | JGI IMG/M metagenome (IMG submission 35699) | reverse complement strand
CGGAGGGCGTCGAACAGGTCCTGATCGCGGCCTGAAAGATCGGCGAGCGCGGCGGCGGCCGCGACGCCCCGCGATTTCGCGGGCTTCCTGCGGGCCGCTGCCACATCCTCACGCAGCATCAAGGTGCGCTCGCCCCGGAACAGGGCGCGGGCGGCCTCGCCATCCGGCACGACAATGGAGGGCCGCATCGTGTCGCCGCCTTCGGCCAGCATTCCGTCGAACAGGAGCGCATCGAACACACGGTCCCAGCCGGGCTTGGCGAGGTCCTTGCCAACACCGAACGTGGACTGGGTGGAGAGCTGTTCGTCGAACCCGTCTTTCGTGGTGCCCATAAGGTGCAGGATGAGGCGCCCCCGGCCGACCTTCTGGCCGCAACGGATGACGGCGGAGACGGCCATCTGGGCCCAGCGGGTGGCATCATGCGCCTGCCCCGGCTCGGCGGTACAGACATCGCAGACGCCGCAGGGCTCGACCTTTTCCTCGCCGAAATAGCGCCGCACCGCCCCGCGCCGGCATTCGTCGCCATTGAAGAAGGCAAACAGCTGGCGCGTCTTGGTCAGCTGGACGCGCTTCACTTCCTCCGGCGCATCGCCCTGATGCGTCCATGACAGGGAGCGGGCCATGTCCGACGGGCCATAGAGGGCGATNCCTTCGGCCGGTTCGCCGTCGCGCCCGGCCCGGCCGACTTCCTGCCAGTAGGCCTCCAGCGTCTTCGGCGGATCGGCATGGATAACAAAGCGCACGTCCGGCTTGTCGACGCCCATACCGAAGGCGACCGTGGCGCACATGACGAGGCCCTCTTCCAGCAGGAAGCGCCTCTGGCGGTCCTGGCGCACATCGGCGTCGAGACCGGCATGATAGGCGAGCGCGGGTACGCCAGCGCGAACGAGTGCCTCGGCGACGTCCTCCGTGCCCTTGCGGGTGGCGGCGTAGACGATGCCGGAGAGGCCCTGTTTGGCCTTTACCAGCTGCACAACGCGGGCCGTGCGGCCGCCGCCCTTGGGCTCGGCCGAGAGGGTGAGGTTCGGGCGGTCAAAGCTGGCGACGTGGAGGGCCGGATCGGTCAGCTGCAGCTGCGCGAGTATGTCGTCGCGGGTGCGGGCGTCGGCTGTCGCGGTCACCGCGAGGCGGGGCACGCCGGGGAAGAGGTCGCGCAGGCGGCCAAGGGCGCGATAGTCTGGCCGGAAATCATGGCCCCACTGGCTGACACAGTGCGCCTCGTCGACGGCAATCAGCGACACATCCATGCCCGCAAGGCGCTGGGCGAGGCCGGTGCCGAGGCCTTCGGGCGAGACATAGAGCAGGTCCATCTCGCCGCGCTGGGCGGCATTCAGCGCTTCGGAACGGGCATTGAAGTCCATCGAACTGTCCAGCCGCTCGGCCCGCACGCCGACCTGTTTCAGCGCGTCCACCTGATCCGACATGAGCGCGATCAGCGGCGAGACGACAATGGCGCAGCCCGGCCGGATCAGCGCCGGAATCTGGTAGCAGAGCGACTTGCCGCCGCCGGTCGGCAGCACGGCGAGCGCGTCACGGCCTTCCAGCACATCGCTGATCACGTCCTCCTGCAGGCCGCGGAAGGCCTTGAAGCCGTAAACGCGCTGCAGGATCGCGCGGGCATCCTTGATCTGGGGGCTGGGAGGCATGGTTTGTGTTGTGAGCGCGTGCGTGAGTCGGGGCAAGGGGCAGGATGCAAAACCCGCCTAGTCGACGAAGTCGATCCGGTCCTCGTGAATCTCGTAAGTCCAGGTGCTTGCCTTCTGCCGCTGCGTTTCCTGCGCGAGGAAGGAAACAATACCGGCCCGTTCGGCGAGGGGGCGGCCCGTGGCGGCCTGCCATCATTCTGGCGTCGGCAGGTCGATGCTGAAGTGGACGCCGCCGCCGCACATCTCGTGGGAAAACGGAATGCGGATGGCGCCATCGACATAGGTGATGGTACCGGCGCGGAATGTGCCGTCGAATTCGAGGTGGCGGCCGAACTGCGAGACGAGGCGGTCCTGCAGGCGCGCGCGCAGGGCGAGATCCTCGTCGGGAATGATGTTTCCGGCGCCGTCCCGGTAGACAATGGGTCCGGATGCGGGCTCTGGCTCGGGCGCCGGTTCGGGCTTCGACGGGGCGCCAGTTTCCAGCTTCTCGAGGCGCAGGACGTGACGCCAGCCCTCCGCATGCGCGATCTCGATGGCGTAGTCGCCCGGCGGCCAGGGGAATGTATCGATGAGGATCTGCACCCGGCCATTGAGGCGCGCAGTGATGTCTGCCGCCTCGATCAGGGCGCCGCCGGGCCCCAGAATACGCAGCTTGCCGTAGCCTGAATGGCCGTCCTGAGGCAGCCAGAGCGTGATCTGCTGGCAGCCGGGATAGCGCACGAAACGGGCTGTCAGGCGGCCGGTCGTCTCCGGCGCACCGGCATTGACCGGCGGCTGCATCACGATCTCGCCCTCGAAACCCGCTTCGTCCGACATGGGATGTCCCGCCCTGCTGCTGACGGCTGATCTAAGGCCCGGGGCGGCCCATCGCCAAGAGGCCTTCGTTGGGAATCCGGCGCCGCGTCCTGCCATGCGCAAATTGCATAAATGTGATCCGGCGCCTGCCCTAGCCCGGGTTTCGGGCGATGCCATATAGGGCTCAACATGAACACAAGCCCGATGGAGCCTGACAATGATTGATATCAGACGTTTCGAAAATCTCGGCCGCTTCAAGAATGAGTGGCTGAACGCCAATTACCACTTCTCCTTCTCCGGTTACCATGATCCGCGCCGCATGGGCGAAGGCGCCCTGCGCGTGTGGAATGATGACACGATTGAGCCGCACACCGGCTTCCCGCCGCATGGCCACCAGTCGATGGAAATCATCACCTATGTCCGTACAGGGGCGATCACTCACAAGGACTCGATGGGCAATCATGGCCGCACAGAGGCCGGTGACGTGCAGGTGATGAGCGCTGGCAGCGGCGTCCAGCATGCGGAATGGAACGAGGAAGATGAAGCCACGACCCTGTTTCAGATCTGGATCCAGCCGCGTTCGGCCGGTGGCAAGCCCGGCTGGGGCGCGCGCAAGTTTCCCAAGGGCGAACGCTCCGGCAACTGGGCCGTGCTGGCCTCCGGCGACGGAACCAGCGACAGCCTGGTGATCAACCAGGACGCCCTGGTGCTCGGCGCGACACTCAAGACCGGCGAGACGCTGACCTACGAGGTGAAAGCGGGACGCCATGGCTATCTCGTGCTGGCCGCCGGATCGGTGCGCCTCAATGGCGAAGTGCTGAATGCCCGCGACGGCGCGGCGGTGACCGGCCCCGACAGCCTGACGCTGGAAGGCATGGAAGACGCAGAGATCGTCTTCGTCGACACGGTATGATGTGGCCACTCACAGCGCTGTGACTTCAGGAACCGGCGGCGGCGTAGTATATTATGTCATGGAACCTTCAGGAGGATCACCCATGAAATACGTACTCGCAGCCGCCGCGACCGCCCTGCTTTTCGCCCCCGCCGCGCTGGCCACCGAAATCTCGGTCGGCTATTCGGCCGACTTCGAGAAAACACTCGAGGATGATTACGGTACGCGGGAAGGCACCTATCTTGCCGGGAAGATCGAGCAGGACCTGATGCGCGAATTCGAATCTGCCGGCCTCAACGTCGACCGGGTGACGGTGACCATCGAGCGGGCCGTGCCCAGCAAGCCGACCTTCAAGCAGCTCGGCGATACCCCTGGCCTCGACTATGGCGGCTCGATCAGCATTGGCGGCATGAAACTGACGGCCACTGCGTTCGATGCGAATGGCGCCGAAATGGGCAGCCTGACCTATGACTGGTTTGAAACCGATATCCGCCAGACCGGCATGACGACCTGGTATGACGCCAATCGGGCCTCCGACCGGTTTGCCCGCAAGTTCGCCAAGAAGCTCCAGGGCAAGAGCTAGAGCACCAGCTCGCAGCGCTCGTTGAGGCTTGGCCGGGACACGGCAACCCGGCTGAGCCCCGGCAGGCCCGGCGCGAGATCGGCAGCGGCCCAGAGGCAGATGCGCTCCAGGGTCGGCACGTCGAGCCCGTCAATTTCGTTGAGCAGCTTGTGGTCCAGCTTTCCGGCGGTCGCCTGCAAGCTGGCTGTCAGGCGGGAGAAATCCTCGACCCATTGCTCGCCCGGCTTGACGGTGCCGGACACGGTCGCCTCCAGCAGAAAGGAATGCCCGTGAACATTGCGGTAGGGGTGCCCTTCGGGCTTGCCGCCCATATAGTGGGCAGCCTCGAAATTCACCGATTTGGTGATCGCGAAGACGCGGCCTTCCGGTGTCAGGGAAGCCCGATCAGTTTGTGGGTTTGCAAGCTCAGTCGCCATTGGGGATTCTTCATACAATAGGTCGTTGCGCCCTGCAGGTTTTGGGCCGCGTGGGGGTCGTCCTTCGGTTGCAGGAAAAAGTGCGTAAAGTCCAGTTGCGAGAACCGTTCCGGCTGCGCTTCGGGCTCGTCCTGCGGGTAGACGAGCTTGAGCTCGTTGCCACGGGTCTGGACGAGCGGCGCATTGGCCTTGGGGCTGACGCAGATCCAGTCGAGCCCCTCCGGCGCGGCAATCGTGCCATTGGTCTCAACGCCGATTTCGAACCCTTCAGCCTTGAGGGCGGTAATCAGGGGCGCATCGAGCTGGAGCAGCGGTTCGCCGCCGGTGCAGACGACATAGGCCGGGCGCGCGGGGCCCGCTTCGGCCTCCCAGATCGCCCTGACATGCGCCGCAAGATCGGCAGCGGCGCGGAACTTGCCGCCGTTCACGCCACTGGTGCCGACGAAGTCGGTGTCGCAGAAGCGGCAGACGGCAGCGTCCCGGTCGCGCTCGAGGCCCGACCACAGGTTGCATCCGGCAAAACGCAGGAAAACCGCCGCGCGGCCGGTCTGCGCGCCTTCGCCCTGCAGCGTGTAATAGGCCTCCTTGACGGTCCAGGTCATGCCGCACCCTTCCAGCGTTTCCAGCCCGAGGCGCGCAGTTCGCAGGCCGGGCATGTGCCGCAGCCATAGCCCCAGTCATGGCGATGTTCGCGATCGCCAAGGTAGCAGGTGTGCGTCTGCTCTGTGATCAGGTCGACCAGGGCCGTGCCGCCCAACCGTTCGGCCATGGCCCAGGTTGCCGCCTTGTCGATGTACATCAGCGGCGTCTCGATGCGGATGTCGGTGTCCAGCCCGAGGCGCAGGGTCTGCTGCTGCGCCGCCATCGTGGTGGCCCGGCAATCGGGATAGCCGGAATAGTCGGTCTCGCACATTCCGCCGATGAGGACAGAGAGCCCCCGGCGATAGGCCAGCGCCCCGGCCAGCGTGAAGAATAGCAGGTTCCGTCCGGGGACGAATGTGGATGGCAGGCCCGCCTGGGTCATCTCGATGGCGACGTCATCGGTCATGGCGCTCTGGCCGAGACTCCTGAGGACACCGGCGTCGAGCATGTGATCCGGCCCGAGACGCTCGCCCCATGCGGGAAACCGGTCACGAATCGTCTCCCGGAAGGCGGTGCGGCATTCAAGTTCGACCCGATGACGCTGCCCGTAATCGAAGCCGACCGTCTCCACACGCGCATAGCGTGCCAGGGCGTCTGCCAGGCAGGTCGCAGAATCCTGTCCGCCGGAAAAAAGGACGAGTGCTGATATGTGATCTGGTTTCATTGCGGGGCTCTACCAGCCCCTACGTAAAGGGCCAAGTCGGCAGCGTTACATTTATGACACCTGCGTCAAATCAAATGCATGGCAGGCATGCAAACCTGTTGACAATACCCCTCCACTCAATTTCTGATGTGCAATGAAGCGGTCCCGTTAACGAGGACGCTCGGTAAAATATCACATTTCGCGGCCTGCAATCCCGACGGGCCCGAGGGGAGGAAAATTTAGCATGACACGGAAAACAGACTCGAAAACCGTCTTGTTCGCGAGCGCGTCTGCGCTGGCAATCGGACTGTTCGGTCAGACGGCCTGGGCTCAGGACTCTGACGCGCCGGAATCGACCCGCACGCTGGCGACCGTCACGGTCACCACGCAGAAAACCGAACAATCCGTCCAGGATGTTCCGATCGCCGTTTCGGCTTTCGATGAAGACGCCATCAACCGTCTCCAGCTGACCGGCGGCGCAGACCTTGTGAAAGCCGTTCCCAACGTGTCCTTCACGAAGGGCCAGTTCACAGGCAGCAACTTCAAGATCCGCGGCATTGGTAACGACGCGGTCGCCCAATCCTCGGATGCCGGTGTCGGTATCCACCAGAACGATGTGCCGCTCGGCGCGAACTTCCTCTACGAGCAGGAATATTTCGACATCGAGCGCGTCGAAGTCCTGCGCGGTCCACAGGGTACGCTCTACGGCCGCAACTCGACCGGCGGCGTTGTGAACATCATCACGCGCAAGCCTGTCTTCGGTGAATTCCAGGCCAATGCCGCGCTGACCTACGGCAATTACAACACGATCAAGGGTCAGGGCATGGTCAACGTGCCGGTCGGCGAGAAAGTTGCCCTGCGCGTTGCAGGTGCGATCACTTCGCGCGACGGCTATACCGACAACACGGTGACAGGCAACGACGTCAACGGCCGCGAACTGTGGTCGGTGCGTGCCACCCTCGGCTTCGAGCCAAGCGACAATTTCCGCGGCTGGCTGTCCTATGAGCACTTCGACGAGGATGATGACCGCATCCGCTCCGGCAAGCAGCTCTGTAAGAAAGACCCGACCAAGACGAGCTTTGCCGGTATCCCGATCACGGGTCTGGACACGCTCATCACATCGCTCGGCTGTCAGGACGCCCCTTTCAGCGACAGTTATGACCGCGTGAACTCTGCCGGTACGCTGGGCGGTGGTCTCGGTATCGTGGCCGGCCTGCTGAACGGCGACGCCTACAACACACCTCTCGATCCGAACCTGCGCAATATCGAATCGGCGCTTGATCCGGTCTACAAGGCCCAGCAGGACCTCTACACGCTCAAGCTCGAGCTCGATATCGGCGAGAGCCTCAAGCTGACCTCGCTGACCAGCCGCAACGAGACTGACCAGGTTTCGGTCGATGACTATAACAAGATTGCGCCGACCATCGCGTTCAACACGACGGCAGGACCATTCTTTCTCGCACCGGGCGCCGAGGCCGTTTACGACCTCCTCTTCCCGGGCGGTGTTGTGTCTGACCCGCAACTCGGTGTATCGAACCTGTTCCGCTCATTCGACATCTCGGGCGGCGCCACCGAGACGACAACACAGGAATTCCGCCTGCAGTCCGACTATGAGGGTCCGTTCAACTTCAATCTCGGTATGATCTATGTCGATGGCGAAGCGATTGATCCGCAGGATAATCAGGCCGGCTACTATGTTCTTTCCAACACGCTGTCGGCCCTTACCCAGCTGAACAATGCCCTGGGCGGCGCAATCTTCGGTGGCCTCACACCGCTGGACACGTCCAACCCTGACGATGACGGCAATGTGCTGAATTCCCTGGAAGGCTTCGGCCGGAACTATTTCCGCTCGCTGTCGCCATATCGTCTGAAGTCCAAGGCCTTCTTCGGCGAAGGTTATTATGACGTCACGGACGAGCTGAAATTCACGCTCGGCCTGCGTTACACGAACGATGAAAAAGAACAGGATATTGTGCCTTCGGCCCTGTTCGCACCGGTGGCGGCGCTGCCGGAAGCAGGCGTTCCGATTGGCCTGCTTGAAGCCGACTTCCAGGAAACAACCGGCCGTATCGGTCTTGACTGGTCGCCCACCCTCAATGCCACGGATGATACGCTGGTCTATGCGTTCTATTCCAAGGGCTACAAGGGTGGCGGTCTGAACCCGCCCCAGCCTGCCGGTGCCAACCTGTTCCCGCAAACCTTCGAACCTGAATTCATCGACGCGTTTGAACTCGGTACGAAGAACACGTTTGCCAACAATACCCAGTCGCTCAACGTGACCGGTTTCTACTATGACTATCAGGGCTATCAGATCACCCAGATCGTCAACCGGACCTCGGCGAACTTCAACGTCGATGCCAAGATCAGCGGTCTCGAAGTCGAGTATCTCTGGACACCAGCGGATAACTGGCTGCTGACGGCCAATCTCGGCCTGCTGAAGTCCGAACTGCAGGGCACGACGGGTATCGACGTGCTTGACCGGACGAATGGCGATCCGAACTTTGTCACGCTCAAGAACGCATCGACCTATTCGAACTGCGTCGTCTCTGCCCAGGGCTATGCCACTGTGCTCGGCGCGATCCAGGGCGGATTGCTCAATAACGGCGACTCACGCGGACTTTGCTCCGGCGCCTTTGCCGGAAGTGAAGCCGCCTTCGGTCTCGGCAACGTGACCTATGTCGACGGCAATGGCGTGACACAGACGATCGGCGCGCTGACACCGTTCGACGGCATCTCCAAGGATCTGGACGGCAACAAGCTGCCAGGCGCCCCGGAGATGACACTGAACCTGGCCGCCGAATACACGTTCAATTCCCTGAACAATTCGGGCTGGGACATGACCGTGCGCGGCGACTTCTACTACCAGGATGACAGCTACAGCCGCGTCTTCAACAGCCAGCATGACGAACTCGACAGCTGGACCAACCTCAACCTCTCGCTTGTGCTGGCCAATGAAGAGAGCGGATGGGGCGTTGAAGCGTTCGCCAAGAACGTGACCGACGAAGAAGTCATCACGGGCACCTACCTGACCGATGACAGCTCGGGTCTGTACAGCAACATCTTCCTGACCGAGCCTGCCCTTTACGGCATCACGGTGCGGAAATCCTGGTAGGCCAAACCAAATCCGGCGCGGGCAGATAGATCCGCGCCGGCATCCAGACTGGGGGCAGCTCGCAGGAGCTGCCCCTTTTTTGTTTGGTTCAAACGGCGCTCCGCTCTATCCTCTGCACAGACCTGCCAACACAAGGACCCGAGTTTCCATGCGCCTCATCACTGCCAGCCTCGCATCCAGCCTGTTACTCGCCGCGTGCAGCAATGCCGATATCCAGACACCGGCCGTCTCGAGCGACACCACACTCAAGCTCACCCAGGTAGTGGCCGAAGCCGAGTTTCCGTGGGGCATGGTCTTCCTGCCGAATGGAGACCTGTTGTTCACCGAAAAGGAGGGCGGCCTGAAGCGCGTGGCGGGCGGCGAAGGCACGCCGGTCGCCGTCAGTGGCATGCCTGAAGCCTATACAGAGCGGCAGGCGGGCTATCTCGGCCTGGCACTGGACCCGGACTTCGGGACGAACCGGCTCGTCTATATGGCCTATTCAAAAGGCAACGCCGCGGACAATATGACGGCAATCATTCGGGCCCGCCTCAGTGATGATGGCAACGCACTGGAAAACGTGACCGAGATTTTCGCGGCCGACACGCGCAACACGGCGCTGCACTATGGCGCGCGCCTGCAATTCGCTGCGGATGGCACGCTTTACGCGACGCTGGGCGACGGCTTTGCCTTCATGGACCTGGCGCAGGACCCGAAAGCCACGCACGGATCGGTCATCCGCATCAATGCCGATGGCAGCATCCCGGAGGACAACCCGTTTGCCGATGGCACGGTTGGCCATCCGGCGGTCTGGTCCTATGGCCACCGCAACCCGCAGGGCCTCTATTATGATGCCGACACCGACACGCTCTATTCAACCGAGCATGGCCCCAAGGGTGGTGACGAGCTGAACCTGATCCGCAAGGGTGCCAATTACGGCTGGCCGACAGTCACCTATGGCGTCAATTATGACGGCACGATCATCACCAGCAAGACTGAAGCGGAAGGCATGGAACAGCCCCTGACCTATTGGGTGCCGTCGATCGCGCCGTCGGGCCTGACCAAGCTGACCAGCGATGTCTATCCCGGCTGGAAGGGCGACCTCTTCACCGGCGGCATGAACGGACCGGCCGGCCTGAAACTGGTGCGCATCGACATGGAAGACGGCAAGGTGGCCGGCCGTGAAGACCTGCTGACCGGCGATGCGGCAGGCTTCCCGATCCGCGACGTGATCCAGGGCCCGGACGGGCACCTCTATGTCGCCACAAAGGACATGGACGGCATCTATCGCGTGGACGTGGCCGAGTAGGCGCTAATTCTTCACATCGCGGCGTGACCGCAGGGCGGCGGCCAGCGTGCCGTCGTCCAGATGGTCGAGCTCGCCGCCCACCGGCACGCCATGGGCCAGCCGGGTAATGTCGGCGCCGAGGCCTTCGAGCTGGTCAGCGACATAATGGGCGGTGGTCTGGCCATCGACGGTGGCGTTCAGGGCCAGGATGACTTCACGGATGCCGCCGCGTTCGACGCGCGCGACGAGCGGCCCGATATTCAGGTCGTCCGGCGTGATGCCGTCAATGGCCGACAGGACGCCGCCCAGCACATGATAGCGGCCGCGAAAGGCCCCGCCGCGCTCCAGCGCCCAGAGGTCGGGCACGTCCTCGACAACACATATGAGGCCATCGTCGCGGCCATCGGCCCGGCAGATGGCGCAGGGCTGGACCGTGTCGAAATTCCCGCACGTCTCGCACCGCGCGATCTTTTCGCCGGCTTCGCGCAGGGCCTCGGCCAGCGGCAGCAGGATCTGGTCCTTGCGCTTCAGCAGGAACAGGACGGCACGCCGGGCCGAGCGCGGGCCAAAACCGGGCAGCCGCGCCATCAGCTCGATCAGGCGAAGAAGTTCAGGTCCGGCGGAGCGTTGTGACATGCAGTTGCGTTCAGAAAGGCAGCTTGAAGCCGGGCAGCATGCCGCCGCCGAGGCCCTGGGTGGCGGTTTTCATGGCCTCCTCCATGGCCTGGTCGAGGCGCTTGCGGGCATCCGAATGGGCGGCTTTGAGCAGGTCTTCGAGGATTTCGGGTTCGTCGCTCATCAGCGATGGGTCGATCTGAACGGAGATCAGTTCGCCCTTGCCCTTGAGACGCACCCGGACAAGGCCCGCGCCGGCGACACCGTCTGCTTCGGTGGCTTCGATCTTGGTCTGGGCCTCCTGCATCCTGGTCTGCATTTCCTGGGCCTGCTGCATGATCTTGGCGAGGTCTACCATGGCGAGTCTTCCTGTATCTAGCGGCGGGAACTGAGGCTGATGACATTGTCAGCCGGAGCATCGGATTCAAGCGGCTGCGGCTCGATGACATCAACAATGGTTGCGCCCGGCAGGCTTTGCAGGGCGGCGATGACGGCGGGATGCGCAGCGGCAGAAGCAAAGCGTTCCTCGCGGCTGCGGATTTCGAGCTGGCGCACGGTCTCTCCGCCGCCGCTGACCTGAGTCACTGTCCAGTCCATCTCGGTTTCGTATTCGAGGAACTTCCGGAGGCGGGCGAGCAGGTCTGCCGGGGCGTTCGGTTCCAGCTCGCAGGCGAGCTGGCCGGGCGTGATTGTGGCCGGGCGCACGAAGCGTTCGAGTTCGACATGGAGCTTCACTTCGCGCAATTCGTCGAGGCGGGCGATGATGTCGGCAAAGCTGGCGATGCCGCCGGGAGGGTGCGGCACCTCAGGGGGGGCGTCAGGCTTTCCCGGCGAGGCACTGCCTCCGGCGGCAATCATGCGGGCGGCCTCTTCCGGCGATGGCAGGCGGCTGGCCGCCGCGAGGCGCAGGAGCACCATGTTGAGCGCCGTCGCCGTATCGGGCGCGGTCTGCAGGTCGTTGAAGCCGGAGAGCAGGATCTGCCAGCAGCGCGAGGCCTGGGCAGGCGTCAGCTTCTGGGCCATGGCCTGCGTGCGCGCGGTCCAGTCGGCCGGGCCGCCGGGATCATAGTCGCCGCCGGTTGCCTGCGCGACGGCGACATCGGCGGCAATGTCCATCAGGTCCTTCAGGATGACCGTGGGGTCTGCCCCGGCATGGACCTGGTCCTTGATCTCGGCGAGGGCGGACTTCGCGTCGCCATTGACGGCAAAGCTGAATGCATCGAGCAGGCGGCCCCGGTCGCCAAGGCCGAGCATGTCGCGCACGGCCGGGCCGGAGACCTCATCACCGTCCATGGTCTGGACGATGGCCTGGTCGAGAATGGACAGCGCGTCGCGCACCGAGCCTTCCGCGGCGCGAGCAATCAGGGCGAGGCCCTCTTCGGAGACTTTCGCGCCTTCACGGTTGGCAATGCGCTTGAGGTGGGCGGCGAGTTCGGCCGAATCGAGGCGCTTCAGGTCAAACCGCTGGCAGCGCGACAGGACGGTGACCGGCACCTTGCGGATCTCGGTCGTGGCAAAGATGAATTTCACATGCGGGGGGGGCTCTTCCAGCGTCTTCAACAGCGCGTTGAACGCGGCCGTCGACAGCATGTGAACTTCGTCGATGATATAGACCTTGTAACGCGCCGAGACGGGCGCATAGCGCGAGCCGTCGAGCAGGTCGCGCATGTCGGCGACACCGGTGCGGGAGGCGGCATCGAGTTCGAGCACGTCCGGGTGGCGGCTCGCCATGATGGCGTCGCAATGGTCGCCGGGCGGGTCGAGGTGGATCGAGGGGGCGTCATGGCCGTCGCGGCTGTAATTGAGGCCGCGGGCGAGCAGGCGTGCGGTGGTCGTCTTGCCGACGCCGCGCACGCCGGTGAGCATGAAGGCGTGGGCGATGCGGCCGGTTTCGAATGCGTTCGATAGCGTGCGGACCATGGCCTCCTGGCCGATCAGGTCGGTGAACAGGCGCGGGCGGTATTTGCGGGCGAGAACCTGATAGGCCTTGGGCGATTCGGACGCGGCCTCGTCTCCAAACATGGAGAAGGTCTGGTCATCGCGTTCAGGGATATCGGATTCGCTCATCGCGGGGACTTTAACGGCTTCGGGCGGACGGGGGCAAGGAAACAAAGCGGAGGCCCGTCCTTCGACTTCGCTCCAGGCATGAGCGCTTCCCGAAGCCCGTATCAGTCCGGTTCGATAAGCCGGTCGCGAATCGCTTTCTGCATGGCGTCGTCCACGAAGAGCGTGTCTGAGAGGTAGGCGTCGATGGAGCCGGAATTCGCGTTGATCGTTGTGATGGCCGTTTCAAGGTAGCGCAGGCGGACGCCGAGAAACGGGCGGTAGACTTCGACATCATGATGCTTGCCCAGCATGTCGTTGAAGTATTTCGCCGCTTCCGGAAGGAAGAGGGACACGTTCACGGCCTTGTTGGTGAGGTCGTAATCGGTGCGGATGTCCTCGTCGCTGACGCCGAGGATGTGATGGGTCAGCGCGCAGAGGATGCCGGTGCGGTCTTTCCCGGCGGCGCAATTGACGACGCCTGCAGCCTCACCTTCGAGGCCGGCCAGGTGGCGGAACCAGTCGGAGAACAATTCGGTATGATGGGGTTTGTACGGGGCGAGCCGGTAATAATCGTTCATCCAGCCATCGGCGGACGCGGCGTCCACCTCCAGCTGCGTCAGGAAGCGCGTATGGGGCGCGTCCGTCTCGCGGCCGCCATCATGCGTGATTGTATTGGGCGCCGACCATTTGCCGGGCTGTTTCTCGCGCTCGTCGGGGCGGCGCAGGTCTGCCTGCAGGTGGATGCCAAGATCGGCAATCTTTTCAAGGTCAACCTCGGTGGCTTCGGCATAATGGCCGGAGCGGTAGAGGTGGCCTTTTTTGACCTTGCCGCCATGGCGCGAGGCATAGCCACCGAAATCGCGGAAATTGCGGATACCGTCGAACGGGAGGATGCGATCTTTCATAGGAAATGAGCTAGCGCGGGAAGATGCAATCGTCCAGAGCGCCGCGAGGGAACCCGTTGAATAGGCGGAACAAGTTGTGCGGACCTGCGTAGAACGGTAACATTGAACATGTGCCTGAACAGGAGACCCCTCATGGCAAAATTCCGTTCCAAACTCCTCGCCGCCTGCCTTCTCGTTGGCGCGCCCGCCCTGGCCACGGCCTGCAACAGCCTGCCGAACGAGATCAGCCGCCAGGACATTGATTCAGAGAGCCAGCAGGCCCTGAACAAGCTGACGTCTGAAAACTCGGCTGCCCGCGCCATTGCGGGCCAGTCGCGCGCCGTTCTGATCTTCCCGTCCATCGTGAAAGCCGGCCTTGGCGTTGGCGGTGCCTTTGGTGAAGGCCAGATGCGCAAGGGCGGTGTCGTGACCGATTATTACAGCACGTTCACCGGCTCGTGGGGCCTTCAGGCCGGCGCCCAGAAATATGGCTATGCCGTGTTCCTGATGAACAATGACGCGGTGAAATATGTCGAAGATTCCGATGGCTGGGAAATCGGCGTCGGCCCGACGGTCGTACTGGTCAATGCTGGCATGGCCGAGAACCTGTCGACCTCGACGCTCAAGGAAGACGCCTATGCGTTCATCTTCGACCAGAAAGGCCTGATGGCCGGTGTCAGCATCGAAGGCACGAAGATCACCAAGCTGGAGAAGTAGATCTGGTTCATCCCCGTTCCGCCCGCCCGTCCGTTTTACAGGACAGGCGGGCGGCAAGCGGAATTTTCATCCGGGGCTTGTCCTGTCCCGGCTTTCCCCTGATTGTTGTACCTGACGGCAACGTCCGACATGGGGGAAAGCATGTTTCCGGAATGGATCCTGCGCTGGATAGCGCTCAGCCTGCTGGGCTTTGTCACGTTCGTGTTCATCCTGCTTGGCGCGGCCGTGCTCAGCGGGCTGACCAATGAGCTGTTCCTGAACTTCCTTGACCTGACCTGGCCGCCGCAGGAAGCCTTGACCGAATTCGAGATCGAATCGCGCCGGGACCTGTCCTTTTCCATCCTCAATTATGGCATCACGGCGCTCGGCACGGCCTGGGTCGCCTCGTTCGCCTATCTCGTGGTGATGCGGAACCAGCAGAAGCAGGCCGAACAGCAGCTGAGTCTGGAACGGCTGAAGCTGACCACTGACCTCGACATGCAGATCCTCGACATTCTCGAGTCCGAGGCCGTGGTGGATTTTGCCGCCGATGGCAGCCTGACCCGCGTGCGGCTGGTCACCGTGCTGGACCGCAACACCGAGTGGCGCCCCGGGACGGACCGCAACTGGAAATACCGCGACGGCGACCGGACCGTGCCCTTCGTGCAGACTTCCACGGTCGTCAGCAAGGACGCGGAGGTCAGCGTGACGGCGCTGCATCATTACATCGCCTGGGTCCGGCGGATTGCCCGGGCGACGGAAACCGGCGTCCTGATGGAGAAGGACATTCTCCTGTTCTGGCGCTGGATCGTGATTGGCTGTTACCGCAACCGCTACACGTTCCTGCGGGATATTTTCTACAAGGACGATCTGGATGATTTCGTGCGGCTGGCCGACCAGATCGTGCGGACCGGCCGCACCCATGGCAGCGGGCAGGATTTCGTCAAATACCTGCGCGGCATCGGCGACCCGGACCTGATCGCGCTGCTGTCGGATGAGGCCAAGGCGATTGTGGCGCCGGAGACTGTAACACCAGCGTAGGCCCTCACCTGCCAAGCCATCGCCCCTCATCCCCGGCCCTTCTCCCAAGGGAGAAGGGGGCGCGAGATGAAACCGTGAGGGCCCTACCTGAACGGCGGTTCGTCGAAGGCGCGGAGTTTGCGGCTGTGGATCTTGGCGCCCTTGTCGGCGGCGAGGCGTTCGAGGGTTTCAATCCCGATACGGATGTGTTCGCCGATGGCGCGTTCGTAGAAGCGGTTGGCGGCGCCGGGCAGCTTGATCTCGCCGTGGAGCGGCTTGTCCGAGACGCAGAGCAGCACGCCATAGGGCACGCGCAGGCGGTAGCCATTGGCGGCAATCGTGGCGCTTTCCATGTCGATGGCGATGGCGCGCGACTTGTTGAACCGCCGTGCCGTGGCGGTGAAGCGCAGTTCCCAGTTGCGGTCATCGGTGGTGACGACCGTGCCGGTGCGCAGGCGGCGCTTGAGGGCGTCGCCGCTCTCGCCGGTGACGCGGGCGGCGGCTTCCTGCAGGGCGACCTGGACTTCGGCGATGGGCGGCACCGGGATTTCCGGCGGCAGCACGGCGTCGAGCACATGGTCTTCGCGCAGGTAGGCGTGGGCGAGGACATAGTCGCCGATGGACTGGCTGTGGCGCAGGCCGCCGCAATGGCCGACCATCAGCCAGACCTGCGGACGCAGCACGGCGAGATGGTCGGTGATCGTCTTCGCATTGGACGGGCCGACGCCGATATTGACCAGCGTGATCCCTGCCCCGTTGGGGGCGCGCAGGTGATAGGCCGGCATCTGGAAGCGGCGCCATGGGGTGGCATCAATGTCGGCGCGCGATGTGTCCGTGACGCTGGACACTTCCAGGCCGCCAGGTACGGACAGGGACGTGTAATGATTATCGCCGCCGATCTGGGTCAGCGCCCAGTCGCAGAAAGCATCGACATAGCGATGGTAATTGGTGAACAGGACATAGTGCTGGAAATGCTCGACCGGCGTGCCGGTATAGTGCTGGAGGCGCTTGAGCGAGAGGTCGACGCGGGGGGCATCGAACAGGGCCAGCGGATGGGTGTCATAGGGCTCGAACAGTTCGCCATCTGCAACCTCGTCGCCAATATCGGCCAGTTTCGGGCTGGGGAACCAGCGGGCGAGCTCGGCCGGGGAGATTTCCTCAAGGCCTTCAGCCTGGCCCTGTTCCCAGACATAGGCATAGGGAATTTCCTGTCCGGAGCGTTCGACGACGACTTCGACATCATAGTCGCGCATCAGCGGGGTGAGCTGTTCAATCAGATAGGCCCGGAAGAAATCCGGCCGGGTGAAGGTGGAGATATAGGTGCCGGCTTCCGACATCTTGCCGAAGGCGCGGCTGATCGGCGGCGGGGGGCCGTCCGGATCATAGGTGAGGCGTATCTGCGGATAGCAGAAGGCCCCGCTGTCGCGCAGCTTGGCATCGGGCGCCGTGCCCTTGTGGAGGTAGAGATCGAGGGCGCCGGAAAGGGCCTCGACGGCTTCGCTGTAGAGACCTTCGAGGGCGTCAACAACGGCTTCAGGTGTAGTGAGTTTCGTCATGCACCCAATTGGCGGAAATGCGGCGCGGCGTCAATTGGCGGGCGCCGATCCCCTGCCCGGCGCCAGGCCCGTTCGTGCAGCGTGTAGGCGACGGTCTGGACCAGGGGTTCGATCAGGCCGACGCCGAGGGCGATGCGCCAGTCTCGGGTCAGCAAGAAGGCCACCGTGACGGCGACCGTCAGGTGCATGAGGCTGTATGAGAGTGTTTTCAGCAGGTCGCGAGGCATGGGCGGACTCCGGTTGGACCCTGAGTCATATAGTGAGAATGATTCTCAATTACCAATCGTTCCTGCAGGCCGCTGCCATAGACAAAATTTATGGCCGGTCAGGATGAGTCGATGCCGGACGAGCCCATGCGCGTCAGGAAGGGACGGCAACCGGTGAACCCGAGGTGCAGGCCGGAAAGCAGTCTTGCGCGTATGGTCAGCCCGCCGCCAGGAGACTTCACAGCGCGCGGACCCGAAAATAGTGATTGCTAGTCGAGACCGCCGATGAATCGATTAGGATGTTGTTTTTATTGGATTATATGTCTTTTTCCCGCGTAAATCCGACGTGGAGCTACGTCATAAATGCATAGCAGACGTGACATTTTCCTACTGCTTTCACCCGGTCCAGATGAAGCATTGGGCAAACGCGCTCGCTTATCGGGCGATTGGCGTTGCAGGCGCACGCTTTGACCGAAAATTCGCAAAACAGCGGTTGCGTTGCTGCGCCTGCGAGCACAATATTGCAGTGCAGCATGAGTTGGCTGTTCCCGGTTGGCCAATGCACCGATGAGCGCATTACAGGGGACAGTGATCATAAGGCTCAGCTGCGGGGGGAGTTTCCTGCCGGAATATTCCGGCGCTAACTTCTGAAGGGCTATACCCATGTTGAAACCAATCGTATCGATCATGGCCGCCGCCATGATCCTGTCGCCACTCGCCGTTGCCGGAGAACTGAAACCCGTCACGGTGAGCATCTCCTACGAGAAGGCCTTGCTGGCATCGGAAACCGGCGCCTCCGAAGTGCTGAAGAGCATCAAGTCCCAGGCAAAGGCCGCCTGCACGTCCTACACGCCAGCCATTTCGGGGTTCTACACTGACACCAAGTGCGTCAAAACACTGGTGGAATCGGCCGTGTCGAAGATCAAGGACCAGCAGGCACAGGAAGGTTTTGCAACCGCCGGCGTGTTTGCCAGCAATACCGCGATGACCCTCGCAGACGCTGAACAACGCTAGGCCATTTCCTCCCGGTCTTGTGCGTTGGAGGGGCCGCCCACGGCCATGGGCGGCCCCTCACTTGACCGCATCAATCAGGCGTCCGGAAACACCACCGCATGCCGGGCGCAAATGGCCGGCCAGAGGCTGGCGGCTTCGGGAACATCGAGGTCGAACGTGCCTTCCAGAAGGTCCAGAAGCTCGTCCGCATTGGACAGGACGCGGCTGTCGCTGCCACCTGGGTAGAGCGTGGTGAAGATCTTGCCGCGCAGCGTGTGATGGCGGTCATCCTGACGGCGGCGCACGACCAGGTTCTGCACGAAATTCGAGTCCGGATCACACTCCTGCCAGACGCGCTTGGCGTCGAGGACGGATTGATCCGCCGGATTGGCGGTGAAATCGAAACTGAACGGGTCTGAACCGGTCATTTCCCAAAAGCGCCAATAGCCGTCGCCGCTGTGGCTGAGGCCGACCGTGAAGGGCGCGTCGTCGCGCGAGCCTTCGGCGATGATCATGGGCGCCAGGAGACTGGAGCCGAACCCGACATCGACCAGAAGGTCCTGCCCATCCAGATTCACACGCAGGCAGAGATGGTTGCCTAACTGGCCATCGCCCAGCTTGTCGCGCAGTACGCCGGCACACAGGGGTGTCACGTCGAAGCCGAGCTCTGCCAGCACCCAGCCCATCAGGCCGTTCTGCTCATAGCACCAGCCCCCGCGCTGGCGGATGACCAGCTTGTCGTGAATTTCGGCCTGCGAGCGGGCCGTCTTGCGGCCGAGCTGGACATCGATATTCTCGAACGGGATCGTGTTGATATGGGCACGGCAGAGCGCATCAAGCGTGGTGCGGTCAGCCACCGGCGCGCCGGTGAAGCCGATGCGGTCAAAATAGGCAGCAAGGGAAAGGCTCATCGGATGGAATTGGGGATGCGTGGCCCGCGCCGTCAAGGTGCGGCCCGCCGATTAAGAACCCGGTGCCTCGATTTCGATTGACATGCGCCCATTTTGTAACAATATTACATAACAATAATGAGCAGGACCGGACGACCGGCCCGCCCCATACGGAGGAAATACGCATGCTGGATTCGACTGCCCTTCGCACACCGACGGCCGCGCTGATGGCCCTGCCGATTGCCTATGGCCTGTTCCTGCTAATGAACGTGCTAATCGACGTGAAGGAGATCACGCTCGCGAAGCCCGAGACGCGCATCCTTGGCATGATCACGCCGCAATTGCCGGAGACGAACGATGTGATCCGGAAACGCCCGAAACCGCAGATGCCTGACGCGGCCCCCAAGCCGCCGCCCCCGCCGGCCTTGTCGTCGACAAAGGGTGATATCGACCTGCCCGTTCCGGTCATTGCGGGCGCGGCGCCCGGTTCATTGGTGCCGATCCGCCTGAACCTGCCGACGATCTCGCCAGTGGTCGTGTCAACGCGCGGGTACCAGGTGATCCGGCCACCCGTGCCGGTCTATCCGGACAGGGCGGCAACGCGCGGCCTTTCGGGATCATGCAGCGTCGCCTTCGCCATCGATACGCGCGGCAAGCCGTTTAACGTGTCCGCAGCCTGCACTGACCCCGTGTTTAAGAGCGAGGCGGAGCGGTCTGTCCTGAAGGCCGAGTTTGCGCCGCAGCTTGTCGACGGGCAGTTCGTCAGCGTGACCGGACTGGAATATCCGCTGGAGTTCAAGCTGAAGGATTAGGCATCCGTGCGCGCGGGCGAAGGGCCAGCCCGGCACCCGTTATGGGCAGCCGGGCCGGACTTTTCGTGAAGGATTCGTCTTTGACCGAACTATTTCCAGCGACCAGGATGACGATACCAACCCTTGTTTGTCTTGATCCACTGGTCAGGCACCCATTGCGCTCCGGCGCGCGGGGGATTGTGGTCCCAGCGGCCATCGACCCAGACGAAATCGGCCCCCGTCCAGTCCCAGTAGCCGTTGATCCAGACCGACAGGGCAGACGGCCGAGGCGGAATGATCACGGTGCGCACGGGTGGCGGCGCGGTGGTGACATAAACGACGCCTGCTGGCGGCGGGCCATAGTGCCGGTATGGGCCGCCATAGCCAGCGCACGCCGACACAGTGACCAGCGAGAGAGCCGCGGCAGCGGCCAAAAGAACGGATGTACGGGTCATGGGACCCCTCCCTTTGCTACATGCCACGATTATACGCCTGAAGTTCGCCCCAGGAGAGTCCGCCGTCGTCATTGGTATCGGCCTCCAACCAGGTGTGCTCGCCGAAGCGCATATATTCTTCCTGGCTGACCACGCCATCACCGTTGCCATCCATGATGCGGAACCGTTCGGTCTTGCGCAGGTTCGCCTGTTCGCGCATCAGCGCCTGGCGCTGGGGGTTGGTATTGCTATACGGTCCGGCGCCGACACGGACAGCGTGATATTCCTCCAGGCTGAGGCCGTTGCCGTCAGCATCCATCTTGCCGAACATGTCCTTGTGCCAGTCTTCGAATTCGACGCGGTTGACTTGACTGTCACCGTCCCGGTCAAAAACGCGAAGACGATCCTGCGTACCGAGATACAGACGGTCACGATCGGGGTCGCGCAGGCGGTCCATGTCACGGTCCTGCATCTGGTCACGGCCGGAGGCCGGGTCCTTCACGCGCAGGCGATCGCGGTCCACGTCGCCGGAGCCGGTCATGCTGCCCGCACCCGGCCCGCTGCCGCCCGATCCGCCACCGCCACCGCCGCCGCCCGCGCCGTTGCCGCCCTGCGCGACCGCAAGGCCTGATACGGCCATGGCGCCCGCAAGTGCGGCCGTCAGGGCCAGAGCTTTCAGTTTCAGCATTGCTTTTGTCTCCTGTCTTGAAGACGCCGTCTGCGCACCAGCGCGGCCAGCGTGCGCTCTTCCGAGCCTTCGCACTTTAGCACTGATTGCTGACACAGTCCTGACGGACCAAGCGTGAAACCGCCCTTATTTTCTAGGTACTATTACGTACGGGTCGCAGTATCAGACTGTCTGCATAAGGACATAAAGAAGGCCAGCGGATTGTTCCGCCAGCCTTCTGAAATGCGTATATCGCGGGCCGTTCCTATTCCGCAGAAACTTCCGCCGGTTTGCGCTTGTCGAAGAGGGTCCAGACACCGTCTTCGCCGTGCCAGTCGCCGCGGGTGGCGCCTTTGGAATATTCGGTGGCGCGCTGTTCGAAGAAGTTGGCGTGCTCGACACCGTTGAGGATTTCCGACAGCCAGGGCAGCGGGTGCTTGTCGATACCGTAGATCGGCTCCAGCTTGAGCTGGCCGAGGCGCCAGTCGGCGATGTAGCGGATATAATTCTTGATGTCGGCCGGTGTCATGCCTTCGACGTCGCCGGCCTCGAAGGCGAGGTCGATGAACTTGTCTTCCAGCATGATCACGGTGCGGCAGCATTCGCGGATCTTCTCGCGCAGGGCATCGGTCATCACGCCGGTCTCGGCGCAGAAGGCGTGGAACAGCTTGATCATGCCTTCGCAGTGCAGCGACTCGTCGCGGATCGACCAGGTGACGATCTGACCCATGCCCTTCATCTTGTTGAAGCGCGGGAAGTTCATCAGCATGGCGAAGCTGGCGAACAGCTGCAGGCCCTCGGTGAAGGCGCCGAACACGGCCATTGAGACCGCGATATCTTCGTTCGTCTCGACGCCGAACTGGCCGAGATAGTCATGCTTGGCCGACATCTCCTTGTATTCCATGAAGGCGGAAAATTCGCTGTCGGGCATGCCGATGGTTTCCAGCAGCAGGGCATAGGCCGCGATGTGGATCGTCTCCATGTTGGAGAAGCTGGCCAGCATCATGGAGACCTCTGTCGGCTTGAACAGGGGCATGTAATTGGTCATGTAGTTCGCGCCGACCTCGATGTCGGACTGCGTGAAGAAGCGGAAGATCTGGGTCAGCAGGTTGCGCTCGCCATCCGACAGCTTGACCGCCCAGTCCTTGCAGTCCTCGCCCAGAGGCACTTCTTCGGGCATCCAGTGGACCTGCTGCTGCTTCTTCCAGAAGTCATAGGCCCACGGATAGCGGAACGGCTTGTAGGCATGGCTCGGGGTGAGCAGTCCGGATACATTTGGATTTCCGTCAGCCATGGGGGCCTCCTTGGTGTTCATGTCGATGCGTGGAGCAATATACACCACATATAGTGCTTCATTCAGGTTAATGCCGCAAGATATTCTGGTTACCTGTGTGACACTTGTCCACAGGGATGCCCACAGGAAATGCAGGCCAGCGTGACATCAGGCGGCCCGCTGAGGGCAGTCTACGCCCTTATGCAGGCCGAGTCCCCCTGCCCGCTCGCCCATCTGAAGGGGATACAGGGATAACGCCCTGAAGAAGCAGGCAATTACCCATCCGGACTTAGTGAGTTATTTATACCAGCATATATACAAAAAACCGCATGTGTATGACGGTGTGCAACCTGACCAATCCGGGCCCGTCCGGAGCGATGCATTACCCTGGCCTGTCATGCACGGCACAGGTGGCGCGGACATGATTCTCATCGAACAGCTGACGAAGATCTTCGATGCGCTGCCCTATCCGGTATTCGCAAAGAATGCGCAGCACCAGTGGATCTATGGCAACGCGGCGTTTGAAGAGCTGATCGGCCACGCCGATTATATCGGCAAGGACGACCGCGCATACTTCCCACCGGAACAGGTCAAGGCGTTCAGGACGGCCGACAGGCGGGTCTTCGCGGGCGAAGAAGTGCTGCAGGAAGAGGAAATCGGGTCAAACCTGTTCGCGCTGACGCGCAAGGTTCCGCTCGCGCTGCCCGACGGGTCAACCGGCCTTGTCGGCATCATCCTCGCTTCGGTGAGGCCGAACGTGCACCTGAAGGATGCGGAAACGTCCTATGACACCCTGTCACTAGCCTCCGGCGACCATTTGCGACAGCTTAACGAGAGCCTGTCAAAACGGGCGCGGGAGCTTGAGAGCTGTTTGACCCTGGCTGAACTAAAGCAGCTGGCCACTCTGGAGATTGCGCATACGGACACGACCACTGGGCTGAAGAACCGTCTCGGATTCGAGGACGAACTCGCCGCCACGATCCGCGAAGCGGAAGCGACTGGCAAGCGGTTCGGCGTCGCCTTTATCGATGTCGACCGGTTCAAGCAGATCAATGACCGATACGGGCATGCAACAGGTGATCTTGTCCTGTCCACAGTCGGCAAACGCCTCAGTGAGCTGCCGGATATCTTCGCGGTCGCCCGCTGGGGCGGCGACGAGTTCGCGCTCCTGACCGAATTGCCGAATATCGGCCAGGCCGCACTGCTCGAGGGTTTCGAAGACGCCCACAGATACACGTTCCGGCCGGTCAAGGGCGATCACAGGCGGATCAATATTTCCGGGTCGGTTGGCATCTCGGTCTATCCGCAGGACGCTACCTGTTCGGACGACCTCATGCGATATGCCGACATGGCCCTGATGGTGGCCAAACGGCAAGGCCGCGGCAGGGTGCTGCCCTTCGATGCCCACATAAACGATGCGATGTCGCGCCGGTTGCAGATCATCCGCGACTTGCCGGATGCCATTTCCAACAGCGAAGTGCGCCCCTTCTACCAGCCCATCGTCTGCGCGCAGACCCGCATGATCCGGGGCGTCGAAGCCCTGGCACGCTGGACCCACAAGGACCTCGGACCGATCAACCCGGAAGAGATGTTCGAGATCGCACATGCCTGCGGACTGGCAGCACAACTCGATGCCAAGCTTCACGAAACGGCCTGTAGGGACGTCAGGCGGTGGCTGAACACCGGGGCTATCAAATACCTGTCCCTGAACATCTCGCCCATGGATATCGTCTCTATCGATTTTGCCGAACGTTTCCTCGCGGGGCTGGCACGCACGAAAACTGACCCGAAGTCGATCTGCCTCGAAATCGTCGAGTCCGCCTTTGTCGATAATCTGGACACGGCCCGCAGCAATCTTGACCACCTGCACAAGGCTGGCGTGATGATCGCCCTCGACGATTACGGCACAGGGTTCTCGAACATGCGCGCCCTGCTCGACCTGCCCCTGGACAAGCTGAAGATCGACCAGTCCCTGATCCAGTCCATCGGGTCCAGCTACAAGATCGCCGACCTGATGACCTCCATCATGCAACTCGCCAGTACATTGCATGTGAAGGTCGTCGCTGAGGGCATCGAGACAAAGCTGCAGTCAGCCTTTGTCACATCTGCCGGCTGCGACCTGATGAAGGGTTACCTGTTCAGCCGGCCGCTGTCATTCGACGCGATGAACCAATGGCTGGCGGCGCATCAGAAACGGGTCGCCTGAGCGGACCGGGCTAGTGGCAGGCCCGACCGCATTGGGGCCGGGCATATCCGGAACCGGTCCTTGCCACGACGTGACTGTCTCAATGTCCGGTTCGCTCTCCAGCAGGCGCTCGGCGTGCAGGGCGCGGCGGAAGACAATGAGAGCCAGGACGCTGAGCCCCGCAGCTGTAAGGCCGAGCGCGACAAACAGGATACTCTGGCTGGCGTGAAGCTCTGACAATACGGTCCAGACAGCGGTCAGCGCGACGATGGCCGTTATCTCCATGAGCAGGAGAGTCATGACCAGGGCTTTCAGGAAGCGGCCCATGAGCGTTTCATTTTCTGTGAGAACACCAGCAGGCGCTGGCACAGACAAGATATCTGCATGCGCCCATGCGTCCGCAAGATGGGCGCCCGGATCTTTTTCAGTGGCCTGAGCTGCAGGCCGCCGGGACGGACATGTTGAACATTGGCAGGCCTTCGGTGCAGAGTTCGAGGCCGCCCTGCCACATCATGTGGAGCGCGACGTAGAGGATAACCGCCAGGCCGACAAAGGCGATCCATCGATGTCGGGTCAGGACGCGGGCAATCAGCGAGGAGGCCAGCCCCATCAACAGGATCGAGAGCGTGAGACCGAACACGAGCACATAGGGATGCTCGCGTGCGGCGCCCGCGACACCGAGCACGTTGTCGAGCGACATGGAGACATCGGCAAGAATGATCTGGGTGACTGCGGCACGCAGGCTTTTGCCGGGGGCCTGGCCAGCCACGGCCCCGTCGCCATCCAGGTCTGCGGCGGCGAGCGCCTCTTCTGCAGCATGGGCTGCGCTGGCCTGAAGTTCGCGCCACATTTTCCACGCGACCCAGAGCAAGAGAAGCCCGCCCGCAAACAGGAGGCCGACGATCAGCATGAGTTCAGCCGCAATCAGCGCGAATGCAATGCGCAAGACCGTGGCGGCGATGATGCCGATCAGGATGGCCTTGCCGCGCTGTTGTTGGGGAAGGCCCGCCGCCGCCATGCCGATGACGACGGCATTATCCCCCGCCAGAACGAGATCAATCGCGATCACGGCGAAGAACGCCTGAATCAGTTCGGGCGTCAGAAAATCGAATGTCATGGCGGGAAGGGCTTCCGGGCCGGGTCAAAGGGCAGTCATTGCCGGCTGGACATTCAGATGGGGTGCAACGTGAGGGACGGCAATATGGCGCTTGCTGAAAAAGCACCGGTCAGGATCTGGCTGTGTTTGTCGTGATCTCGGTCGTCGTCGAATTGGCGATGAAGCAAAGCTCGTGCGCGGCATGGTGCAGGGCCTCGACCTGGTCAGGCGAGGGCGGAGGGCCTTCATAGCTGACGACCGGGTTCAGAGTGACGCGTGTGATGGCCTGGCGGCCAAGGGCGTTCTTCGCCATTATCCCGACCGCCGCGTCTTCATAGCTGTTGACGACAAAGCCCGCATCGCGCGCCTTGTGGAGATAGAACAGCATGTGGCAACTGGAGATCGACGCGACAAAGGCCTCTTCCGGATCGACATTTTCGGCAACGGCGTAAGGCAGCGGGACAATGTGGGGCGATGCTGAGGCCGGCACTTTGAGGCCCCCGTCAAATTCCCACTCATGCGCGCGGGAATGCTTGTTGGCCTTGAAGTCACCGTCGCCGCGCGACCATCTGACAATGGCTGTATGATTGCCCATGTCCGGTCTCCATTCGTGCATCTGGCGCCTGCGATTGTTTAGCCGGACACGGGCGCCCCTGCCAAGCAGCATGAATCGGAATGCCTGCAGGGTCTGGTCGGTCTAGACCCGGGTTTGGAAACAGGCAGGAGGGCCGATTGGATATCGCGGATATTGACTGGGCCGCTGCCGGGACAGCGCTGGATGGACAGGGCTTTGCCTCGCTTGGCATATTGCTGGATGCGCAAGCGCGGGCTGCGCTGACCGGCGCGTTCGGCGAAGACGCGCCTTATCGCAGCCATGTGCACATGGCCCGGCACGGGTTCGGGCGGGGCGAGTACAAGTATTTCCGCTATCCCCTGCCCGGCCTGATCGCCGGACTGCGCACGGCGCTGTATCCGGGGTGCGCCGCGATTGCCAATCGCTGGGCTGAGCGGATGCGGCTGGACGTGCGCTATCCTGCAGCACATGCGGATTTCCTGGCGACATGCCATGAAGCCGGTCAGACACGCCCGACGCCGCTGATCCTGTCCTATCGCGAGGGCGACTACAATTGCCTGCATCAGGACCTGTATGGCGGGATCGTTTTTCCGCTCCAGATCGTTATCCTGCTGAGCGATCCGGTTGTGGATTTTGACGGAGGTGAATTCGTGCTGACAGAGCAGAGGCCAAGGATGCAGTCGCGCGCGCATGTCGTGCCCCTGCGGGCAGGCGAAGCGGTGGTGTTCGCCGTGAACGAGCGGCCGGTGAGCGGCACGCGCGGCGACTATCGCGTGAAAATGCGCCACGGCGTCAGCCCGCTGCGCCGGGGAACGCGGTTTGCAACAGGGATCATCTTCCATGATGCTGCGTGATGGCTGACCTGCTGAGCGGATTGCGTCCGGGCGAGACCTGGCATGGCGAAGGCGTGCTGCACCTGGCCGGCTTTGCCGATGCCCCGTCATTGTGGGATGCGCTGCAGCCCGTGCTGGTGGCCGCACCGTTCCGCCATCTGGTGACGCCGGGCGGCAAGACCATGTCGGTGTCGATGACGAATTGCGGGCGCGTGGGCTGGGTGTCCGACTGGTCCGGCTATCGCTACGATTCTCAGGATCCGCAGAGCGGGCGGCCCTGGCCGGACATGCCGGACGCGTTCCGCGAGGTGGCGCAGCGTGCGGCGGCGGCGTTTGGCGCAGGCGGGTTTGATCCGGATGCCTGCCTGATCAATTGCTATGAGGTGGGTGCGCGTCTGACGGCGCATCAGGACCGTGACGAGCAGGACCTTGCCCAGCCGGTCGTTTCAGTCTCGCTGGGCCTGCCCGGACGGTTCGTGATTGGCGGCGCGCAGCGTAGCGGGCCGAAGCAGACCGTGCTGCTGGAGCATGGCGACGCGCTGGTATTCGGTCGCAGCGCGCGGCTCGCCTATCATGGCGTGCTGCCGATCCGCGCCGGATCGCATGACATGACGGGCCCCCGCCGCATCAGCCTGACCTTCCGGAAGGCCGGGTAGCTGTCTCGACTTCCGCCTGCCGGACTGCCACGATGGACAAAATCATAAAGGGGAGAAGACGATGCGTGTTGCTGCCTATGCCGCTCAGGGACCGGAAGCACCGGTCGAACCGTTCGAGATTGACCGCCGTGACCTTCAGCCAAATGACGTTCTGATCGACATCACATGGTGCGGCGTGTGCCATAGCGATATCCACACGGCGCGCAATGAATGGGGACGGACCAGGTATCCTGTGGTGCCCGGACATGAAATTGTCGGGCGAGTGGGCGCCGTCGGCGCGAACGTGACCCGGCACAAGGTGGGCGACACGGTGGGCGTGGGGTGCCTTGTGGATGCCTGCCTCACGTGCCCGGCCTGCACGGATGGCGACGAGCAGTATTGCGAGAAGGGATCGGTCGGCACCTATGGCGGCACCGAGCCGGTGATCGGCGGGCCGACCTTTGGCGGCTATTCAAAGCAGATCGTGGTGCGCGACGCATTCGTGCTCAAGGTTTCCGACAAGCTGAACCCTGCGGAAGTGGCACCGTTGCTGTGCGCGGGCATTACCAGCTGGTCACCGCTGAAGCACTGGAACGTCAAAAAGGGGGACAAGGTCGGCGTGATCGGACTGGGCGGACTTGGCCATATGGGCGTGAAGTTCGCCGTGGCCATGGGCTGTGACGTGGTGATGATTACGACCTCGCCGGAAAAGGGCGCAGACGCCAAACGGCTTGGCGCGCATGACGTGCTGATCTCCAGCGACCGCGAGGCGATGAAGGCCCACAGGGGCAGTTTTGACTTCCTGTTGAACACCGTGCCGGTCAAGCATGACCTGAACCCCTACCTGATGCTGCTGGCGCGCAATGCCACAATGGTGCTGGTTGGTGCGATCGAGCCGCTGGAAGAAATGCATGGCGGCCTGTTGCTGGCGGGGCGTCGCCGCCTTGCAGGATCAGGCATTGGCGGCATCGAGGAGACGCAGGAGATGCTGGATTTCTGCGCCGAGCATGGCGTGACAAGCGATGTCGAGATCATAGCGATGAAGGATATCAACACTGCCTATGACCGCGTGGTCAAAGGCGACGTGAAATATCGGTTCGTGATCGATATTGCGACGCTTTAGTGCGCAATCGAGATCGAGAAGGCGCCGAAGCGTTGCGGTGTCATCTGGGCGTCGAATTCCTCGGTACGGTTCACATAGGTGAAAGCGAGCTGGACGGCGCGATAATGGACCGCGATACCGCCCTGAAGGTCGCCCACCAATGTCTTGCGGTCATCGACGCGGGGGCCGTCGCGCCAGAGATTGCCATCGAGGAACATGTCGCGGCCAATCGCCCGGCCGCTGGCGCCGATGAACAGATAGCCGCCCATCGGGTTGGCATCATTCCCCGGCACGAATTCGCCCGCGCCGGACAGGGCCGGGCGGATGCGCGGAGGCCCGAAACTGGAATCGAGGTCCCAGCCGATCCGCGCGGTCAGGCCGGTCGCGGCATAGGTGCGAACATTGCCGAGCCCGCCGCCGACATCAAAGCCGAAATCCGTTTCCACGCCCATGGGCAGGCTGGGCCCCGGAAAGCGATGCAGGCGCTGGGCGATGATTTCCAGGCCAGGTTCATCGCGCAACTGGTTTGGCCAGCCCTGCGACTCGGCCGCGCCGATCACACGGTGGAAATTGTTCTGGACAAACTCGCCACCAGCTGACGGCCCGACGACGCCGAGATTGACCTGCAATGTGTCCTGCGTATTGGCGCTGGCGGCAACGATCGTGCCGGACGCATAGAGCCAGGCGGCATAGGGCCGGTCTGTCGGATCGGGCACGGCGAGCGTCTTGTCTTCCGGCGTGAAGATGGTGTGCGAGAGCGCGAAGCCCTGGCGCAGTTCCTTGCGGTCGAGTTCGAGAAACGGGATGCGATGCGAAACCCATTCGAGCGCCGGGAAGATTTCATCGGCGCCGGAGACCCGTTCGAAGCGCAGACCATTGGAATAGTTGCGGTCGGTGCCGCCGCCGAACTTGTCATTCTCGACAGTCAGCGAGGTGACAGCCGGCTTCTTCACCTCCTGGCCATGAGCCAGTGGCGCAATAAAAAGGGCCGCGACAAGCGCGGCCCGAAACGGTGTCTGGGCCTTCATCATGGCCGGGGAAGTATCATCTATCTGCGCATCGTGAAACTTACACCTGCGAAATCTTCAGTGTCGCTGATGCTGCCATTGCGGTCTTCGTATTTGACTTCACGGCGGATGTAGCTGAGCGACAGTTCCCCGCCTGCGCGCTGGACCGAGACACCTGCCTGAAGGTCACCCACGGTGACCTGGTCGGACAGGGACATGTCATTCAGGTTCGGTGTCAGGCTTGTATTGCCGGCATCCCAGATCAGGGCTTCGCCATCGGCGCCTGCGAAAATGTACCAGCCCTGCGGCTGGCCGTCCTTGTCGAGGATGTTGAGGTCGCGGCCGATGCGGACTTCACCACCGACGCGCTTGGACTGCAGTTCGCCCTCTTCGCGCACCACAATGCGCGGGGCAACGCCGACGTCAAAGTTCAGGCCGGTCAGCTCCCTCGGGGCGGAGAAGGCCACTTCGGCGGCAATGTCTTTTTCAATCTGGGTCGGTACGGAGAGGCGGGCCCTGCCGCGCTCAGCCGCTATCGCGACAAGTGCAGGGCTGCCCGTCCAGGCCAGTTCAGGCAGTGCAGCCGGAACGATGCCGGGCGTGATGCCGAACTCTGCGGGCGTTGCGCCGTCAAACTGGGCAACCGGGGCCGGAAGAACGCCCATGATGGTGCCTGAGAAGCGCGCAGGTGAACTGTTGACGACATGGACGGAGATGGCGTCCGGCATGGCTGCCTTGATGTCTGTGGTTCCGAGCGCCGTGGGAACAGCTGTCATCATCCCGAGCGACGGCGGCGCCGCCGGCTCGGACCGTGCGTAATCATGTGGGGATGTCGATACGCAGCCCTGGCAGGCCAACGTCAACACTGTAGAGGCTACTGCGATTACCATACGCCTGACACCCTTCATGGCTAATCCTCGTACGCTTACGCTTATGGAGAATTACACCTCACCGCCCTTAATGTAGCATAAAGGGCACACCATGCCCAAATGCCTTTCGCTCAAAAAAGATTAATTCTGGTTGATTGAACGTCCGCCTGTCATTCTTGTTCCACAACCCGAAATCTTTTGACTTTTTCCAGCAAGACCGGAGCCAGACAGCCCATTCACATTGTTAATCTGTTGAGATATTTGTTTGAAATGAGGCAATTGTCCCAAGTTTTGCGTGGTTTCCGGGCAGCCGGATTTTCCACCCCTGAACGAAAAACGGCCAGTCCGCCGGGACTGGCCGTTTGGTCACTTCATCGCACCGCGAGAGCGCCAGCCTATTGGCAGGCCAGGCACTCGTCATAGTCGGTATTCGGCGTGTCCATGGTTTCGCCTTCGATCCGTTCCGAACCGGCAAAGGCCGCACGCTGGACCGATTTGGACCGGCAATAGTAGAGCGATTTCAGGCCGCGTTCCCACGCCGTCCAGTGCAGCATGTGCAGGTCCCACTTGGACACATCGCCCTTGAGGAAGAGGTTCAGCGACTGTGACTGGCAGATATAGGGCGTGCGGTCAGCGGCCAGCTCGATGATCCAGCGCTGGTCGAGTTCGAACGCCGTCTTGTAGACGTTCTTCTCGTGCTCATCGAGGCAATCGAGGTGCTGGACCGAGCCTTCATGTTCCAGGATCGAGGTCCAGATCTCGTTGGTGTTGAGACCCTTCTGCTCGAGCAGGGTTTCGAGTTGCTGGTTCTTGACCGTGAACGAGCCGGACAGCGTCTTGTGGGTGTAGACATTGGCCGGGATCGGCTCGATGCCGGCCGATGTGCCGCCGCAGATGATCGAGATGGACGCAGTGGGTGCAACAGCCATCTTGTGGCTGAAGCGGGCCATCATGCCTACATCGCGGGCATCCTCGCAGGGGCCACGCTCCTTGGCGAGCTTGACCGAAGCCGCATCGGCGCCCTGGCGGATGTGCTTGAACATTTTCTCATTCCACACCTTGGCCATCGCGCCTTCCATGGACACGTTCATCGACTGCAGGAAGGAGTGGAAACCCATGAGGCCGAGGCCAACCGAACGCTCGCGTTTGGCGGAATAGACCGCGCGGGCCATTTCCGGCGGGGCGCGTTCGATGAAGTCTTCGAGCACATTGTCGAGGAAGCGGAAGATGTCTTCCAGGAAGTGCTCGTCCTTCGACCATTCCATGAAGGTCTCGGCATTGACCGAGGAGAGGCAGCAGACGGCTGTCCGGTCCTGGCCGCGATGGTCGATGCCGGTCGGCAGGGTGATTTCCGAACAGAGGTTCGACTGCGTGACCTTGAGGCCCAGCTTGCGCTGGTGCGCCGGCATGGAATTGTTCACGGTATCGGTGAACAGGAGGTAGGGCTCGCCGGTCTGCATGCGTAGCTCGAGAATCTTCTGCCAGAGCTTGCGGGCATTGATCGTGCGGACGATTTCGCCGGATTTCGGGCTGATGAGGCCGAAATCCTCGTCGGCGCGAACCGCTTCCATGAAGGCATCGGTGATGTTGATGCCGTGATGCAGGTTGAGGCTCTTGCGGTTGAAGTCGCCGGAGGCTTTGCGGATTTCGAGGAATTCCTCGATTTCCGGGTGATGGCAGTCAAGATAGCAGGCCGCTGAACCGCGGCGCAGCGATCCCTGGCTGATCGCCAGCGTGAGCGAGTCCATCACGCGGATGAACGGGATGATGCCGGAGGTCTGGCCGTTCTGGCCGACTTTCTCGCCGATCGAACGGACATTGCCCCAATAGGTGCCGATGCCGCCGCCATTGGAGGCGAGCCAGACATTCTCGGTCCAGGTCTCGACGATATCATCAAGCGAATCGCCGACCTGGTTGAGGAAGCAGGAAATCGGCAGGCCGCGCGCCGCGCCACCGTTCGAGAGAACAGGCGTTGCCGGCATGAACCAGAGTTTTGACATGTAGTCGTAAAGGCGCTGGGCGTGCTCGGCATCGTCGGCAAAGGCCGTGGAGACGCGGGCAAACATGTCCTGGTAGGACTCGCCGGGCAGCAGGTAGCGGTCTTTCAGCGTGGTCTTGCCGAATTCGGTCAGCAGGGCGTCACGCGACGGATCGGTCTTGACCGGAGCGCCTTCAACCACGCGCAATTGCGCCTCGGCACCGGCTTTCGGCTTGCCCTTGCGCGGCGTATTTTTGGTCACAGACTTGGCCTCGGATGCAGACATGTGCAGCCCTCCAGTTTCATTGATATATAGGAACTGAAGCCCCCGGTAGCCAGATATGGCCCCCAACTTCTCTCCTGACACAACATATAGTGTCGGAAGGTTAACATGGGGTCAACGGGACATTTCTTAAAACCGTCAAAAAGGGCGTGGAATTCCGGTTAGCAAAAGGTTAACGCACGACCCTATCGCCTGTCCAGACGGGGGAAAGGGCAGGTTCGCAATGCACGGAAAAAAGACCGGAAAAAGCACGCAGAGCGCCCGAAAGAATCCGGAGCCAAAAAAAAGACCCGAAAGGCGGAGACAGGCGAACGACCCGGGCTGAAATCGTTGGGGCTGCTTCGTTCCCGACCTGACCCGATTGGCGAATGGCCCGTCCGCCACCTGCCTCCTCCGGGTTATATGCGCGGCGGCGGCGCGAATCGCAAGGGCAGGAATGAGTCGCGCTCAGGTATCTCCGAGAATCGCCTGCTCCTCCGGTGAGAAGGCGCGGGCCCGCGACAGAAAGCGCTGCTCGCGCCCATTATCGAGCGAGAACATGCCGCCACGGCCCGGCACAACATCCAGTATCAGCTGGGTATGCTTCCAGGCATCGAACTGGCTGGACGAGATGTAAACCGGCACATCGTCAACCTCGCCAAGGCATATATCGACATCGCCGATCCGGAACTCGCCCGCCGGGTAGCACATCGGGCTCGACCCGTCGCAGCATCCGCCCGACTGGTGGAAGATGATGTCAGGATGTTCCTTGCGGATCTCTGCGATGAGGCCCAGCGCGGCCGGGGTGGCGGTGACGCGCGGGGGGATGGTGCGGGCTTTGGTCATGCGGTCTCCGATGTCCGGTAGCGCGTAAAGACAGGGCAAGTTCCGGCGCGCAGCAGGGTGGGGCGCGCGCCGGAACCGCTTATCAGCCTGAAGGGGGGGCCTTCGGGCGATCAGAAGAAGCCGAGCTTTTGCGGGGCATAGCTGACGAGCATGTTCTTGGTCTGCTGGTAATGATCCAGCATTTTCGAGTGGTTCTCGCGGCCGATGCCGGACTGCTTGTACCCGCCGAAGGCCGCATGGGCCGGATAGGCATGGTAACAATTGGTCCAGACGCGGCCGGCCTGGATGGCGCGGCCGAAGCGGTAGCAGGTGTTCGCATCGCGGCTCCAAACACCGGCGCCGAGGCCGTAGAGCGTGTCATTGGCAATGGCGAGGGCATCCGCATCGTCCTTGAAGGTGGTGACGGAGACGACGGGCCCGAAGATTTCTTCCTGGAAGACGCGCATCTTGTTGTGGCCCTTCAGGACCGTGGGCTGGATGTAATAGCCGCCGGCGAGGTCGCCGCCATGCTCGGCAGCCGCGCCGCCGATAAGGACTTCGGCGCCTTCCTGCCGGCCGATGTCGAAATAGGAAAGAATCTTCTCTTTCTGCTCTGATGAGGCCTGCGCGCCGACCATCGTGGACGGGTCGAGCGGGTTGCCGAGCTTGATGGCCGCGACCCGTTTCAGGGCACGTTCCATGAAGCGGTCATAGATCGACTCGTGGATGAGCGCGCGGGAGGGACAGGTGCAGACTTCGCCCTGGTTCAGGGCGAACATGACGAAGCCTTCAATGGCCTTGTCGAGATAGTCGTCATCCTCGCGCATGACATCGGCGAAGAAGATGTTCGGCGACTTGCCGCCGAGTTCCAGCGTGACCGGAATGATGTTTTCCGCAGCATATTGCATGATGAGGCGCCCGGTCGTGGTCTCTCCGGTGAAGGCGATCTTGGCGATACGCTTGCTGGTGGCGAGCGGCTTGCCTGCTTCGAGGCCAAATCCGTTGACGATGTTGAGCACGCCAGGCGGCAGGAGATCGCCGACCAGTTCGGCAAACACCATGATTGAGGCGGGAGTCTGCTCGGCCGGTTTCAGGACGACGCAATTGCCGGCCGCGAGGGCGGGAGCGAGCTTCCACACGGCCATCAGCAGAGGGAAGTTCCAGGGAATGATCTGGCCCACGACGCCGAGCGGTTCGTGGAAGTGGTAGGCGACCGTGTCATGGTCGATCTCGCTGATGCCGCCTTCCTGGGCGCGGATGCAGCCGGCGAAATAGCGGAAATGGTCGATCGCGAGCGGCAGGTCGGCGGCCATGGTCTCGCGGATCGGCTTGCCATTGTCCCATGTCTCGCAGGTGGCGAGCATTTCGAGATTTTCTTCCATGCGGTCAGCGATCCGGTTGAGGATCAGTGCACGCTCTGCAACCGAGGTCTTGCCCCAGGCATCTTTCGCGGCATGGGCAGCGTCGAGGGCGAGTTCGATGTCGGCGGCATCCGACCGCGCAATGGCGCAGATGTTCTTGCCCGTGATGGGCGACGGATTGTCGAAATAGCGCCCGGCCTTCGGGGCGACGAACTTGCCGCCGATGAAATTGTCGTACCGCTCCTTGAACGGGGAGGTCAGTGTCGATGAATCGAGAAACTGGGTGTCGGCCATGTGATGTATCCTCCATTGGTTTCTTCGTCGTGATGCGAAGACTGGAGGAGAGCATTGTCCCGAACGGGGGACGTGTCAGGAGGGGGAAACCTCACAAACGCGGCAAGTGTCTCAGAACTGAGACAGGTTTCCGGAGAAACGTCAGTCCGTGCTGATGCCGAGGCGGTCCATGCGGCGATAGAGGGTGGCCCGGCTGATGCCGAGAGCGCGCGCGGCGGCAGCCATGTTGCCTTCGGCCCGGGCAATGGCGCGCTTCAGCTCGCGCCGTTCGGCACCGTCGAGGCCGATGCCGCGCTGCTCGGAATCGCCGAACACGTCGCCTGCGGGACGCGGCGTTGCGAACGCGCCATTCCCCAGATTGTAGGCCTGGCGGGCCGCGCGCGTGGCACCAATGACGAGATCATCCGCATCGACCGCAAAAAGGACAGCCCCGCGCTGGCCGTCGCCCTGCCCCCGAACGATGCGCCGGCCGGCAAAGGCGCTCTGGAAATGATCGGCCTCGATCTGGCGCGCGGCATCGGCCACGGTCTGGGCGATCAGCGTGGCGAAGGGCTGGGTGAGGTCTGACCGGCAGGAGGAGACATCGAGCACGGCCGCAAGCTCGCCATGCTCGTCGAAGAGCGGCGCGCCCATGCAGGTCATGACGGTGTTGCTGTCGTGGAAATGCTGGTCGCGATAGATCGTGACGACACGCTCCTCGGCGATACAGGTGCCGATGCCATTGGTGCCCTGCGTCGCCTCCGACCAGTCGGCACCCTGCCAGAGACCGGCGGAGCGGAACGTGCCCTCATCTGCGCCCGGCGTGCGCTGGTCGAGCACGATGCCGCCTGTGTCGCACAGGAGGATGCTGCACCCGGCAAGCCCGAGGCTGGCATGCAGGCGGTCCATGACGGGATTGGAAATGGCCAGCATGCGACCGAGAATTTCCCGGCGTTCGGCGAGGGCGGCCTCGTCGATACGTACATGCTTATGCGGGGCATCCGGCATGAGGCCGTGGGTGGTGAGCGATCGGGCCCAGGAGGCGGCAATGGCCGAGCGGGCGGCTGCGCTGCGCGACAGGGCAATCTCACGCACATGATCCGCATGCGCCCCGGCGGGCACGGATGCGGGCAGGTCAGGCTTGCTATCCATGAAGGCAGCCTAGCATGCACCCTGACGGCCTCAAAGCGGGCAAGGCATGCCCGTATTTCAGTTGTCCGTGGCTAGCCCTGCTGGTAGGCCTGCCGCACGCGAAAAACCAGAAGGGGGAAGCGATGACATTCCGGCATATCTTGATGGCAGGCGCCTGCGCTCTGCTCGCAGCAGGCGCGGCTTCGGCGAAAGAGGATGAGGCCCCGTCGAAACGGTTCACGGCGGACCGGGTGTTCGACATGGAATATGCGACAGACCCGCAGGTCTCGCCGGATGGCAAGACGGTCGCCTATGTGCGCCATTCCATGGACCGCATGACCGACAAGGACACAGGCCGGATCTGGATCCTGAATCTTGCCGACGGCAGCAACCGGCCATTGGTAACCGGCGGGTCGGGCGCCTCTTCGCCGCGCTGGTCGCCCGATGGCAACCGGATGGTCTTTGCCACGCAGACGGACGGCAAGCCGGAGATTCGGGTCCTCTACTTGGATAGCGGCCGCAGTTTTCCGCTGGCACAGTTTCTCGAAGCTCCGTCAGAGGCGACCTGGTCGCCTGACGGCAAGAATGTTGCCTTCAGCATGTTCGTGAAGGGCGAGGCACCCAGCTTCGCCAAGGCGCCGACGCCGCCGGAAGGTGCGGAATGGAACGAGGGCGTCAAGGTGATCGACACGCTGACCTTCCGTTTCGATGGCGAGGGTTATCTTGAGGACGGCGCGACGCAGGTTTTCGTGCTGCCGGTGGATGGCGGCACGCCGCGGCAGGTGACGTTCGGCGTCGCCGACATGCAGGGTCCGGAATGGCTCGACAATGACACGCTGCTGGTGTCGGGCAACGCTGCCGAAGACCGCGACATGGACCCTATCGAGAGCGAGATCTATGCGGTGGAACTGGCGGACCTGTCGATCAGGCCGCTGACAACGCGCGACGGCCCGGACACGTCCCCGGTGGTTTCGCCGGACGGCAAGACGATTGCCTATCGCGGCTTTGACGACAAGACGCTGTCCTACCAGCAGGCCGGTCTCTACCTGATGAATGCCGATGGCACGAATGGGCGCGCACTGGCTGCCGACTTTCCGGGTGATATCGGCCAGACGCATTGGGCGCCGGACGGCAAGAGCCTGCTCGTCCTGTCAGAAGACCATGGCGTGCTGAGCCTGTTCCGCATCGACCTGAACGGCAAGGTCACGCAAGTGATGACCGGCATTGGCGGCGGCTCGATCGGCCGTCCCTATGCAGAGGGCAGCTTCAGTGTCAGCGGCGGGCGCAAACCGGTCATCTCCTACATGGCGGGCTTCACCGACCGGCCGGCCGAGATCGGCACTGTCGGCATGGACGGCAAGAATGCCAAAGTGCTGACCCAGCTCAACGCCGATGTCCTGCCCTATCTCGACATGGCGCGTGTGGAAGAGGTGAAGGTTGCCTCCAGCCATGACGGCAAGGAGATCGAGGCCTGGGTCGCGTTCCCGCCGGACTTCAAGGCCGATGGCAGCTTCCCGATGATCCTGGAAATCCATGGTGGCCCCTATGCCATGTACGGGCCTTACTTCGGGAGCGAGATTCAGCGCTATGCGGCGGAAGGCTATGTCACTGTCTGGTCCAACCCGCGCGGATCGACCGGCTATGGCGAAGACTTCGCGCTGGAGATCGACCTTGCCTATCCGGGCAATGATTATGACGACCTGATGAGCGTGGTCGACGAGATGGTGGCGCGCAAATATGTCGACTCCGAGCGCCTGTTCGTCACCGGCGGATCAGGCGGCGGCATCCTGACCGCCTGGATCGTGACCCAGACCGACAGGTTCGCGGCCGCCGCTTCGGTGAAGCCGGTGATCAACTGGATGACCATGGCGCTGGCCGGCGATATTGCGCAGGTGGTGCGGCGCCACTGGATACGTGCCGAGCCCTGGTCGGACCCGGAAGCCTTTCTCAAGCATTCTCCGATCCGCTACATGGACAAGGTCGTGACACCCACACTGGTGATGGTGGGTGAGGAAGACTGGCGCACGCCGCCCTGGGAAGCCGAGCAGTTCTACACCGCGCTGAAGATGAATGGTGTCGATACGGCCTATATCCGCATACCGGGCTCGCCGCACTATATCGCCTCGCGCCCGAGCCGCCTGATTGCCAAGACGGACAATATCATGGGCTGGTTCGCCAAATATGATCCGGCGAAGAAGAACGAGGAAAAAGACGACGCCGGGGAGTAGTCCGCCATGAACGAGTGCAACGTGATCCTCGACAGCCTGGACACTTTCGCCACGCGCGAGGGTGACCCGGCGCCGGGGATCTATGCGCGCCTGTTCGCGGCGCATCCGGAGCTGGAGGCCCTGTTCCTGATGGATACCGATGGCGGGGTGCGCGGGTCGATGCTGCAACAGGCGTTCGATTGCCTGATCGATGTGGCCGAAGGCGGCCGCATGGCCGAGGTCGTACTCGGTGCGGAACGCGTGAACCATAAAAGCTATGGCGTGCCGGACAATCTGTTCGACATCTTTTTCCTGGCGATCCGCGACAGCGTGAAAGCGTCACTCGCAGATGACTGGACGGCGCAGACCGATGCGGCCTGGACGCGCCTTCTGGCGCAGGCAAGTCAGGCTAGCTATCCGTGAAGCAGTCGATCACGCCCGACACAGGTCTTGCGTTCACTGCTGCTGCGCGTGTGCTTCGATTGCTGAAAGACAGGAGACGCACAACGCCCTTTGGAAAAAGGCGCTCCCGCCGCCACGTGGCGAAACGGGAGCGCTGGCCCGCCGGGGGGGAATGGCGGGGAAGCTCAGGCTGAGGCTGCGGACGGCCGGGTGCCAGCGTCTTTCCAGTGACGGTGCAGGAGGGGAACAAGTTCATCCGGCCGCTCGCGCGGAAAGAACAGCTTGGCCCCGGGCACTTGAACAACGGGACGCGCGCCGGGAATGGTGTCTTCCAGCCACCTTGCGCATTCGATCCCGAAGAATACATCCGCGGTTCCCCAGACGATCAGGGTGGGCGCGCGGAGCTGGCGCAGCCTGCTTTCCACGGACATCGTATCGGCAGGGTTCATGGAGGCGAAGAAGCGGGTCATGAGCTCTGCCCTTTCCGGAGAGGCCGAAAGGGGGCCGAGATAGGCGGCCAGTTCTTCCTCACCCAGAATGCCGGGATCCTCGAAGCCGACGGCGAATGCCTCCCGGGCGGTGGCGGGATCCTTGCCGAGTTCGCCTGCGACCGGGGCAAAGCCCTGCTGCGCAATCATCTGTTTCATCGGCTTGATGGGCTCCGGCGGCCACATGTCATGCACATCGCAATTGGTCAGAACCAGGCTGTCGATGCGCTCCGGGTGATTGGCCGCGAAAATCTGCGCGATGCCGCCGCCGCTGTCATTGGCGACGAGGTGACAGGACCCGATGCCCAGTGCGGCGCAGAATTCTTCCAGCATGCGGGCATTGGCGGCGAAGGAGACATCCTGATCCGCAGAGGTTTCGGTTGCGCCGTGGCAGAGGATATCCAGCGCAATGCAGCGATACTCCCCTGCCAGCCGCTCCATGACAGGGCGCCAGAGCAGCCCGTTGAGGAAAACGCCGTGAACGAACAGGACGACCGGCCCCTCCCCCATCTCCACATAGGCAATCCGGCCTGAGGGCGTTTCGACATATCTGCGGTGGTCCAGAAATGTGGCAACATGCATTTGCGATTCTCCCATTGCCCCGCCCGGAACACTTCTGCAGCGGGAATGTTGATCTTACCGACCAATAGTCTGTAACTTACAGACCATTGGTCTGTTACACAAGAGGTTTCATGGCGCCTGAAAAAACCACGCAAAAAGCCCGGAGCGACAGCGCCCGCGCCAGCCTGCTGAAGGCGGGACGGGAGCTGTTCGGAAGAAACGGCTTCATTTCAACGGCGGTGAACGACATTTCCGCGGCAGCAGGCATGTCGAAAAGTGGCCTTCTGCATCACTTCCCGTCAAAAGCAGCGCTGTTCGAAGCCGTGTTCGAGGAAGAGGAAATGCGGCTCGTGGCGCGCGTCGCCGCAGAAGTGGGCGCCGCGCCGAACGCACGCGAGCGCATGCGGCAAGGCGCGCGGGCGCTGCTCGACGCACTGAATGACTCTGTGTCACGTCAGATCGTGCTGATCGATGGACCGGCCGTGCTCGGCTGGGCAGTCTGGCGGCGGATCGAAGGGGAACACGGGATCGCCCTTATCGAGGCCACGCTGAAAGAGGCACAGGCAGAAGGCAGCCTCGCCCGCCTGCCCGGCAGCGCCTTTTCCCGCATGTTTCTCAGCGCGCTGCATGAAGGCGCCTTCAGCATTATCGAGGATGAAACGCAGCGGCCTGCCGTGGAAATCATGCTGGATCAGATGATCGAGGGCCTGTTCGACAGGGGCTGATGCCGTGCGCAGGCGGCCGCAACGCTGTAAAGCCGCAATCACAGGGGCCAGCGCCTAGCGGGGGCGGTGCTCCGTGCCCTCCCCGGCCGTGATGAAGACGGCGGTCGCGCTCTCCGGCACGTCGGCGATGTGCCAGACGCCGGGCGGGTTGATGGCATACTCGCCGGGCGACAGGGTGACGGATTGCGTGCGCCCGTCCGGGTATTCCTGGTACAGGGTCATGCTGCCAGCCGTGCAGAGCACGATCTCGGCACCTTGCGGGTGGACTTCCCAGCCCGCCCAGTCTTCGGTGAACGTGTGCATCGACACGAGACGGCCCTCGATGCCGTCATGCGGATGCAGCTCGCCATAGCGCTCATACCATTCCATTCCGCCCGTCATTGCCGGCAGGATGTGCGCCGTGGCGCCATGGCCGAGATGGATCGGGTACTGGCTGAGCTGTTTGGACGTTGTCATGCGGGCCTCCTGATGGGGACAGCCTAGCATTGCCGACCGCACAATCAACTTTTCCAGAAAGCCATGCAAGACGTCACCAGGACGTCAGGCCTTTGCGACCTGCCCCGGACGCGTGCCCGTCCAGCGATGGAAGGCGCGGGAGAATGACGAGGGATCCGAGAAGCCGACGAGATAGGCAGTCTCGTTGACGGAGACTTTCTCGCCGGAGAGGTAATGCAGCGCCATTCTTTGACGCAGGGAATCGAGCAGTGCGTCGAAACTGGTGCCTTCGACCTTGAGCTGGCGGTAGAGGGTCTGGCGGCTGATGCCAATGCGCGCGGCGACGCTGTCCATCGTCACGTCACCGGTGTGAAGGACAGGCAGGATGATCGCCTCGACGCGCGCGGCGACGCCCTGCGCCGCATCGAGCGATTTCATCAATTCATCGGCCCGCACGCTAAGCGAACCGAAGACGTAACGCGGCGTCTTTGACAGGCGCCGCGTGAAGAAGGCCTCCGTGATCTCCATGGCATTCCGACTGGCGCCAAAGGTGACTGGCACGCCGAGAATGCGCTCATAGTGTTTGGCATGGCCCGGAGCGGCATGGGTGACTTCTGCAGAGCAATAGAGCGGCGTGTTAGGAAAATAGTACTGGGTGCCGCAGATGAAGCGGGCAAGCGTCGACTCGGTGAGTTCCGGAAATTCGTTCGGATTCCTGCGCGTGTCGATGATGAATGCGCGGCGGCCTTCCCGCGAGATCACGAACCGGTCGCCATCCGAGGGTGCCGTCGTATCGATGACAAGGCGTCCGTAGCGGTTCATCTGGCGGAACGCGTCCGGCATGTCGGACGCCGCGTGACTGATCAGCCCCACGATCGACAGGTCGTCGAACCGTATGGTCGATCCGAACAGGAGCCCCAGCGTGGGTTCGCCGGACAATTCCTTTCCGGCGCGCATCAGGGTCTTGAAGGCGGTCAGCGCAATGCGTGCATCCGGATCGGTGAGGTCTGCACCGGTGATGCCGGCACGCGCCAGCAGGGTCTCGCGCGGCGCACCGTGCGAGACGGCAAGATCAAGAAGGCCCGAGGCATAGCCAGCAGACACCGTGGCCCTGGCCGTCATTGGAGAGCCGCCTGATTGTTACTGTGCGTCATGATAATGTCGCCAAGTGTCATGGGGGCAGGGTCGCCCGTCCGGTAAGTTGTCGCAAGACCTATAACAGCCGGAGTGAAAACGAAATGACCGATAGCGCCGCCACTACGCGTTCGCGTCCCCTGATTGATCCACGCAAGGCATTGTCCTTTGCGGGCGCCGTGTGGTTCGTGACGGCCGCGATCGGCCAATTGGCCTTCGTACTGTATATCGCGGCCTTCTATTACGTCTCCACGTTCCAGGGCGACTTCGCGCGAATGGACAGCCGAGTTATCCACGGCTTCATCAATGGCGACTTGCTGGGCAACGCCCTGTTCCTGTCGCATGTGCTGCTGGCCTTCTGGATTACCGCGAGCGGGCCGATGCAATTCATCCCGCAGGTGCGCAACCGGTTCCGAACCTTCCACCGCTGGAATGGGCGCTTTTATCTGACCGTCGCACTGCTCACAAGTTCAGGCGCCCTCATGCTCACCTACCTTCGCCCTCATTTCGGATCGCCTGCCCTGCTGTTCGTGAACACGGCGGATGGTGTGTTAATCATCGCGTTCGGATGTCTCGCCCTGAGGGCCGCCCTAAAACGTCGCTTCGACGACCACCGGCGCTGGGCATTGCGCATGTTTATCGCGGTTAGCGGCGTGTGGTTTTTCCGTCTCGGCTACGGATTCTATTTCTTCATCACGGCAGGAGAGATGCCAGGATCGCACAATCTGTCAGGCCCTGCAGACATTGCGGTCGCCAGCACATGGATTTTTGCGCTGGCCGGACTGGAATTCTACCTGCTCGCCCAGAGACGCCGGTCAGGCGCCATCAAACTAGTAGCCGCCGCGATGGCGATCGCGGCGGCTGGAGCAGTTCTGGTGAGCAGCTATTTCGCTGCCCATATGTTCTGGCTGCCAACACTGGCCGCCTAGACGCTGCGCTTACGACCGCGCCGGGACCCTAGTAATCCGGGTTCGACTTGGCGTGGCGTTTGCGCTCGTGCGGGTCGAGATAGATCTTGCGCAGCCGGATATTGCTGGGCGTGACTTCGACCAGTTCGTCGTCGGCAATATAGGCCAGCGACTTTTCCAGCGTCATCTGGATCGGCGGCGTGAGGCGCACGGCCTCGTCGGTACCGGACGCGCGCATATTGGTGAGCTTCTTGCCCTT
>JGI25319J35699_1000169_pt1 | contig 51167 bp, 51 predicted proteins | sample AutmiccommuBRH17_FD_35699 | JGI IMG/M metagenome (IMG submission 35699) | reverse complement strand
GGCTCTGTTTATCGGCAGCAACCTGGTCGGCTACTTCCGTTATTATATCCGGCCGAAGAAACAGGTGCTCTATCCATAAGACGGGGGCGACAGTCAGATCGCTTTCCTGGTTCGGAAGGCACAGTATCCGGAACGCGGACCAATCTGCGGATGGTTGCGGCAGGTATCGGGACGAAGGGCATAGATAGTGCACCGCCGGCTCCTGCCGTCAAGATAGATACAGTCGCCGTTGGCTCGTCTGGCCAGGGTGAAGGTGGCAGTCCGGGCGTGAAAATGTTCGATAAGATGTTCTTTCATCAATTTTCTGGCGATAAATTTCGGGTCNTCCTGTAACAAAAACTCATCCATCAGTCCCATGCGGACAAGATCCACAGCCTTTACCTCCACCGGCAGNCTGCAGCAGCAGGCGGCACAATGGCGGCAGAGTTTTGGGGAAAATCTGGCCCAGGTAGCGATGTTATCGGGATCGGCTTGATTTTTTGGTAAGTGCAGCATGACATACTGTCTTGAGGGATGGGTATTGCTTCCGGCGTCTGATCTCGGAAAAAAGGAGACTTTTCTACCAAAGTCAGGTCCAAATGCCAACCATTTTCTGGCTTAAATCGGCCCTCCCCTTGAAAGCATCAGACAAATGCCCTATCCTCAAGAACATTGTCATTCCCACTTCAGTTTTAATACACGCAGGACAGAAATATCATGGACAGATTTATTCGAACGCGGCGGCTGCTTGGTGAAGAACGTTTCCAGCTGCTCCAATCGCGGATGGTGACGGTGGTCGGTCTCGGCGCCGTCGGCGGCTATGTCGTGGAAGGACTGGTACGGGCGGGCGTGAGCCGCCTGCGGATCATCGATCACGATACCGTACAACCCAGCAACATCAACCGCCAGCTCCTTGCTCTGGAAACAACCCTGGGCAGACCCAAGGCAGAAGTCGCGAGAGAACGAATTCTCGCCATCAACTCGGAGTGCAAGGTAGAAGCCCTGCAACTCTTTGCCGGGGAAGAAACCCTGGAACAGATCCTGCGGCCGAAACCGGATCTGCTCATCGACGCCATCGACTCGGTCAATCCGAAAACCCAGCTGCTGCACGGCGCCTATCTCAGTAAGATCCCGGTGATCAGCTCGATGGGCGCTGCTCTTCGCACCGACCCGACCCTTATCCGTTCCGGCGATCTCTTTACCTCCTTCAATTGTCCGCTCGCCAAACATCTGCGCAAGCGTCTGCGCAACAGGGGCATCGAAGGAGGAATCCCCTGCGTCTATTCGGTGGAGAAAATCGATTTCACCTACGAGCTGCCGGCAGACGACACTCCTGTCTTTGGCGAAACACCTTATGCCGACCGGGGGCGAAAACGCAACGTGCTGGGAAGTCTGCCGACCCTTACCGGCATCTTCGGCCTGACCATCGCCAATCAGGCGATCATGCGGCTGTCGCAGCCTTGAAAGAGGGGAAGAAAAATATTACCCGGTGAGGAAGCGCGCCAGTTCAGCCTCATCATAGAAGGCCTTCTCGAAAAACAGGCCGGCCGCCGGCGCGGTATGGTTACCGGGGATATCACTCGGCCCCTGCAGCAGACCGCCAATATCATCTACCGCCAACCGGTGGCAGCCGACCTCGACCAGCACGCCTACCATCCGCCGCACCATGTGCCAGAGGAAATGGGAACCGACGACGCGGAGCCGGATCACCTCGCCTTCAACCAGAAGCCGAACCTGCTGCACCGCCACCTTCGTCGATTTTTTCAGTTCCTGCTTCTCGGCAAAGGCGGCATAGTCGTGCATTCCCACCATCACGTCCGCGGCATGCTGCATGGCCTTCAGGTCCAGATTTTCACGCACCCACCAGCTGTAGCGTTTGCCGAAGGCGGATTTGCGGATGCGCAGCTGATAGATATAGCTTCTGGCAATGCAGCTGTAACGGGCATGGAAACGCGGGTCAGCCACCTCGACCGCCCGCACCGCGATATCCTTGGGCAGGGTTTCGCCGAGCTGCCGTGCCACCTCCTGCGGCGGCAGCTTTGCGTCCACCTCTAAATGGGCGACATATTCGAGGGCATGGACGCCGGCATCGGTCCGGCCGCAGCCCTGCAGATCCATGGCAATGTCGCCAAAAACCCTGGCTGCACCTTTCAGCACATCGCCCTGCACAGTGCGTGCATCAGTCTGCTTCTGCCAGCCGCTGAAATTGGTGCCGTCATATTCGAGGGTCAGCCGATAGCGGCGAATGGATCTCTTGTCACTCATAGGTGTTATTCCGGTAAATTTTCAATAGAAGCAGGTGCATGGAATGCACCCTACATGAATCGACAATTTTGCCGATATTTCCGGCAGATGTAGGGTGCATTTCATGCACCTTCTCCCGGTTCACCAAATCCACCAACTTCTTTATGGCTTGCTTCACCCCAATCCTCACGGTAAACACCCTCCTTTATACACCGATGAAAGGTGGAATAGGGCCAATCCCTCACGCATTTCACCAAGCCATGCTTAACGGGGTTGTAATGGAGGTAATCCATGTGCCGCGCATAATCCCTGTCATCTCGGATCATATGTTCCCAGTATCGGCGCTGCCAGACGGTAGATTCGTTTCTTTTCCGTTTGCTGGTATTCAGCCACGCCTCACTCAGCAATGCGGGGCTGCATTGTTTAGTGACGAAGCGTTTGATCATCGCCCAACGTTTACCGAAGTCCGCATTATCCGGAGGCAAGGTCCAGATGCAATGGAGATGGTCCGGCAGCAGCACCCATCCGTCAATGGTAAACGGACAGACCGCTCGAACCTCACCGATGGCCTCACGCAAGGTGGTCCGGACATGTTCGTCGCACAAAAAAAACTTTTGCCGTCGGTAGGTTACTACTGTGAAAAAATAGGTGCTGCCCGTTGCTTTTGCCCGCCGATAAGTTGACATATTAGCAATCCGTAGGGTGCGTTTCACGCACCAATATGGTGCATGGAATGCACCCTACCTGTTTGTTTTCCGCCAGATCGTCAGCTGGCTGATCGAATGCTGGAATTTGCGTCCAGTCTCTCTGATGACAAATTCTACGTCGCGCGGCTTGTCAATCATGGTGAAATGGTCTTTCAGCCTATCCTTCAGGCCGTCCAGGGTAGTATAGGGTTCGCCGTCTTTGCGATAGCCGCCCAGCCATTTTTGCCGGGCGGTAAACTCGGTGAGCCAGGTAGAGGGAGAGGTTAAAACCAGCAACCCGCCTTCATTCAATCGGTCATGCACGGCGGACAGAAATTTTTCCGGATCCGACAACCTGTCGATAAGATTTGCCGCAAGAATCAGATCATACCCCGTGAACTGCGGCTTCAGGTTTAAAGCATCTGCCTGAAAGAACTCCACCTGCCCCGCAGTTTCGGCAAGCCCCAGATCGGCCAGCCGGCTTTCGTGATAGGAAACGATCTCCCCCTCCTCCGGCAGTTCGTAACGAACCAGGCCTTTTCCCTGCATCTGGCAGGCAATCCTGATGAACCTCGCGGAGAAATCGAGGCCGTTTACAAAACGAAACACCCTGGCCAGCTCGAAACTTGCCCGACCGACGGAACAGCCGAGATCAAGGGCGCGGTTCTTCGAGACATCCTGCAGATACTCCAGGCAAATCCGGGCGCAGGTCTCGGGAAAATTGGCTATGCCAAAATAACTCCGCCCATAATGAGCCTCACAATACTGGGAGACAGCAGTATCGCTCTCATACATTGCCTGAGCCGCTTCGAGCGGTTGCTCTGCCTCGACATACCGAAACCCGGCATGCTGGAAGAAATGGCGGCGGAAAGCATAGCGCGAATCCCTGGTCGCCTCGTTGCCGGTGGAAATCCACGACCCGCCCTTGATCAGGTTGTGCTGGGTGTCGAAGGTAGGGGTGGAAAAATCGTCATACCAGGGATGGACCTTAAAGCCGTCAAAGCCGGTGATCGGCGTTTCCGTCCACTGCCAGACATTGCCGATGATATCGTAAAAATCGCCGAAACGGAAATGATCGACCGGACAGGACGAGGCCCAATGCTCCAGGTTCAAATTGCCCGGTGCTTCCTTCCAGTAAGGCTGATCGGGGATATCGTGCAGGTCGCGCAGCCGGTACCACTCGTCTTCCGCAGGCAGGCGGATCTTGGCCCCGCTTTTCTCGGCGAGCCAGTTGCAGAAGGCTTTCGCCTCGAGGTAATTGACCTCGACCGGCCAGTTCCACGGCATGTCGATGACCCGCGCCATGGTCCGCAAGCGATAGCCGGCAGTATCGGCCAGCCAGAACAGCGGATGGCGGGCCAGGCTGTACTGCACCCAGCGCCAGCCCTCTTCCGTCCAGTATTTTTCACTCTCGTACCCTTTCGCCTCGACAAAGGCCAGGAACTCCTGGTTGGAGACGAGATACTTTGCCGCTTTAAAGTCCCAGATGTCACCTTCGTGGCGACCAAACTCATTGTCCCAACCGTAGAGGGGGTGATCCTGTCCCTTCCCCAAAACGACCTTGCCACCGGCGACCGGCAGAAGACTGTTGACCGGGGCCTTGCCTGAAAGCGGACAATGATCCCAACCGTCCAGCGATCTGACTTCGCCAATCGGCAGGCGACGGATAATGACCGATGAGGTCTCGAGGTGAATCCGCTGGTGTTCGATGCCCATCATGATCACCCAGAAGGGGTCCTCCCAGGTTATCGGCAGAAACAGCGGCAGGCTGCGGATTATGCTTTCAACCAGCTCCCGCACTTCTTGCCGATAGCCCCTGACCTCACCCACACTCGGCCAACGGTAATTCTTTTCATCCAGATCGTCCCAGGACATCTCATCGACACCGATGGCAAACATCGATTCGAAAGCAGGATTGATTCGGCGATCAGTCAGTCTCGCGGTATTCAGTTTGTTGATATAAAAGGCGGCAGTGTGACCGAAATAAAAGATCAGCGGGTGGCGAAGTGGTTCCGAGCGGAGGTAAAAGGCCGCATCACCGGCAAGATGATCGTACAACTGCTCGTCGAGAGCATACGTTTTCAGAAAATAGTTCAGTATCTCCGAACGCTTTTCTTCTTCATTTCCGGCATTCAGAATGATGGTTCGACTTTTTTTCAGATCCATGGTCTCTTCCTCATCGGCAAACAGACATACAATAGAATTTCCTTCTCCCCCGGTCACCTGCTCTTCGAACTCTATGCAAACCAAGGTGTTGTGTCAACTCCTGAGGTATTTCCGGCTGCCCGGAATACCCAGTTGCGGTTCCTGTTGTCGAACAGTGATTCTTTGCTTACACTGTTAAATATACATGTTTTGCACGGAGAACGCCGTGCAGGAGGAGGATATGGTCAGATTATTCATTGCCGTCGACATTACCGAAGCCATCCGCCGCGACATCGCCGGACTGGGACGGTCCCTTCCCGATACCCGGCCGGTCCCCGACGATCAACTCCATCTCACCCTGAAATTCATCGGCGAGGTTGAAGGAAGCAGGGTTCTTGATATTCAGGAAACATTGCAGGAAATCTCCCGTCCGGCCTTTTCACTCTGCCTGAAAGGGGTGGGGACTTTTCCGCCGCGCGGCATTCCCCGCATTCTTTGGGTAGGTGTCGAGCCGCACGAAAACATTGTCGCCCTCCGTAATACGATTGAACGAAAACTTGCGGAAATTGAAATTCCAAGAGAGAGGCAGAAATTTTCGCCGCACCTCACCTTAGCCAGGCTGAAAAACTGTCCGATCAGGAGGCTGCAGGAGTTCCTGGCCGGAAATGCCCTTTTGCAGACACCGGAGTTTCCGGTTGAGGAATTCCATCTTTATAAAAGTCAGCTTACCAAAAACGGTGCCATCCATACCATCCTCCAGTCGTATCCACTGGAAAAGGTACATCTATAGACTAACGGGGGACAAAACGTTCCCGTTCCGTCAGTTAGTGTCTGTCCAGAAATGAGATATTTTGTTCTAGCACCCCACAAGGGGGTATAAGTACCTTTAGACAGATTATAACGAAAATAATCTGTAAGGTACTAAATCGAGGCGCTCGATAAATTTAACCGCAGGCATATAGTTGATATTCCGAGGATTAAATTTTGAGAGCAACGAAGAGTTAGGGCAAAATAGCCATTTATGGACAGACACTTACAACCGATCGGCAACCTCGGTGCCTTGGGCAATAGCCCTTTTGGCATCGAGTTCGCCGGCCTTCAAAGCCCCACCGATGAGATGATAGCCAATACCCCGGGCATCGAGATCTTTGGCCAGGCCCAGCTCCGACAGCTGGCCGGCACAGACAACTACATCATCCACTGCCAGAAGCTGTTCCTGGCCGTTATGCCTGATCAGCAGTCCCTGGCCGGAGACGGCGAGATACTCCACCCCGTTCAGCATCTTCACCCCGTTTTTCTTGAGGAGCGACCGATGAATCCAGCCGGTGGTCTTGCCAAGCCCAGCCCCCGGTTTGGTTTTCTTGCGCTGGAGCAGGTAGATTTCTCTGGCAGGACCATGTTGGCGCACTTCCCCCAGACCACCCTCCCCGCCATACGCCATATCGACACCCCATTCCGCCATAAATTCTTCGACGGTCTCCGGGGCCGGACGATCATGGAGCAGGTAGGTGGCCACATCAAAACCGATGCCGCCCGCGCCGATGATGGCCACTCGCCGGCCGATGATTTTTTTGCCGGTAAGAACATCGGGATAAAGCGACACATTGCCTTTTTTTTCACCCACACCCTTCAACTCGATTTCCCGCGGCCTGACTCCGGTACTTATAACAATTTCGGCAAACTCCTGCAGTTCCGCCACGGTCGGCACGCATTGCAGCCGAAGGTCGACCCCGTGCAGCAGGAGCTGGTGGCGATAGTATCTGAGAGTTTCGGCGAATTCCTCCTTGCCGGGAATCTGCCTCGCCAGCCGAAACTGACCGCCGACATCCCCGGTCGCCTCAAAAAGAGTCACCGCATGGCCTCTTGCCGCAGCGGTAACGGCACAGGCAAGGCCCGCAGGCCCCGCGCCGACAACCGCCACCCGTTTCTTTTTTTCGGCCCTCACAAAAGGCATGATCGTCTCCCGGCACGCCCGGGGGTTGACCAGACAGGTTGCGGCTTTTCTGGAGAAGATATGATCGAGACACGCCTGATTGCAGCCGATACAGGTGTTGATTTCCTCTTTTCGGCCCTCCATAGCCTTCTTCACCCAGTCGGGATCGGCGAGAAAGGGCCGGGCCATGCTGACCATGTCGGCATACCCTTCGGCCAGAACCGCTTCCGCCACCTCCGGCATGTTGATACGATTGGTGGTTACCAGCGGTATCTTCACCTGGCCCATCAGTCGTTTCGTTACCCAGGCAAAACCTGCCCGCGGGACCATTGTGGCGATGGTCGGCACCCGCGCCTCGTGCCAGCCGATCCCGGTGTTGATGATCGTCGCCCCTGCCTGCTCGATCTCTTTTGCCAGCAGAACCACCTCGTCCCATGTACTGCCGCCCTTGACCAGATCGAGCATCGACAGGCGATAGATAATAATGAAATTCTCTCCGACCGCCTGCCGTACTCCCCGAGTTATCTCGAGGGGAAAACGGATGCGGTTGGTAAACGAACCGCCCCAGTCATCCTTTCTGAGGTTGGTCTTGCGGGCTATAAACTCATTGATGAGATAGCCTTCCGAGCCCATTATCTCCACGCCGTCATACCCGGCATCCCTGGCAAGCGAGGCACATTCGACGAAGTCGCGAATGGTCGATTGAATTCCCCGTTCGCTCAGTTCCCGCGGCTTGAATCGGTTGATCGGAGCCTTGATCGGGGATGGCGCCACGCACAGCGGATGATAGCCGTATCGCCCGGCGTGGAGGATCTGCATGCAGATTTTACCTCCTTGGCCGTGCACCGCACCGGTGATCAGAGCATGATCCTTGACCTGGGACGCCTTGGCCAGTCGCAAAGAAAAGGGCGCGACCCAGCCGGCCCGGTTCGGCGCCACCCCGCCGGTCACAATCAGTCCCACTCCGCCAGTCGCACGTGCTGCATAATAGGCGGCCATTCGCCTGAAGCCATCCTTTTCCTCCTCGAGTCCGGTATGCATGGAGCCCATGAGAACGCGATTTTCCAGAGTAGTGAATCCCAGGTCGAGGGGGTGAAGTAAATGCGGATAGACCGGATGTGAACCATTCATATTCTGCTCATGCCTCTTGTTGATCAGCAATTGTTACGCTTTTCTGTTGCGCTGCAAATCCCTTGCATTATAAATAAAAGATGTTGGGTTTCAAAATGCAGCAAACCTTCATACAGGGACACTGTTATGCATTACCAAGGGAACATTTTTCGGCCGCCAAGTGAAGCGTATTCCATTTTACTGCAGATAACCACAGGCTGCTCCCACAATAAGTGCACATTCTGCGGGATGTATAAGGGCAGCCGCTTTTCCATCAAGGATGACCGGACCATCATGGCGGATATCGATTTTGCCGCCATCCACTGCAAAAACCAGGAGCGGCTGTTTCTCTGCGACGGCGACGCCCTTATTCTCCCCCAGGAACGCCTCCTCACCATCCTTGCCGCCATTCGCACCAAACTTCCCTGGGTCACCAGGATCGGCACCTATGCCAACACCAAAAGCATCAGGCGAAAGACTCCGGAGCAACTTCGGGAACTGTGCGAAAATGGCCTGACGATCGCCTACATGGGTCTTGAATCCGGCGACGATGTCACCCTGCAGAACATCAATAAAGGCGCAGATGCAGAGCGAATGATAGACATGGGCCGCAAACTTCGGGCCGCCGGCATGAAACTGTCGATCACCGTCCTGCTCGGCATCGCCGGCACGGAACGCTCCCACATCCATGCCAGGGAAACCGGCCGGGTCTTAACCGCAATCGATCCCGAATATGTCGGCGCGCTGAGCCTCATGCTCACGCCGAACACGCCACTCTTTGAGGCTTCCCGCCGTAATGAATTCAATCTTCCGTCACCGCATGAGATGCTCGAGGAGCTGGCTGTCATGTTTGCATCCACCGTTCTCACCGACGGCTATTTTCACGCCAATCACGCCTCAAACTACCTCCCGATAAAGGCGAAACTGCCGAATGATAAAGAGGCGACCCTGCAATTGATAGATCGAGCCTTAAAAGGCAAGGTCGGTCTCAAACCGGAATACATGCGAGGCCTGTAAGGTTTTTGTTTTTTTGCCGGAAACATCAAACCCCTTGCTGCTTATGGCAGCAAGGGGTTTTTACTTCCTGGTATAACGTTTTCCTAGAACCGATAGTTCAAACCAACAGTAACGAGCAGGGCCGAAGCGTTGGTGAATTCACCGTACACCCGGTCGGTCGGATTGACTTCCACAGTACGGCTTTCTTTGTAGTCATAGAGCATGGCTATACCGATATCCATATTATCGGCCATCTTATACTGGGCACCAATTGAGTAGAGCCAGGCATCGGAATCGGGCAGCTCAAAGCCGATATGCTCGGTCGGAGCTCCGTTCTGGTCATAGCCGAAACCCAGCATGACATCGAGATTCTGATTCACGCCGTAGGTGACGCCGATACGAAATGCATCGGTATCATCCCAGTCTCTCGCCTGGGGAGCTTCAAAGGGATTGCCGGGGATGACCGGGGAGAAATTGAAATCAAGAGTCTCGTACTCGGACCAGAAGGTTCTGTCCCAGGTCAGCTCCACATTGAGGTTGTCCAGTACATCATAGGCAACGGAAAATGCCAACACCGCCGGGGCCGGAATGGATACGTCGGCGTCAAGAGTGACCCTGGTTCCCATCAGGTTGAGCTTTGCTTTATCCTCAAATTCCAGATCGACATTGGAACGGTAGGTTGCCGAAATATTCAATTTCTCCATCGGCTTTACCGCAACCGCCGCATTCCATCCCCACTCTACGGTATCTCCTTCCATTTCGCGGGAAAGAGGCAAGCCCAGGCCGCTGGCATCGGTTTTAACCGTGGCATCGGCATACAGCATTCTGGGACCCGCGGAAATTGAGACCATATCGGCAAAACTATAGGAAACGGTAGGATTCACTTCGATTACCGCGAGTGAAAACTCCTCGGCGAATGCTTTCTGATAAGGATCTTTCCAGCGTTTGGACAAGCCGAACGGTTCAACTACCGCCACACCGAAACGGGCTCCGCCGAAAGATGGCGATACCAGAAACAATTCCGGCAGCAGAAAGTGTTCAGTCTCCGATTCGCCGTCAAACGCGGAGGTTCGGGAATCCTCATACTCGATGGGAGCGAGATAGATATAGGTGGCATCGAACTCAACATGCCAGGTATCGGCCATCCAGGCCATGTTGGCAGGGTTGAAATAGGCGGTATCCCCCCGTTTGGATGAAGCGATATTGGCTCCCGCTTTCGCTGTCGAATCAACTGATTGCTCCGGAATACGCCAACCGGAAGCCATGGCCGAACCCGCGGTGAAAATGGATGCTAATGCCAGTACAGAAATCGTTTTTTTCATACTTCTCTCCCTCAGTTTTGATATTCTCCGAACCTGTCAACGTCAACGACGTTCGCTTCATCACCCACCATGCCACCATACTCCTCATGGACGGCGGGACCCCTCTCAACAGCAATATAACTTTTACGTACAGGTTAAATCATGAAACGAGAAATGCGGTATCCGTCTCATCTTCGCTGTGTAATACATAAACACAATGAATGTCAACCATAACTTGAATTGTCCGGTATTTCTTTGCTCTCCTCCTGGCACACAGCAAGTCCAAGATTATTGCGGCCCCTGCAACTTCTCAATTTCCTGCCGCATCTCTCCATCCATGGTTACCGCCCGGCCACTCCTGTCGGTGATAACGAAGGTGATAACAGCGTCAGCCGCCACCGCCCGGCTCTCTTTCACCAATATCTCCTGCTTGAGCACTACACTGCGGTTGCCGATTTTCTCGAGTTGAGTGGTGACAAGGATTGTCTCCCCGACCGGAACAGCCCGCCGATAATTTACGTTGATATTGACTACCAGGAAAACAAGGCCTTTTTCCGACCACTTGCGCAGATCGATCTTCGATTCCATCTGCGCCCATCTGTCTTCCTCAAAAAACTCCAGATATCTGGCGTTGTTCACATGGCCATAAAAATCGGCGTGATAGCCCCGCACCTTTATTTCCGTCAGATTTTCCATTAATTCTTCTCTCTTGATTTGAAAGCCCCGGTACAGAGTACCGGGGCATGAGAACAGGAATCAGGCTTTGCCGAAGCTGCGCAGGAAGTCCTGTAAAGCCCCAGGGTTATTGGATTTGATTGTTCCCGCCATAAAATCCTTCATCCCCGGACGATAGTTGTCCTGCCAGATCCGCATAAAAAATTCCGGACTGGTCTTGCATACGCAGTCGGCATTCTCGACGACCTTGCCGTCACTGACCTGACAGCTGTCGCTGCTCAGCTGGACGGTCTTTTTGACCTCGCCCAGGGAAAAGTAGAAGCTCTTTGGCTGCGTCAGGGTTCCCGGCACAAAGGACTCGGAAAGTTTTGCAAATACTTCGTGTATCATATTTCCAACCTCACTTTACAGGGCCTTAATTTTTTCGGTCAGGACAGGGACAAACTGCTTCAGATCGGCTATCACCAGAACGTCGGCGACATCGCCGATGGGTGCATCCCTATCGGTGTTGACCGCGACGATGAATTCCGATTTTTTCATGCCGGCCAGATGCTGGATCGCCCCGGAAATTCCGCAGGCGACATAGAGTTTCGGCGCGACTGTCTGCCCGGTGGTGCCGACCTGACGATTATGTTCAACCCACTCGGAATCGACCACCGGCCGGCTGGCCCCGTACTCACCGCCGAGCGCTTTGGCAAGACTTGCGATCATCGCGATATTCTCGGGTTTGCCGATACCACGGCCGGCACTGACGATGACCTGCGCCTTGCCAAGATCGACTCCACCGCCTGCCGCCTGTTCATAGCCGGTAAACTGCACCCGCCCGCCACTCGCGACACTTATTTTCTCCACTGTCGGATTGCCGCTCGGCTCCTCGGCGAGACCAAAAGCACCTGCCTGCAAAGTCACCACGGTCCTGGCTGTATTTGCCTTTACGTCGCGGCGCAGTTTGGCGTTGCAGACCGGCACCACGGGGACGCCCTCAACCACCGAAACGACTTCGGAAACCTGGGCCGCCTTCAGGCCGTACGCTATCCGGGGAGCAAGGTCCCAGCCGTATGACGAATGACACAGGGCGATCATGTCGGGATTTTCTTTGGCGATGACATCGAGAACCAGTTGCTTATGGATATCCGGATTAAATTCGCCCGCCTCGCCGACATCGGCCAGATAGACCTTGCCGTCGTATTTCGGCAGAACGCTGTCGCTGCCCACCAGAAACATCACGCTCTCGGCGTTCATCTTGCCGGCAAAAGCCACCAGTTCATAGCTGCCGCCGAGTAATTTGCCTTCCCTGCTTTCCGCAATCAGTAATATTTTCATCGTTGTCTCCTCCTCTAGGCCAGAACAGCGGTTTTTTCTTTCAGGATCCTGATCAGCTTGTCGGCGAGCTCGGCGACATCTCCTTCGAGAACCAGGCCGCCGCCTTTTTTTTCAGGGAAGTACATTTTCGCAGTCTCCTGCCGCGCATCGACCTTCAGCAGGTCCTGCACCGGAATGGACAGCAGCTCTTTCTTCTTGGCCTTCATGATATTGGGCAGGGTCGGATAGCGCGGAGTGTTCAGACCGAGCTGACAGGTGATAACCGCCGGTGCCTGAACCTTGACGCACGCCTTGACCCCGCCTTCCAGTTCGCGCTTGGCTTCAATTGTTCCCTCGGCATAGGTGAAGTGGACGACGGTTGAAACACTCGGCAGTCCGAGCATTTCCGCAACCAGAATACCTACCTGCGCACTGCCGCGATCCTGCGACTGCAGGCCGGTGAAAACGATGTCAAAATTCTTGTCCCGGGCATACTCGGCAATGATCCCGGCAATCTGGAAAGGCTCCTTGGCGCCGGCATTATCGTCGGCAATATGGGCGCCACGATCGCAGCCCATGGCCAGGGCCTTCTTCATGGTTTCCTTCACCTGATCGGAACCGATGCAGAGGACCGTGACATCGGCGTCCTTGACCTGCTCTTTCAACTGCACCGCCTGCTCGACGGCATATTCGTCGTATTCGTTCATCCGCCAGGCCAGGTCCGTTTTGGCATACCAGGTGCCGGCGGCGTCAATCTTGAATTTCGATTCCATATCGGGAACCTGTTTTATACACACCAGAATTTTCATATCATTCCTCCTTTTTTCATGAATAACTTTCCAGACTTTTCGGCCCCCGACTCAGTGGATGCGTTCCGCCAGAATCTCGGCTATGTCCTTTGGTCTGAGCGATTCCTCAACTCCGGCGCCTTTCACGCCGTCCTCGAACATGGTCAGACAAAACGGGCAGTTGGAGAGCAAGGTTTCAGCTCCCGTCGCCACCGCCATTTTCACTCTCTTGACATTGATTCTCTCGCCTATCTTCTCTTCGGCCATGATCCGCCCGCCACCGGCGCTGCAGCAGAACGCCTCGGAGCGGTTCTTGTCCATCTCCACCAGCTTGCCGCCCGCTGCTTCAATCAGCCCACGCGGCGCCTCGTAGATATCGTTATGCCTGCCGAGATAACAGGAGTCGTGATAGGTGCAGGACAACTCCCGGGCATCGATCCGCAGTTTNCCGGTCCGGATGAGTTCGNCCAAAAAGACGGTATANGANTCTACCGGAANCTCGAAACCGAGATCGCGGAAATCTTTTTCCAAGGTGTTGTAGCAGTGCGGGCAGGTGGTGACGACCTTCTTCACCCCATAGGATTTCATCNCTTCGATATTTTCGACCGCCACGCTCTGATACAGGTACTCGTTGCCCATCTTGCGCATTGGCTCGCCGCAGCATTTTTCTTCCTTGCCGAGGATTCCGACCTTGACTCCCGCGGCCTGGCAGAGCTTTATGAAACTCTTGGCAACGGCGATGTTGCGCTTGTCAAAGGAAGCGTAACAGCCGACAAAATAAAGCACATCGACATCGGCATCCTCAGACAGGGTTTTTATCCCTAGGTCTACCGCCCAATCCCCCCGCTCGGCATAGCCGATGCCAAGAGGATTGCCGTTCACCTCGGTCGCTTCCATTGCCGTCATCACTTCATCCCCCGGGAACTCCCCTTCCATCAGGACTAAGGACCGGCGAATTTCGATAATCTTGCCGATATGCTCGATCTTCGCGGGACAAATTTCCTGGCAGGCCCGGCAGGTGGTGCAGGCCCAGAGGACATCCCGGCCGATAGTATCGATCAAATTGGCATCCTGGTTGGCAAAGGCGACCTCGCCCAGCTGAACGACAACCTTCATCGGCGACAGCGGCTTGTCGGTATTCCAGGCCGGACAACGATCCTGGCAACGTTTGCAGAGGGTACAGGCGTCGGCATCGAAGATGTCCTTCCAGGTCATCTGTTTGATATTATTCGCACCGAAGGTATCGGCCTCTTCATTTTCCAGATCGATATTGACGAGTTTGTTTTTCGGCCCCAGATCGGCAAAAAGATAATTGCTGCTGGTGGTAAAGATATGCCTGAATTTGGTGAGCGGGATCAGGATGAAGAAGGTCATCACCAGAGAGAGGTGAAACCACCAGGTAACTTTGTGCATCGCCAGAAGGCCGCCTTCGCCCATCCCGGAAAGAAACTTTGCCATCACCAGACCAACCGGCGACCATATCGCCAGTGGCGTGCCGAGTTCGGTGACCGCAATCCGGCAACCCTCGATAATGAATCCGGTAACAAGAATGATCAGAAGCAGTCCGTGCATAATCGCATCGTCGTTCTTGGTCGGCAGGCCCTCCGGGGCAAAGAAGTAGCGGCGCACCAAAAGACCGCCCAGCATCGCGATGCAGACCAGACCGGCGATATCGAGAGTGATCGAAAACAGTTTGTAGAAGCTTCCGGTGAGAAATTTTACATCGAACAACAAATCGGTGAAATCGGCCTGGATGACGATCAGGGTAGTGCCGATAAAAAGGAGAGCGAATCCCCAGAAAAATAAGCCGTGCAGCAGCCCGGGCCACGGCACTTCGGCAACTTTGGTCTGCAGCAGAACATTTTGGAGCATGTAGCGTATTCTCCGCCCCATCCGGTCCGTCCTGTTCAACGGCAATCCCTGCTTGTATACTGCTATCCTTTGCAGAAATCCCCTTACCAGCAGACCGATCGCGACGAGTGCGAACAGATACATGGGAACCAGTGTCCATGCCCCATGCCCCACATTCCAGTAAATTTCTCGGGTAAATTCCATTGCTTTCTCCAGTTGCTGTTACTGATCCTTGTCTTTGCCTGTTTTACCTGGTAAGCGCGCTGCCGATGACAATGCGCTGGACCTCGCTGGTGCCTTCATAGATTTCGGTGATTTTGGCATCCCGCATCATCCGTTCCACCGGAAAGTCCCGAGTGTAACCGTAGCCGCCGAGCACCTGTACCGCCTGGGTGGTGACCCGCATCGCCGTTTCACTGGCCATGAGTTTGGCCATTGCCGACTGCTGCGAATAGGAGAGCCCGTTGCTTGCCCGGTATGCCGCATTGTAAATGAGCAGTCTGGCTGCCTCTATCTGGGTCGCCATATCGGCCAACTGGAACTGCACCCCCTGAAAACGGCAGATAGGGGTATCGAACTGCTTTCGCTCCCTGGCATACTGCACTGCGGCCTCGAGCGCTCCCTGGGCAATTCCCAGGGCCTGGGAAGCAATGCCGATACGTCCGCCGTCAAGCGTCTTCATCGCCACCTTGAATCCCTCACCCTCGGCACCGAGCAGGTTTTCTTCAGGTATCCGGCACTCCTGCATGATGATTTCCATGGTCGGCGACGAACGGATACCCATCTTTTGTTCTTTTTTACCGAAGGAAAAACCCGGTGTTCCCTTCTCGACGATAAAGGCGCTGATGCCGTGATGCTTCTCCGCTTTTTTGTCGGTCCGGGCAAAAACAATATAGATTTCCGCCTCACCGCCGTTGGTGATAAATATCTTCGAGCCGTTCAGAATCCATTCGTTGCCGTCTCGCACCGCCGTGGTCTTGGTGCCGCCGGCATCCGATCCGGCCGACGGCTCGGTAAGGCCGAATGCTCCCATCTTCCGGCCTTCGGCCAGAGGAGTGAGAAAAACCTTCTTCTGCTCTTCATTGCCGAACAGATATATGGGATTGCTGCCAAGGGAAAGATGGGCGGATAAAGTCACTCCCGTCGAGGCACAGACCCGCGAGAGCTCCTCGACCGCGATTGCATAGCTGATATAATCGGCTCCGGCACCGCCATATTCTTCGGGAAATACGATTCCGGTAAGACCCAGCTCGGCCAGCCTGCCGAACATCAGACCGCGGTCGAACCTTTCTTCCTCATCCCGCGCTTTTGCCGAAGGAGCAACCTCTTTTTCAGCGAATTCGCGAACCATATCGCGCAGCAGACTCTGTTCTTCGGTATGTTCGAAAATCATAGTAAATTCTCCCATCTATCGTAGGCCATGCTCAACATCTCCCGAATTGTCATCCATCATTTATAAATTATGTTTACGTAAAGGTCAAGACATTTTCTCGAACTTTCTTCTCCCTTCGCAAAGGCAAAGAAATCATGCCGCTTATATCTTTTTTTCATTTGACAGAGCAATGACCGACATGCTACTTTACCGAAAACATATTACGTAAAGGTCAACACAAGTCTGTATTGACAAATATCTCGGCAACAGCAGCATGCCATAACAGGCGATGAAAAAGACTGCAGGGCATTTCGACAATCCGGCACCTACGCCATGAAGTCCCTGCAAAAGGATATAAATTATGAGTAATACAGAGACAAAACCGGTGCAGATCGGCGAACTTGCCAAAAGCCTGGCAATAACAACCAGGACTATCCGCTATTATGAGGAAATTGGCCTCATGGGCAAAACAGCGAGACTCGGCGGCGGCACCCGTACCTATACCAAAGACGACATCCTCCGCCTGAAGTTCATCCTGAAGCTGAAAACCATGGGGATATCCCTGAAAGAAATCCAGGAACTTTCAGACATTTTTGATATCCACGAAAAAGATTTCAGCAAAATTACGCCGAAACTTATCGAAATACTGGACAATCACATCGCCAGAGTAGACGAAAAAATGGCCAACCTTTCTTCCCTGCGCAAAGACATTGTGGAATATCGTGTTCGCATAACCGACCTTCTGACCCAACACAATAATAGTTGATCGCTGGTCGCAACAACCTGGAACACCTTTTTTACTCACCGTTCGTATCGTACAAGAGTCCGCCCCAAAAGCGACGCGAAGAGAATGACTGCCATCCCGAGAAGCACCTGCCCTGAGACCTCCTGGTGGTGAATCACTGCGACCAGCAACACGGCAAGCGGCGGCGTCAGATAGCTGAGAAAGCCGATAATGACAATATTTCCTCCGGTCATTGCCCTGTTCCAGAGATAAAAAGACAACCCGAGAGGAACGCAGCCCAGATACACCGCCGACCCCAGCGCCTGCCAAGAAGGCATCTCATGGGGCATGGAGATCGCAAAAAGAACGGCCGACAAAATCGCCGCATAGAGCGTAAAGGCGGTCATCGGCTCTTTTTCCACCTTGACGCGGGACAAACCGACGGAAAAACTCGACCAGATCAGACCGCACAGCAGGGCCAGCAGATATCCCTTCATGTGGCTCATCTCAAAGGACAACTCTTTGCCTGCGCCGATAACCAGCCCGGCCCCGAACAGTCCGACAAGGGCCGTAACGACAATCGAAACCTTCAGTTTTCTAAACAGCAGGAGAGAAGAAAACACCACAATCCAGAACGACCAGGTGGTGGCAAGGATCGCCCCTTCGGCAAGTGGCGCGTTGTCGAGGGCAAGATAGTAGAGGTAGTGATATAAAAATATACCCCACACCCCCATAAGCGAAGCTTTTATCCCGGGGATAAATACCCTGGCGGTGCGCAGGGTAAGCAGATCCTGCACATAAAGAAAAATCGCTGCGCTGGAAAAGCTGTAAAACATCAGCTCTTCGGTGGACAGTTCCTTCAGGCCCGATCCGGTCGCAGCCGGCAGACTGGCCCAGCAAAGGATGGCGCCAAGAGCGTACAGGTAATACTTCATTCGAATTTCCCCTCCTCACAATCTATTGTCATTACACCTCGTTACGAGACGGAATATACTCGAATTCCCTGGAATTTCATGAACAATCTGTAGAATGTAATGGAAATCGGGCATCGATAGAGCGCTCTTCAGCGCCGACCGACCGCCACCTTTACTACGACTTTATGAATCTGCCCCTCGGCAATCAGGGGCTGGTGTGCGTCTTCCGGAAAGAAGACGGCAAACATACCGGGAGATACCGGCTGCCGGACCATTGGCGTGTCGGCAAAGAACCGGATATCGTCCTCCGGATCATATTCCCCTGCCGGCAACCGGCACAAAGACTTCGGTCGCCAGCCCATGTCGTCGATTCCGTTCAGAACCAGCTGGATATCGATATATTTCTCATGAATTTCAAGCTGGGTCTCATCTTTGCTCCGACCGGGCTCCTTGGCGACAATGGCAAAAACATTGTCACCGTCGATTACATACCGATCCACCGCGAGATCCTTCAGGTCCGGGCGACGAAGAAAGGCAAAGGCCTCGGCAAATCCTTGGTGCAGCGCCCGATACCGGTCCGAGTTTGTCAGCACATCGATAATCATAACGTCCTGTTTCCTTTTTAAATTTCATGTTATTTCTTAGCAAATGACGGCATCAACCCTTCTCGACGACCTGAATCTGCGGCCCGGCGCTCCAGAGGCGATAGCGCACTTCGACACCCTCCGGCACATAGATCACCACCGGCAGATGACTGTTGTAGCGGATAAAGTACGGCTCACCGCCAAGAGCAACAAACCTGTCAACCTTCGGAGTATTGGGATCAACTGCCATCAGTGTCCCGGCCATCGGCCCGAGGTTTCCGATTTTGTAGAGGGTGAAACCCCAACCTGAAACCGATTCCTCCTCGATCCTGCCGCCGAAAAAATAATTGTTCTGAGCATCGATCCGGACTGTTTTGCCGACTATCAGTTCGAGCCTGAGACCCGATTCGTCGTCCTGCTCCGGAAGCGGCAGGACAAATCGAACCATCCCCTCACCGGCTGGAGGAAATACCTGCAAATCGCCGGCCGCCCGACCGGTCGACACGGCCAGCAGCAAGCAGACAATCACGCCAAAGAATTTTGTTTTCATTTATTTCTCCTTGCATGCCCACAGCCTCAGGCCCCCCTGAACAGTGACCGGAAGACTGCTTGATCCTCTTCCAATAACTATTGCAGACCGACGCCGGTCGAAGTTACCAGCCCCTGGATACGGTCCAGTTCGGCAAGGGCCAACGCATAGGCAACCTCACTCTGTTTTTCCTGACTGAGCGCCTGGGAATACGCATCCTGGGCGGTCAGGACATCAAAAGTGGTAGCCCTGCCGACGGCGAATTTGGCCTCTTCGGCCTCAAGCCGTTTGCGGGTGGCAAGAGACGTCTTTTTTGTTGCTTCCATCGCCTTGATGGCCAGCTGAACATCGCGCACCGTCGTCCGGACACTTTTCTGCACTTCGAGACGGAGCTGCTGCGACCTGTTTTTCGCCTTGCTGTATGCAGCACTGGCCTGGCGATAAAGGCCCTGAGCCCTTCTGTTCTGCAGCGGCATGGAGAAGGCCAGCCCCGCCTGCCACTCTGTCTCCGGTGAATCGACCGCATCGCGCAACGTATCGCCATAGGACTCGTCGGTGCCCCCTTGCCCGACCAAACCGACAAAGGCAAGAGACGGACGGATATTATCCCGGGCAACGTCCTCTTCTATCCGGGCCGCATCGATGGCGAGTTCCGCGGCCTTAAGGTCGGGTCTCCTGGCCATGGCGTTTGCCTCGACTGCCTGTGGATCAGGTATAATCGGCACAACAGAAGGCAGATCGGCAGGGATAAATGACGTGAACCAGTCTTTGCTGTTCAAAAGCAGTTTCAGCTCATCCTCGTAGAGACCGATGGTTCGATCGGCGAGGATCAGGTTCTCCTCTCGCCGGGCGATCTCGGACTGAGGTTGATAAATATCGACTTCGGCAAGTTTCCCGGCCCTGATTTTTTCTATTGTTTCCTCGAGGAGTTTTTGCGCCAGGGTCAGCGACAGCTCCTTCACCGATTTATCCTGCCAGGCGTAGACCAGGTTCCAGTAGGCCCCTTTTACTGCGGCGGCCAGATTGGCGGCCTCCGAACTTACCAGATACGAGGCCGCCTGCACATTTTTCTCCGAAGCCCTGATCGAGGCAGTCTGCCTGTCCATGCCGAAACCCTGAAGCAGCGGTTGACGGACCCCGATGGTAAGCCCGGTGTTGTAAGCCGGATCGAGCAGAAAGTCCTCGAACAAAGGACTCGAGAATGTACCGGAATAGCGACTGTTATTCCAGTTGACGCTCACCTCGGTACCGGTAATGTACTTTTTCTCCACACCGACCAGCCACTGGGCGGTTTCGTCCTTTTCCGAACTCTGCGGGACCAGCGGAGCAAGCTCTGTTCTTCCAGCCCCGCCCTCAGCATTGACAACAAAGTCGAATTCCCCCTCGGCGGTTTCCATCGCCCCTTCAGCCGCGGCGACATCGTCCTTCTGCAGCTGCAGGCCAAGGTTATTGGCCAGTGCCTGTTGCACTGCCTCATCCAGGGTGAGTTTGATACCGTCAGCCGCAGGATCCCCTGCCATACAGACAGCCGGGAGAGCCAGTATGGCAATCTGACAAATGAAAAGAAAGATCAATGTTCGCATTTATTCATCCTCTTGGGCGCCAGGTCGTTGTTCACCGGCCAGCAGGGCGTAAGGTCGCCAGTAGAGCTCCTTGATTCGCCGGCTGGAATGTTGCCGGACTTCCGCAAACCGGGCAACAAGAAAATAGAGGGTCGGCACCACAATCAAGGTCAGGAAGGTGGCTACCAGCAGGCCGAAAATGACGACGTTGGCCATTGACCGCCACCACTGGCTCGATTCACTGACCCAGGCGATAGACCAGGTATGAAAATCATAGGAAATGCCGGTAACCATCGGAATCAACCCGAGAATGGTCGTGATCGCGGTAAGCAGCACCGGGCGCAGCCGGGTAGCCCCGGCCGAGACCACGGCATCCTGCAGGGCATGACCGCGCGCCCGTAGCTTGTTGATATAGTCGATCAGGACAATGGCGTTGTTTACGACAACACCGGCCAGCGAGATTACGCCGACCCCGGTCATGATGATGCCGAAGGGCGACTGGAACATCGCCATGCCGAGAAACGCCCCGCCCAGGGAGAGGATAACCGAAGTCATGATGATAAAGGGCTGGCTTACCGAATTGAACATCGCCACAAGGGTCAAAAAGACCAGCAGCAGGGCGACCAGAAAAGCCTTGGTGAGAAAATCCTGTGATTCCTTCTGTTCATCCTGTTCGCCGGTAAATTTCATGGTGTAGCCGGCCGGCAGAACGACTTTATCCATGAATTTTGCCGCTTCCTGCCGGACTATAGGACCGGTGGTCTTGGTCTCCTCGATATTGGCCTTGACCGTCACCACCCGTTTATTGTTGATCCGGTTGATATCGCCGATGGTACCGGCGAAGGTGACCGCTGCCACGGTCGACAGCGGCACCGTCTCGCCGGAGGGGGTCGGCAGCAGAAGTTCGTGCAGGACATCGACAACCCTCCGGTCCGATTCCTTGAGCTGCAGCGTGATGTCGTAATCGTCATTGCCCTGCCTGAAAGAGGACACGTTCAAACCATTGTAGGCGCTCTTCAGGGCGAAACCGATCATGTCGGTGGTGAGACCGAAAAGCGCTGCCTTCTGCCGGTCGACGACCACCTGCACCGAGGGAATTCCTTCGACAAAGTCGTCACGCACATCCTCGACAAAGGGGAGCTGCTCGAGAACTTCCTTCACCTGCCCGGCAATTTTACCGAGGACGTCGAAGTCCGGGCCGGAAATCTCGAGATTGATCGGCGCGCCGGTGGGCGGGCCCTCCTCCTCCTTGGCGATGGTGATCTTGCCGCCGGGAATATCCCTGACTCTCTCCCTAATGGCATTAACGGTGGCATGAGTTGATTCGTTGCGCTCATCCAGTTCAAGAAACCGCACGCCGACGTGGTTTGCCGAATTGGCACTGAAGGCTGAGCCGGGTCCGCCGCTGACCACCCCCTGGATGTAAACATCCTTGACATTTTTCAGGTCACTGGGGCCGTAGTACTTTTCACCGTCCGGTTTGGTGTATTCTTTGGGGGCAAGCGCCTCGAGCGGAGTTATCTTCATGCCGCCGGTGTCTGCAGCGGTCTTTATGCTGCCGGATACGGCAAATTCCACCCGCTGGATGATGCGGTCGATATAATCCAGATCCGCACCTTCCGGGGTATCGATATTGATATAAAATCCTTTCGGATCGATTTCCGGAAAGAACTCGACCGGCTTTTCCAGCCCGATAACCAGAAGCCAGAATTCGAACATCAGGATCAGACCGGTAATGCTCAGGGCCAAAACGGTGAAGGGTTTCTTCAAGGCGCCGGCCAACGTTCGGCTGTACAGCGTCATCACAAGCCCCTTGATCTGCGCCGGCTGAGAGATGGCGGCGGAAATCTCCTCCATAGTCTTTCCGGTGCTCTCAGGCTGCCCTTTGATTTTCATAAAGATCGAGGCCATCGCCGGGTTGATGACGAGAGCGACAAAAAGGCTTGAGGTAAGCGTGACAATCAGAGTAAGCGGCAGAAAGCGCATGAACTCGCCCATGATGCCCGGCCAGAAAAGCATGGGGAAAAAAGCGGCAAGCGTGGTGACGGTCGAGCCGATAACCGGCCAGGCCACCTCCGATGTCGCCTGCATGGCGGCATCGAACCGGCTTGCTCCCTGCTGCATGAACCGGTAGGTATTCTCGATGATGACGATGGCGTTGTCGACGAGCATGCCGAGCGCCAGGGTCAGACTGAAAAGGACAACCATGTTCAAGGTAATCCCCATCGCGTAGAGAATGATGAAGGAAATCAACATCGAAAAGGGGATGGCGAGGCTCACCAGGATGGCATTGCGAATGCCCATCGACAAAAAGATCACCAAAAGAACAAGTGTCAGCCCGGAGAGGATATTATTTTCAAGATCGGCAATCATCACTTCTATATCCCGCGACTTGTCGAGAACCTTGGTGATCTCGGTGCCCTGTGGCCAGTTCAGCCGCTCGGCTTCGATAATCTTGTCGACCTCCTTGCTGATGGTGATGATATTTTCACCGGCCCGCTTTTTTATCGCCAGATTTACCGCATCCCGGCCGTTCAAACGGGAGATGCTGCTCTCTTCCTTGAACCGTCGACAACCTTGGCGACATCCTTCAGATAAACCGGCTCGCTCTTGTGAATGCCGACAACCAGGCCGTAGATCTCCTCCGGGGTCTTGAACTCACCGGGCACCCGCAGCTGAAAGCGGCCCTGGCCAAGACGGATGGCGCCGCCCGAAGTATTCTGGTTCTCACTCTGGACAGCCGATTGCAGGCTGTTGATAGTCAAACCGTAGTAGGCAAGCTTTTCGGGTGCGACTTCAACCCTGATCTCCCGCTCAAGCCCGCCATTGATCTCCACCTCCATCACCCCGGTGATGGCCTCGATCTCATCCTGGAGATCGTCGGCGATGTCCTTCAGGCAGGACAGGCCACAGGTGCCGGACAGGGAGAAGACGATGATCGGCATTTGCGAAAAATTCNCCTCAAAGACCGATGGGTCGTCCTCAAGGTCGTTGGGCAGATCGCCTTTAGCCTCATCGACTTTATCTTTGACATCCTGCAATGCCTTGTCGATATCGGTACCGGTGACAAACTCGATATTGATCATCGACTTGCCTTCCGAGCTGACCGACGAGATCTTTTTCAGTCCCTCAAGCCCTTTCAGTTTTTTCTCGATCTCGACAGTCACCGCCGTTTCGATGTCGGTCGGCGAGACGCCCTTATATTCCGTCGAAACAAAGACGTTCGGGATAGTGATGTCCGGTTCGCTCTCGCGGGGCAGCGCCTTATAGCAGTAGACCCCGAAGATAATGAGCAGGACCGACAGGACAAAGACGGTCGTGCTGTTTTTTACCGCGGTATCGGAGACGATCATAATGTCAATTCCTTCATATCGAGAGCGGCCTTAACCACTTTCACCTTTTGTTTATCCTCCACATCGCGGTGGCCTTCCACCAGCAGCCGGTCGCCGGCTTTAAGCCCGTCGGTGACCTCGACCAGCCACTTCTCCATGATGCCGAGCCGGACCATTTTCTTTTCCACCATACCGTCTTCCTCGACATAAACATACTGATCGTTATTCCTTGAGATGACGCTGTAAAAAGGAATGACTATTGCGTTCGGCACGGTTCTTTTGACGACATCGGCACGGACAAACATGCCGGGCAGAATTTCGCCATTGCTGTTGTCAATGGCCAGTTCCAGGCGGTACATCCGGGCCACGGTCTCAGGCGAAGAAGAGAGGTAATGGACTTTGCCGGTGATGGTCCGATCGCCCAGGGCCTGGAGACTGATGTCGACCGTCTCAAGTCCCCGCACTGCCGTAACATCCGATTCGGGGATACCGACCACTGCTTTCAACCGGTCGATCTCGAGGATCTCGCCGATCGGATCACCCACCGAAAGCTGCAGGCCGACTTTTGCATCGAGCCTTCTGACAATTCCGTTCATCGGNGCGGTAATGGTACAGCGGGAATACTGGAGCTCAGCGTTTTCATAGTCTGCCTTGGTGGTTTCCACCTGGGTTTTCTTGACATCGAGGTCTGCAGTGGGGATAACACCTTTTGAGTAAATGGATTTATCCCTCTCATATTCAGCCTTGGCGAGGTTGTATGCAGCCTGGGCCCGCTCGACGGCAATACGATATTCTTCCGATTCGATTCGGGCGAGAACGTCGCCCGTCTTCACTTTCTGTCCTTCTCTCACCAGCACTTCATCTATTGTTCCGTTTAATTTGGAGAGCAGTGACAAAGTGGTCCACGGTTCGATACTGCCGGGCAGATTGATTCTGTCGTGGATAGGACCGGACTTCAAGGCGAGGGTCACCGCATTGATCGGCGGCCGCTCCTGCTTCAGGCCATCTTCTTTGTCGGCAGCGATCAAGGCACTTTCTTTCTTGATCGCACCGGCAAGAATGAAGGCCAGGGCAATGAGCGCGAGCAGCAGAAATCTCGGCAGGTTGTTCCAGACGAAGAAGACGATTTTTGCCCTGGCGGTCTGCGGGGCGCTGTTCTGGCTATTCATGTTTTGCACCTTCATTTGAAGTAAGTTCAGGCCTGGGATGCAACCCTTCTATGGCCTGTCGGAACAAGGTTTCAAGGGCCGATTCGGCCTCTTCGGTCTGCACTCTGCCGCTGAACCAGGCGGACACCAGCAGAAGATACAGACCGTAAAAATGCCCTGTGATGTAGAGGAGATCCACATCCTTTCGTAACTCTCCCCGTTCCTGGGCCTTCTCCAGCAGGGGGAAGAGCAGTTTAAAATAGTTGTCTTCGTTGGCCAGATGCCTTTCCAGATCGACATCACGGGGGAAAGCGGTCTGCTGCATGAAATGCCTGGCGAATTCTCGGTTTTCGGTGATATGCCTGAATTCACTCATATATATGCTGACCATCTGCTGGAGAATGGGAATCTCGCGATCGGCGTTGGTGGTGAGCTCCTCATGCAAAATCTCCAGCTCGTCCTCGCAGAAGGCGTGGAGGATGTCGCTTTTCGTCTGAAAATAGCCGTAGATGGTACCCTTGCCGATACCTGCTGCTCTTGCCAGTTCTTCAATGCTGGTCTTCTCGAAGCCTTTTTCGCTGAACAGGGTGACCGCCGCCTGCATGATAGCCTGCCTGGTTTCCCGTTTTTTTGTTTCTCTGATGCCTGCCATTATATCCTCTGAGGGTAAAAAGTTGACTGCAGTCGGAAATATAATCTCACCGGAAAAATCGTCAAGATAAAAAGTCGACTGCGGTCAACTTTTATTTATCGCGCACAAATCCTTTACCCGAAGATACAAAATGGACAGGCCGACAGCTTTTGGAATAACGAGCGGCTGGAAGATTGCTTAATTCATTTGATATTGGTCGACCGCCGCCAGGGAGCGTCGTATCCCTTTCCGGTAGAAAACACGGGGATGTCCCATGATGACCATCAGCCCTTCCCTGCTTGGGAAGCGGATCCCCTGCTGCTCTCGGAATCGGCGAGCGGCCCTGCCATTCTGAATAAGAGGGTGCATTGCACCCAGCATGCAGGTTCCCAGGCCCAGGGATTCGGCTGCAAGCATCGCATAGGTTGCCGCAACTATCGGATCGGCCGGATCGCAATAAGGACTGCCGTAAAAATAGAGTGCGACCGGGGCATCGTACGTGACGATATTTTCACCGCGCGCCATGGCGGAGGTATAGCTTTTCATAAGGGGCCGAACGAAATCACGGAACAGAACATCGTTGGCCTTTCCCCAGAATGGCCGCATGAGCGCAAGAAACCAATCCGAAACCAGCCACTTGAGGCCTTCAAGGTAAGTGCAGAAATCCTCGGTGAATTTCCTGACTTTTTGCGGACTTTCGAACACTAGGATGTGGACATCCGAAGGCGGCAAACCCATCGGCGCCAGTCGGACCGCCTCGAGTACCTTTTCAATCAGATCCGGTCCAACCGGCTTATCGGTAAACTCCCGAATACTCCGGCGTCTCTGCAGAAGATTGCAGAATGCCTGATAACCGGCTGCTGCACTTCTTTCCGGCAATTCAGTAAAATCATTCTCCGAAAGGCATCGACCTTCGACCTTGACGGCCCCCTGCGGACAGATCGCCATGCAGTGGCCACAGCCGATGCAGCCGAAGAGGGGATGCTCGGTGCGTTGCGCCTTGCCGTCGACTATGCGAATACCGAAGTCTTTGCACACCTGGACACAAAGAGCGCAGCCGTTGCAAAGCTCCGACGAGAAATGAAGCTGGGCCGTCTCATGGGTGCGGGATGTAGGGATGGCCATCTTGTCAGTCACCTGGAGTCCAATATATTTTTTCATAGCCTGCTGAACACCAGTATAGCCGGAGGAGTTCCATCAAGCTGTGGAGTTTTTGTAACGAATTGTAAAAATATGTACAGCTGCTCCCGAAAAAGACATCCGCCGGGCACACCTCGCCGCGGCAGCCGCTCGACCGACGAATATCTCGTTCTTTTGATTTTTATTTCAGGGGAATACAGATATCTACAAGCCATTTTCCGTCAGGATGTTCGTCGGCATTGTTGTGATACAGTTCGTAACATGGTCGATCGTCGCACATATAGCCTTTGTTGATCAGCCAGGCGAAGGCTTCTTCCCACGCCTGGGGAAACTGCTCCGTGTCAATCTCAAATCGGCAGACTGCATAGAGACCGCCGGCCAGGACCTGCAGACCGATCTGACCTTCGGTGAGGGTACCTTTGTCCACACTGACACAGGCATCGATCCGACATTTTTCCGGCGGAGTCACCTCCGGGTTATCCCAATACACTCCAAGCACCGTGCCTTTTTCCAGGTGTCCCCTCGGCCCGGCCCAGCGCGACAGTTCATCGAAGGCCAATCGGCAGGTTTCTTTTCCATAGGGTCCCAACCTGCGGACGTAGGCGACCAGGTACTCAGGCATTTCACGAATTTCAGCATGCATGTTCATTCCTCCTTCTTGGGTTGATTCTTTGACAACAGGCAACAAACTGTCAAGAGTGTAGCCCAGGTGGGGAGATAATGCGTTTTCTCCCTTGCGGAAGATGTTTCCCTGCTTGCTATTTCTATAGGCCGTGGGCGACATGCCAAAACCGTTTCGAAATGCCTTGGCGAAATTCTGTGAACTGGAGAAGCCGCAATCCAGGGCGATGTCGGTTACAGGAGAGTCCCAATTCATCAGAAGCTTGTTGGCGGCCTGTTCAAGGCGCAGCCGGCGGGTAAATTCGGCAACGGTTTCGCCGACAACGGCCTTGAATATCCTGTGAAAGTGAAACATTGAGAAGGACGCACTCCTGGCTATCTCGTCGAGAGGGAGGTCTTTTTCGAGATTGTTGCAGATAAAATTCATGGCCAGACAGATTCTCCGGCGATACTCCATGGCCGTGCTCTGCGTCACTTTTTCGTTGTTCTTCATTGCTTCTGACCCGGGGGATTTACGCTTTTGTTCCCTCTGCCCGGAAAAAGCATCCGCCGGTCAAGGAAAATCCAACAACCGGAACGGCCGGTTGATCTTCAAAGTTTTTCTAACACCATGGGGGTTAAATAATGCCCTTCATCTTCAAGGCCTCCATGGTAACTTCCTGCCTGAAACGGCTGTCGTCCGGCTTTACGATCTCTATGTTCGTTGCATAGAACCACACTTTACCACCGGACTCGACGTAGCCGACAAACCAGCCCACTTGTGGAATAACTCTTTGCGCCCATCCGGTCTTGGCCCGTATGGTATAGGCAGGAGTCTGCTCGACGAGCATGTGTTTTCGCAGCAGATCGTATGAGGAAGATTTAAACGGATATGCCCTGGTGAAGATGTTCTTTAAAAACGCGACCTGTCCCATGGCACTTATCATGAGATCGCCTTCCAACCAGAAGGAAGCTGTCTGGGGACCGATCTTCTCATTTCCGTACTTCATCTTGCCGAGATATGACGCATACTTATCCTTCCCCACGCGTTTGGCCATTTCCTGATAGAACCAAACACATGAAGATGAAAAAGCCGTCTGCAGCGTTTGATCTTTATTCCACTCCGGCAAGCCCTTATCCTTGCCGTCCCAGATCACAATCTCCTTTTCATCCGACACTGCAGCTTCCTCAAGGGCGATAAGGGTGTTCGGTATCTTAAAAGTTGAGGCGGGAACGAAACGAGTACGGGCGCGCTTGTCATTGTGGATATAGGTCGTTTCACCATCCAGCGACGATATCACCATTGTTCCGCTGAGGTTCCGCTCCTTGAAAAGTTTTGCTAACTCCAGATCTTCGGCATGTGCCGGCGGTGCTACAATAAAGACAAAAAATGCAACAGTGTACAACACAATCTTGTTCATGAACTTCTCCGTACAGTCTTGTAGAGCTTCGGCCGATTCTTGAGCTGCTCGATACATCAAACTCCACATAAAGCCTGCTTTACAGTATTTATAAAATGATAAAAATCGTTGGTTTTCTTTCTCGAAGTCCGGCAAGCGAGATTTTCGAAGAGCTTTTCCCTCAATCCTCTTGAAACCTCCAATTGCACGCCTTCTCCACTTCTGCATCGATTGCAGATATTCCTGGGATCGATACCGCGAAGTCCTGGTACTTCAGTGATCACAGCCTCAAATCCAGCCGTCCTTAACGCCCGCCTTATCCCTTGCTTGAGCTCGTGGTTTTTCCCTCCGATGAAGACTATTTCTCCTGTGTCCCGATTCCCATGAATCGAAATGACAATGAAAGCATTTTCCGCTATCTTCAAACCTCTTGGCTCATCGAAGCTGGAACTCGTGAGATGTAATATCTTGTTCCCCGACTTTTTTAAGCCTTTGAAGGCATAAAACGTATACTCGCTTCCGGCCAAAGCATCTGCAATGTCCAGAGTCCCGGGTTCTATGCCTCCTCCATGAGGAGCCATTACGGCGATTTGAGAAACACGTTGTCGATATAGTATCTTGTAATCCTGGTTTTCTCTTTCATTTTGTTCCAGTTCCGCAAAATTTCGATATCTGTCCATCAACACTCCTGTTGATTTGTAGAGGAAGCATAACGGTTCCTTTGGAAACGAGTGTATCTCCAACTTCATCTCGCAGGAAGAAAATAAATGGGCTCCCTGTTTATTGTCTGGCGCTGCAAACAATTATTCACCAAAATTGCAAACTCGGATTGATTCTCCCAGGTTTATCGTTCATACTTCTTATCATCGACAATCGAACGCTCAGACGACTTCCACCGGGTCTCTGCCATGCCAGTAAAAACAATGCAGAAGCTGACCTATAAAACTTCTCTCCGTATTGCTCTGCCGGCATTCTTCACCATTCTGCTCTTTGTCACCGCCATTTTTTATATCCTTCTGCCGCAACTGGAACAGAGTTTTATCAATCGAAAGCAGGAAATGATCCGGGAATTGACGGAAACGGCCTGAAGTCTTCTCGAATCGTACCATGAACGGGAACTAACAGGTGAACTGACCATGGAGGATGCCCGGCAACGTGCCGTCCTGCGGATCGGCAAGCTGCGTTACGGCCCGGAGAAAAAGGATTATTTCTGGATCAACGATATGGTGCCGAGGATGATCATGCACCCGTATCGTCACGACCTGGAAGGACAGGATATCAGCACCTTCCAGGATCAGAACGGCAAGTATCTGTTCGTCGAATTTGTCCGGACCGTCAAAGAACAGGGCGCCGGTTATGTGGATTATATGTGGCAATGGAAGGACGATCCGGTAAAAATCTCCTCAAAGCTGTCATATATAAAAGGTTTTGAACCCTGGGGATGGATTATCGGTACCGGCATGTATATTGATGACGTTCATGCCGAAGTCGCAAAATTCCGCAGGAAACTCACCTTCATCTCGACCGCCATCCTGCTCATTATTTCATTGCTCGCCTTCTATTCCATCCGCCAGTCGATACTGGCTGATCGGGAGCGGCTGCGTATCTTTCTGGAGCGGGAGAAACTGCTACATTCCCTGGGGGAGAGTAATGAAAGGTTCCGCAATCTGGTCGAGACCACCAGCGACTGGATCTGGGAGACGGCGCAGGAAGGAAGATTTACCTATCTAAGTCCGCAAGTAGAGGCGCTGCTGGGATATCCGCCCCATGAGATGATCGGAAAGACGCTGATTGATTTCGCCTCGCCCAACCAGGCGGCTTTATGCAGCGCCTCATACAGCCAGTTACTGGACAGCGGCAAGCCGTTCAACGGATTCGAGATCACCTGCCTGGGAAAAAAAGGACAGATTGTGGTTCTTGAAACGAATGCGGTGCCGATCTTTGCAGACGATGGTCAACTGTCAGGCTACCGAGGGGTTGCCCGCGATATCACCGAACGGAAAATTGCCTTGGAGGCGTTGAAGAAAAGCCGCGACGATCTCCACGCCAGCCTTGAGGAAACGGTGGGTTCTCTGTCGTCCACTGTCGGAAAACGCGATCCCTACACCGCCGGCCATCAGCAGCGCGTCGATATCCTGGCCTGTGCAATCGCCAGGGAACTGGGACTGGACGAGAAGCAGATCGAGGGACTGCATATCGCGGCGCTTCTGCACGATATCGGCAAGATCACCCTGCCATCCGAATATCTTGCCAAACCGGCAAGACTGTCCCATGAGGAGCTGGCCGTTGTGCACTGCCATCCGACGGTTGGCTTTGAGATCCTGAAAACCATCCATTTCCCCTGGCCGGTGGCCGAGATTGTCCATCAGCACCATGAACATCTGGACGGCTCAGGCTACCCCCAGGGCCTGACAGACAAAGACATTCTACTGGAGGCAAAAATCCTCACTGTGGCCGACGTGGTCGAAGCCATGTCTTCTCACCGCCCGTACCGTCCGTCGCTTGGGATGGAACGTGCCCTTGGTGAAATCAGGTCAGGCCGGGGAACCCGGTATCACGCACCAAGCGTCGATGCCTGCCTGCACCTTGTCCTCGATAAAAAAATACGACTCGGCGGTGAAAACCCCAATCCGGATTTTCTGTGATCGCCTGATCGTAGATTGCCGTCTACGCTCTCTTTCCTGTTGTCATCGTGCCCGGCGAGGGACACGATGACAAGTCGGAGAAACGGTATCAGAAATCCCAGAAGGAATCGATTGAGGCATTGTCGATATCCCAGACAACGTTATGCGGGGCTATCGGCTCGCTTTTAAAAAATTCCGGCAGCCGGTCGTCGTGGCTGGTAAAACCCGCCGCCGTGTTGAAGGCCCGTTCGGTTTTCAGGATCGTTTTCCCGAGGTTGGTAACATCGTCGGCTACAAGGGCGATGCCGTAACGGGCATTGATCATATCGATCAGTGCCGGCAGACAATTGGCGTCGTCCAGTGCGGCAAAGGCGATGAACAGACACATCCCGGTGGAATCGATGGCGGCCGTGGCAATCTGCAGATTGCGCGACAGCTCCACCTGGCCCTCGTTGCTGAGCGGATCGAGCTTGCCGCCGACTCCGAGAATATTGGTGGCAATGGTATAGCCCATGGTATGATCCGCCCCCTGGGTGGAGGTGGCGTAGGTTATGCCGATACCTTTGATCGCCCGAGGATCATAGGCGGGAATCGCCTGGTTTTTGACCACCGGCACCCTGGTTACACCGAAAGCCCGGCCGACGCTGGCGGCGCCGCCGCCGATGATCCGACCGATACCGCTGCCTGTGCCGACATCCTCGCGAAGCATCCGGCAGATGCCCGCGCCGTCGCCGAACTCAAGCACTCCGGCCTCCATGGCCACTCCGAAGGCAACGGAGGTCTCGATGGTGTCAAGCCCCAGATCGTCCATCAGATGATCGGCCTCGGCAATATAATCGAGATTGTCGACGCAGCAGTCGGCGCCCATGGCCCAGATCGACTCGTATTCGAACCCCGAAGTCAAATACTTCTTGTCTTTATCATGATAAATCTGCGAGCAGTTGATGACACAGCCCGGATGGCAGTTATGTTTCGGCTTGCCGCCGCGCTCGACGATGGTGTCGTGCATGGTCTCGCCGGAAATCGCCTCGTGCCCGGCAAACTGGCCGGAAGTAAAGTTCCGGGTCGGCAGTCCGCCCGCCTCGTTGATAATATTGACCAGCACGTTGGTGCCGTACTGACCGAGCGCCTGGCTGATCGGGTTGTCGATGAGAGCCTTTGCAAAAGCCCGACCGGCCGTGAGGAATTCCTCAGGTTGAGCAATATGAACCTTCGCGTCGGTTGCTTCCACTGCGATAAACTTGATCCGTTTGGAACCCATCACCGCCCCGAGCCCGCCGCGCCCGCAGGAACGGATTCTTGAGCCCGGATCCTTGACGGAGATATTGGCGGCAGTCATCTTCATTTCACCCGCCGGTCCGATGGTGATAACGCCGAATTTCTCGCCAAGGCGGGCATTCAGCTTGTCGATCACCTCGTAATTGCCTTTGCCGATCAGCTCCGTCTCCTCGCTAATCGTCACGCCTTCCGACGTAACCCGCAGCCCGTACCATTTGTCTTCCTGCGGTTTTCCCTCGATGATCAGGGCTTTTACCCCAAGTTTGGCGAGCATCTGAGCGGAGGTTCCCCCGGAATTGGCTTCCTTGATGGTCCCGGTCAGCGGACTCTTGGCCCCGCAGGACAGACGGCCCGAGTTGGCGGCCTGGGTACCGGAGAGCAGGCCTGGAGCGATCACCAGCTTGTTGCCGGCACCGAGCGGATGGCAGGTCGGTTCGACCTCGGCGGCGATCACGGTGGACGTCAATCCCCGGCCGCCAAGCCCCATCCAACCGGCAGGAACTTCTTCGGTCCCGGTGCTTAAATCGGACATGTTCACACGAAATATTTTGTCGGCCATTATTTTTTCCTCACTTTCCTCTTGTTTTTTAAAGTGTCGCGCGCCTCTAAAAACTCGGCAAAAAATTCATTTGTTTCATTTCGCAATTATCGGAGCACTGCAGTCGTGCCCCGATAACGCATTGGTTCCGTCGGTATTATAATGCCGCCTTGTAAATGGCCATGACATCGGCGTCTTTCGGCCGACGTGGATTGGTCATGCCGCAGGCATCCTTCTGGGCGTTACCGGTCATGATTTCGATATCTTCAGCTTTGACATCCTTGCCATACCGTTTGCCGAGTTCGATAAGACCGGCGGGGATGCCGATATCGGTGGACAGTTTCTGGATTGCCTTCAGCGCCAGCTCCGCCGCATCGCGGGGAGAAAGACCATCGACATTTTCGCCCATCAGTTTGGCGATTTTGACAAAGCGCTCCATTTTGGCAATCAGGTTGAATCTGCTCACATGGGGAAGCAGAATGGCATTGCACTCGCCGTGCGGCAGATCATAAAAGCCGCCAAGCTGATGGGCCATGGCATGGACATGGCCGAGGCTGGCATTATTAAAGGCCATGCCGGCAAGATACTGGGCGTAGCACATGCCTTCGCGGGCGACGATATCATTGCCGTTGGCAACTGCCGGGCGGAGATGGACGGCAATCAGTTCAATGGCCTTTTCGGCCGCCGAATCGGTCATCGGCGTGGCAATGGTCGACACATAGGCTTCCACCGCATGGGTCAGCGCGTCCATACCGGTTGCCGCGGTCAGCGCCGGGGGCATGCCCATCATCAGGAGAGGATCGTCCAGAGCTATGCCGGGGGTAACCCGCCAGTCGACGATGGCCATCTTCACCTTTCGGCTGGTGTCGGTGATAATACAGAATCTGGTCATTTCCGAGGCGGTTCCGGCAGTGGTATTGACGGCCACATAGGGAGGCATCGGCTTGGAAGATTTGTCCACGCCTTCGTAATCATGAATTTTGCCGCCGTTGGCGATAACCAGCCCGACACCTTTGCCGCAGTCATGGGAGGAGCCGCCGCCGAGGGTGATCAGACTGTCGCAGGAGTTTTTCTTGTATACCTGCACGCCGTCATGGACATTGGTATCGGTCGGATTGGGAATGGTGTCGTCGTACACAACATATTGCATTTCCGCCTGATCGAGCAGGTCGGTGATCTGTTTGGTGATACCGGCGCCGGTAATTCCCTTATCGGTGACAATCAGTGGTTTGGTGCCGCCGAGGGCTTTGATTTTGGCTGGAATCTGTTTGGCGGCACCGATACCGATCAGGGTGACGCTGGGAATGAAATAACCGTATACTTCTTCACGAATAGCCATAATGACACCTTCCTTTTTTCTGTTGTAGGTTTTGTAATCGTTTTTTTTGCCGACCTGGATCCAAAGGTTGCGCACAGTTAGCATAGCAATTGGCGTGCCAATTGTATTTTAGAATATAATCAGGATATTATGAGTTTCAGGTGAGCGATTTGTACGACAAAATGTCTGCCGCCGGGAGACATTCCCGGGAAAAACCCGAGATTTTCGGAAAAAAACACCCAAAAACTTATAGATACCGACAGGTTCCAGCGAGGTGGGTCAGAATGAAACAGAAGAGGGGGTGAATGGGTCAGAATGTCACACCGCCTGGGAGGTTCTCATTCGAAGGCGTACTGCGCCAGCTTCCGGTAGAGGGTTTTACGGCTGACACCGAGAGTCTCGGCGGTTTTCTGGCGGTTGCCGTCGTAGAAATTCAAAATCTTGAGAATATGGTTCTTTTCGACCGATTCCAGGGTGAGAGCTGCATGGCCCTCTTCCGAAGCGGAGAGCAGCTCGCGGGGCAGACACCTTTCGGTGATGATATTGTTTTCGGCAAGAATGATCGATCGCTCGATAACGTTGCGCAATTCCCTGACATTTCCAGGCCATGCGTAGCGAAAAATACAGTCCATTGCCCTGTCGACGATCCGGAATGCAGTGTGGTCGGGGCTGAGCCGGGTGAGAAAATAATTGACCAGCAGGGGCAGATCCTCTTTCCGCTCGCGGAGTGCCGGAATCCTGATGGTGAAGGCATTGATCCGATGAAAGAACGCCTCGTTGAACCGCCCGTGTTCGACCTCTTCGGCCAGATTGCGGTTGGTGGCGAACAGGAACCGGATATTGACCTTGCGTTCCTCTTTTTCGCCCACCCGCCGAAAGGTCTGGGTCTCGAGAACCCTGAGCAGCGAGGCCTGAACCTCCAGCGGCAGCTCGCCGATTTCGTCAAGAAAGAGAGTACTGTCGTGGGCAAAGGACATCAGTCCCTCGCGTGATTCGGAGGCGCCGGTAAACGNCCCTTTCATGTGTCCAAACAGCTCGCTCCGGGAAAGCTCCTTCTGCAGCGATGCACAATTCTTGATGATCATCGGGCTGGCCGCACAGGCCGAACGCTGGTGAATGAGCCGGGCGACCACATCCTTGCCGACCCCGGAATCGCCGGTGATCAACACCGGGATCCTGGCAGGACCCACCTTGTTGATCAGGAATTTGATTTCGCCCACCACCCTGGAGTTGCCGATGAACTGCACCTGTTCCTGTTCGAGACCGCTGTTGTGACGAAGTATCCTGTTTTCACGCGACAGCAGCACCCGCTGGTGGGCCTTCTCCACCACCAGGTCCAACTGCTCGAGGTTGAACGGTTTGCGGATGAAATCGCAGGCCCCGAGTTTCATGGCCTTGACGGCGCTGTCGATATCGCCGTGACCGGTAATCATCACCACTTCGATATGGGGTACCGAATCCTTGATCTCGATCAGCAGGTCGAGATCGTGCACATCCGGCAGACGCAGATCCATGATGATGACATCGANCCAGTGGTTGCGAATCATGGTCATGGCTTCGGCGGCATCGCCCGCGGTCAGCACATTCCGCGTATCGCTCTCCAGTTCCTTGTGCAGGAGTCTTCGGATCGGTTCCTCGTCGTCGATGACAAGGATGCTGTATTTTTCGTTTTCCATTGCTGTATTAAAGTATCAAACCTCGATTCCCGGCAGAGACACCTTGAACGAGGCGCCCCGGCCCTCCTCGCTCGTGACCGTGATCTCGCCCCTATGGTGCCTGACAATGGCATAACAGGTCGACAGGCCGATACCTATCCCCTTACCCACCGGCTTGGTAGTAAAAAACGGTTCAAAGAGTTTATCCTGCAGCTCGACCGGGATGCCGCAGCCGGAATCTTCGACGATCAACTCGACCCCGCCGCCTTCGCGGTTGCGGGTGATAATATCGATTCGGCCACCTTCGCCGGTGGCATCGAAGGCGTTGGTGACCAGGTTGATGATCACCTGCTTGAGCTGCGACTCATCTCCCATTATTTTCGGCAGATCCTTCGGCAAATCGGTTTTTACCGTCAGTCCGTGCCGCTCCTTGAAATGGTGCTTGAGAATAAACAGGGTGTCGCCCACGCACTGATTCATGTCCACCGGCCAGAGAGAGGAGGCCACCGGTCGGCTGAAAGTCAGCAAGGTCTGAACGATATCGCGGCAGCGCAGACATTCCTTGATAATGGTATCGGTATATTCCTCGAAGTCCGCATAAATCTCCGGCTCCACCCGATCCTGGACCCGGCCGATCCGCCGCCGCAATCCCTCGGCAAAACCGCTGATCGCCGTCAATGGATTATTGATCTCATGGGCCACCCCCGCAGCCAGGGCGCCGATCGTCGCCATCTTCTCCGCCTGGTAGAACTGCGCCTGAAATTCCTTCTCTAAAGTAACATCTCGTTTGAACACCAGTACGCTGCGCTCGCCAGAGGGAGTCATTTTCAGTGGAGAGGCAATGATCTCGAAGTGTCTGAACTTGTTGTCCACCTTGTAAATGAAGAGATCCTTGACGATTTCGCCAAGGTCGAGGGAGCGGAGGGCCGGACAGTCGTCGCATCTGCCGTTGCTGCCGCGAAACACCTCGTGGCAGGTACGGCCGATGGGATCGATGCCGGGAAACCACTCGGTAAACACATGGTTGACCTGCTGGATCTGCAGATCTTCGGACAATACCACCATCAAATCGGTAATGCCGTCGAGCACCGCCTGGATCTCCTTGCGTTTTTTCTCAAGCTCCTGGTTGGAGGTTTTCAGCTGTTCGACTTTCTGCTGCAGCTCCTGGTAAAACCCGAGCTTACAGTGCTCGATGCCGACCAGATCTTCCAGGGTGGTCTTGGCTTTCATCACCATACCTCTTCACAGATCTGCAAGAGCTCCTGCCAGGAAGCGGGACGGGGGTTGGTCAGATTGCAGGCGTCGTTGACCGCCATCTTGCAGATCGGTTCAAGATACTGTTTATCCGCCTCGCCGATCTCCTGCCTCAGCTTCAAGGAAACATCGAATGAGGCGAAAAACTTCTCAAGCTGGTCGATGCCGGCGAGAGCCGTCTCACGGGCCGAACCGAGATTGCGATCGAGCACCCACCCGGCCGATATCGGCCAGCTTCGTTTCCGCGTGGTCCAGATTAAAACGCATGACCGCCGTCAACAGGATCGGATGGATGACGCCGTGCCGCATGTCGAAATGGCCGCCAAGGGAATGAGCCAGGGCATGTTCTGCGCCGAGGCTGGCATTGCTGAAGGCCATGGAAGCGGAGATCGAAGCGATGCTCAGTTTTTCCAGGTATTCCATCGAGCGTGTCTCGACCGCCTTGGGCAGGTAGCGAAGGATGAGATCGATTGCCTTCAGCGACTGCATCCCGGTAAACGGCGAAGCAATGGTCGAGGTGTAGGCCTCGATGGCATGGGCCAGGGCATCGATTGCCGACTGAATGATCAGGGTTTCGCTCTTGGTCTGGAGGATAAGAGGATCGACAATAGAGATATTGGGAACCAGGGTCCGGGTGATGATCGACATTTTCACCGCCCTCTCGACATCGGTGATGATGCAGAACTGGGATATGTCCGAGCCGCTGCCGGCGGTGGTCGTGATCAACACCATCGGCGGCAAAGGCCGGCTTACCTTGTTCGCCCCCTCATAGTCCCTTATCCTGCCGCCATTGCTGGCAATGATCGCCNCCCCTTTAGCGGTATCCATCGAGCTGCCGCCGCCGATGGCAATGATCACATCGGCACCGTTTGCACGATAAACTTCTGCCCCCTGCTCCACCTGAAAGTCACGGGGATTGGAACTCACCCCCGGATAATAGACCCACTCAATTCCTTCTTTTTTAAGAATATCCATCAGCCGCTGCACCCAGCCGGCTTCCTCGATACCAGCATCGCTGACCAGAAAAACCTTCCTGGCTCCGAGCCGCAAGGCACATTGACCGGCATAATTGAGGCTTCCCCGACCAAAGATAATCTCGGGAATGGCAAATTTGGTAATTTCCATTTCTGGCGTTCTCCTCACTACATGGCTATACGGTTGGGCAGAAGAATCGACCCCTCGCGAGGCAGCGAATTCGCGCTCCTTATATGAACATCAAAGCAGTTTTTGTGCCCGGTTGTCAATGGCACCGAGCAGGTCGGCTTAGTACCTTACTACCTTACAGATTGTTTTCTTGTTTTTTTTCAAGAAAACAATCTGTCTAAAGGTACTTATACCCCCTTGTGGGGTGTTAGCTGTGCAAGGTACGATTGTTTAAAGCACCTTGTTCGGCCGAATGCTCAGACCAAGGTTTTATTTTCTTCAGCGATGGGCCTAGAGTACGTTCTGCCACCTCCGTATCGTGGGCAGCCTGAGCTCTCAACCAATAGCCATTGGAGAGACCAAAAAACCGACACAACCTTAAATCGGTATCAGCTGTGATCGCACGCTTACCGGCAACAATCTCACTTATACGCTGAGCGGGAACGCTAATTTCCTTGGCCAGACGGTACTGGCTAAGACCCATGGGTTTTAAAAACTCTTCCAGGAGGATCTCGCCGGGAGTAACAGGCTCGAGTTCTTTCATAAGGTATTTTCCTCAATGGTAGTCAACGATTTCCACATCTTCGGCACCCGCATCCGTCCAACTGAAACAGACACGCCACTGATCGTTTATACGTGAAAGTGCTTCAGTGTATCCACACTTGAACGATCTGACCATACAACTCCATAGTAACGCAGCACGTGATTATCGTCAAGCGCGTGACCGCAGAAGGACACGGGATTCAGCGATCCAACAACTCAGCGCTTGAAGCGCAATAGACCAACGCCCAGCAAAGTACACATCGTTGCGAATACTTTCATGGGATCAAGCGGTTCCTTGAGAACAAAGACGCCAAGCAGCAGCGCAAAAACGATACTTGTCTCCCGCAAAGCGGTCACCAGTGGTATCGGTGCCACGGTAAAGGCCCATGTCACCATAGAATACGCAAGAAACGAGGCTCCACCGCCGATCAGGGCAAGCCGCCAATCCCGGCAGATCACTCTCTTCACAATGCCCGGCTGGACGACTCTCATTATTACAGCAAAAATGAGGGCATTCACGGTCGACAGCCAACCGTAGAAACCAAGCGCAGTGCCCGCCTCGCGCGCCCCTAAACCGTCCACCAGGGAATAGGCCGCGATAAAGCCACCGGTAATCACAGCAAATGACGCAGCCCGACCATTGCGAAGTCCATCGCTTCGGCGCACTAAAGCCAGGCTCAGAATGCCTGTGGCAATCGTGGCCACTGCGGCCAGCTCGAGAAAAGAAAGATGCGCCCCCAGCAGAGTCACCGAAACCCCAGCCACAATAAGGGGCGCGAAACCACGTGCCAAAGGATATACTTGACTGAGGTCGCCGATACGATAGGAGGCCAGCAGGAAAAGTTGATATCCCACATGCAGCACCGCTCCTCCCACAATATAGGGGAGAGACTCTAGACTCGGCAATGGCGCAAATAACAGCGCGGCCACTGCAAAAGGCGTGTGCCCCAACACCACCGCACTCATGCTAAGGTGTTTGTCTCCGGCGTTTTTGACAAGAAAATTCCATGAGGCGTGCAACAGTGCGGCAAACAGGACAACGATCATAACCGGGAGTGACATAAGAGAACGTTACCTTGTGATTTTTTCATAGGTCATATATCTTACCGAAAACGGCAGGTGCGGAAAGTGCTTTTCGTCCCCTGCTACGAACCCCAAACCACCATACCAACGCTGTAATTCAGAGTGCTCGCCGATAACGCCTATACTGAGAGTATGGATTGCATTCGCTTGAGCCAAATCGACGATGTGCTGCACGAGGCGAGCGCCGAAACCGCGTCGGCGATAATTCGGAAGCACCGAAAGTCGATTGAGGTACGCCAACCCGGTTGTTGGGTTTTCATAGGCTACGCAGGCAATCGGCTTCGAGTCTTCTTCCAGGATGAAGTAACGCTCACCGCGTTCGAGATCGGCCCTCACCCATGCCTCGTTGCAGAATGAGGGGTGCTTGGGACAATTGTCGGCATTCAGACCAAACCGGAGGGCGATGTCCTTGTTGGATTCGCTGACCAGCATTGCTATTGTGGCGATGTCACGGGATGCGGCTTCTCGAATCTGCGCTTGTTCAGGCTGCATTTGATTACGTATTTCACTTGATGTTTGTACCTTGACTGCGCCATCCGTCGGTGTCAAACTTCCCCACAGCCAGTTGTGAAAATCAATCAATTCCTCGGCCTTGAAACCTGGTCGATCGGCGGTAGTATGGCAGTCCTTGACAACAGTGATATTAAAGTCTTTGACTAAGGCGGAATGAAGAGTGGCATTTACGCAAAAATCTGTTGCACAGCCTGTAATGTACAACTCTCTCATGCCGTATGAGTTAAGGGTGCTTTCCAAATCGGTTCGGTAAAACGAATCATTCGCTGTTTTTTCGATATAGATATCGTCTGCACTTTGATGAAGAGCCGGGAGAACATTCCAATCGGAAGTTCCATGATGCAGAAACCCTTCCTTTGTTCCATCATGCTGAATAAAAACAACCTTATCTCCCCGATTCCTAAAGCAATCCGACAGGATATTGATCCGTTGAACAACGCCATCGGCATCAAACCTTGGGGTCTTGGGGGAAAATGATCCGACCTGCATATCGATGATTAATAATGCTTTCATTATTTACCTTATTCTTTCCTGCATCGTCTTTTAAAACATAACCGGATGCGATCAAGCCCTCCGGCTCCCTTTTTCACTCAATCTTCGATATATGCCACTGCGCGTACAGGTGAACCATCCGCATCTTCAAATTTCAAGGGAAAGCAGGAAAATGTAAACGTACTGCCGGGTAACGCTGAAAGATTGCACAAATTCTCAATGATGATTGTGTTCCGCTGAAGCAGTGCTTTATGCACGGGGTAATCATGAGTGTCTGCTGTATCGGCAGAAATGGCATCTACGCCGAATCCTTTCAGTCCAAAGCTGCTTAACCAGTTTGCAGCCTCCAGAGACAAGACCTTAAAATTTGAAAAATATTTCTCGGTACCCCAATATTGGCTCCAACCGGTATGGAGCAATAGGAATTCGACATCCTTCACCTTACCCCGGTAAGGTTCCAACTCTTTTACCCCAATGGTTTCCGACGGAAAATTGCCAAAATTCAACATAAGCGCCGGCCCGTAAAAATGCGCGGCAGGAAACTGATCGAGGGTCTTGCGCCCTTTGATCATATGGGCCGGGGCGTCGATATGAGTCCCAGTGTGTGAGTAGAGGGTAATCTTTTTTTCAAGAAACCCCACCTCGTCAATCGAACATCCGGTTATGAAAAGAGGTGGTTCCGTACCTGGATAAACAGGCATGTTCGGTGACATGGAATGTGTTAAATCGAGTATTTTCATGTCAATACATATGGCTCAATGGTGCATAATTGCTCTTCCCGGTGAACAAAACATCCGGCCCGAGGGATGCGGGTCCGGCGTTGAATTGCTGACAGATGCAAAGGCTTGGGCTCCTTTTTCCCAGATCCGGTGAAACGATTTATTGGTTCGCGATTCGACTATTCCCTGGGAAACTGCAGATATCCTGTACTGGCGAGCTTCCAGCATGTAACACCGTAGCCGAGTCCAAGCCCCATGTACAGGCAGAGCACCCATCCAAAGCCCAAGCTGGGAGAAATGGCGCCAACAACCGTACCCGCAACCAAACAGGTCACCAAAGCTGCTGGAACGAAAACAGACGATCCAGGGGGGATTATTGCTTTCGAACCTCCCTCTACGGACGGGGAACGATCCCTCCTCAGAACCAGCATGACCAATCTGAGAACGGCACTGGGGATGGCAGCCCCGGCCCAGGCCACAATGCCTATGACAAATGCAATTGGCAGAGTGAGGAAGCTGACAAATTCCGCCAATCCCGAGTCCGGCGCCAAGACGCGTGACACCTGAATCCCCACGTAGCCCCCGCCGAAAAAGAGTCCGAAAAAGATGGGTACGGTGAGCCAAGGGGAAGGAAGCTTATTAGGACTCATAGATTCCTCGGTAGTCGATTGTTGATCTTCAGGTACCACAAAGTGGATCATTGGCGCGCAATCATGCTTCTTATAATCATTGTGGTCGAGGCCAATACATGATGATACTTACCCCAACCAAAGCCACCAACCCACCGATGATGTCGAATCTATCCGGCGCAATTTTGTCGATTTTCCAGCCCCATAAAATTGAGAGGACAATAAATATTCCTCCATAAGCCGCATAAACGCGGCCAAAATGGGCAGGCTGCAGAGTTGGGACAACACCATAGAGGACAAGAATTATTCCACCTATGACTGCATACCATAATGGTTTGCCTTCACGCAGCCATAGCCAGACCAAATATCCCCCGCCGATCTCAAAAAGACCTGCAAGAACAAAATAAAAAATTGATTTGATTGTCGTTATATAATCCACTTGGCTGCGAACGTTGCTCTTTGGCGGGCGCGACTTTTTGCGATCCGATAAAAGAGATGGTTAAAGTGTTTTCTTCATTTAATAAGCAGCCTCATTGTATCCGGTGCGGAACGAAAACCGATTTTATGATACACAGGTTGCCCCGCATCACTTGCATTGAGTAAGACTCGCTTAATTCCATTTGAACTACAATATGTGATCGCCCTCTGGATAATTCGTTGAGCACACTTCTTGTTTCTGTGGGATCTTTCAGTATACATGCTGTGCAAGTATGCAACTTTTGAGGATAAATCCGATGGATTCGGCACAAAACTAACGAAAGTGATTGCACCGCTTGAAACGATCTTTCCTTTATCCTCAATCACCCAAGCTTTACAGGTTCCGTTCTCCATTTCGGTTGCCAATTTTCGAGTGTAAGCTTTTTCAATTTCGGCAATTCTTGTGGTTTGGAGCTGCTCGCCTTTTTGCTCCCAAATTTCTTCGAACATCTTTCCATGATGTGCGGCCATGATTGAAATATCCCCGCTCGATGCTTCACGGATATGCATTCCAGCTACTTCAGACGTGAAGGGCATTTGTTCTATATCCTTTACTTTATTTTATCCCCAAGCTTTTTTACGGGTGGGAAGACGTCATGACATGTTGGGCATATTGGGCATATTAGCTATTATTTTATAATGGTTGAGATGTCATTCCACTCCATTTTCCTGCTTATCACATCATGTCCGAATATTTCTTTAATATCGAGTTCTTTCTGAACACCCCCAAGGTTTTCATAAAATCTGATAGCGTACACATTACTGTTAAAAACCCAGAGAAACCCAGTACTATTGCCATTTTTGACAAGTTCTTCTGCAGCGGCCCTCATTAATGCGGTTCCAACATTTCGGGATCGCTGAGAAGGTTTAACATGCAAATTGTCTATAAACGGAGTTGGTCGGCACCACACCGCTATAAATCCAATGATCTCTTTTTCTTCTGCAACTAAGACCACATCTCCATCTTGGATTTCAACCTTGCTCCAGTGCTGTTTCAAAGTATGAACAATTTTTTCACCAAAAAAATCCGAAGGTAAAACATTCAGATAAGAATTCCGCCAGCTTTCGATATGAATATCTGCTATTCTATTAAAATCGGAATGCTTTGCCTGCCTAATTTTCATTTTTCTCTTTCAAGCCCATATGTCCTGTCCAATCGTTGCTTATCTTCCATATCTCCTCCTCCCTCTATTACCCGTGAGCGGCCGCCTCTGAACCGGAATAAAGTCGGTTGCCGGGATAATAAATTTGATCATATTTCTTTTCTGCATATGGTTGCCGGTGATAATTCATTGCCCTCCGGCAAGTTGACGGCCTGCCACACGAGCTTGACGAATAGCCTTCTCCGAGGGTACCGGGTTTTCCTCCTGAGCGGCCAGACCGGCAAATATTGTTTTTACAGGTTTGGCGCCCATCGTGGTGGCAATGAGCCGCAAGGCTCGCGGAGCGCCTGTGAAGATCCGTCCCATAAATGAAGGCATGGCCGATGAGGTGATTAAAACCGCCTTCTTGTCTTTGTTCCCGGATCTCATTTTGGGGCTGTGCTGCCCCCAGGGCCAGTAGGAAAAACAGACCAGCCTTTCCATGAATCTCCGTGTTACCGCGGTTACGTTGTAGAAGTTCACCGGAGAACCGATTACCAGTCCGTCAGATTCCTGCCATTCGCTCAGGATGACGTTGAAGTCATCGGCATGAACACACTTCCCGGGTTCAGGACCTGGTTTTTGCGTACAGTAGCGGCAGTTATTACAAAATTCGATATGGACGTCTGTCAGATATATTTTCTTCGTGACAGCCCCCAGGGCCTCCGCACTCGCCAACGTTTCCGTTACCAGGCGGTCGATCATCCCGTTTTTACGGTAACTCCCGACAATTCCTATTATTTTCTTAGCCATTATTGCTCCTGTCAAATCCGGCAGCAGACTTACCTTATTGCTTTATATCTCTTCGACCATTGCCGTATTTGGTCCATCGTTGCGGTGGCACCGCCGCAGACAATGACCAGGACGGTACCGAATTGCTGGAGCTCCGGTGCATTGTCGTAGACCGGGGCAAGGCTTGCACCGCAGGCAGGCTCGACAAGTAATCGGTGATCGGCAAGAAACCGCTCGCATGCCCGGAGTGCGCTTTTATCGGTAACCAGGACGCTGCGGACAGGGTGATCCTCCCACCATTGCATGGCTCTTTCACAGACACGTTTGGCCCCAAGAGAGGTTGCGATGCTTGTGATGCCTTCCAGCTCGACGGGAAACCCGGCCTTCGTCGCTTCGTGGTAAGACGCGGCTCCCTCGGTTTCAACGGCGAGAATTGGAATGTGCCCCCATCCGTTCCGGTGAAGCCCTTCTGCGACGCCAGACAACAGGCCACCGCCGCCGACTGAAAGGACAATAACGTCGGGTTCGAGCCCGGAACGAAAAACTTCATCCACCATCGTGGCGTGGCCCTGCCAAAGCAGAGGGTCGTCAAAAGGGTGAAGGAATGCATCGGCTATGCCGACCAGCGAAAGCGCAAAGGCGTTTGCTTCCTGCCAGGAAACTCCATGCACTATGACTTCGGCATCTTCCAGCCGCAGGAGTTTTTTCGCCCTTTCGGACGTAGTTTCCGGAACGACTACCGTGACGGGAACCGACAGCCTGCGGCCTGCATATGCGACCGCCAGACCTGCATTTCCACCGGACGACGAAACGAACCGTCGAGCGCCTCGGGCAAGATAGGTTTCGCAGGCAAACCCGATGCCGCGTATCTTGAACGAGCCTGGCGGCTGCAGCGCTTCAAGCTTCAGCCAGACTGAACGTCCTGATACCAAGCTTAACTGGCGGGATTCGACGAGAGGTGTGTCAATGTGGAGTGTCATATGCGTAGCGCGTGCAGCGGCTCGTCCCGGGCATTTCTTGTATTGCAATACATTTGAGCTTCTCCTGTCTCTTTCTTGGGATTTTTTAGGGCCGCAACGGAAATACATTCCTGCGAGATTTCGATATACGCCCGCTTGCCTCTATTTCAGCTTTGCAGTTTCAGGAAATCCCCGTCAATAATCAGCAACTTCACACCATTTTTTGTAACAGAACGGTGAGAACTCAACTCATCTGATACCACATAAGACATACCTGGAGTTAATATTGAATGTGTCCCATCTTTTTGTTCATTGACAACTTCGCCCTCAAGACAATGTACTATGTGACCTTTTTCACACCAATGATCAGCGACATACCCCGCAGAATAGTGGACAATTCTGATCCTTAGCCCTTCAAACTGCAGGGTCTGCCAATAGGCAACGCCTGTCGCGCCCTTATGTTCTGTTTTAGGTACCTGAGTCCAATCGATCGTCTGAAAAGGGATATTTTTATTATTCATGTTCATCAGCCCTCCGTGACGCAGGACGGGCCGTTCAGGACACGGACGCCGGCGGATTTGACCATCTGCCTGAGCATGGGTTTAAACATCAAGGAGTGGGATGGGGCGATGATCCACCAGTACATCCTTCCCCAGATCCCACGCGGCACGAAGCTTGGGGTCATGCGCAGTTCGGTGGAGTCGTCCGGCAGCACCTGGATCCTAAACTCCAGAAGGGCCTCGCCCGGGGCCAGCATCTCGGCCCGGAGCAGGAGACGGCGATGGTCTTCCACGGCCACCACTCGCCAAAAATCCAGGTAGTCGCCCACGGCCACCGAATCCACGTGACGGCGCCCCCGGGACAGACCCGGACCGCCGAGCAGTTCGTCCACCAAGCCGCGCAGCCGCCAGAGGCAGGTGCCGAAATACCAGCCGGTGTTTCCGCCGATGCGCTTGACCACGTCCCAGGCAAGTTCCGGTGGGCCATCCAGGGTTATGGAGAAGATGTCCCGGAAGACCCTGGTCCCGGCTTTACCCTGCTCCCCGGTCCACTCCGGCAGATAGGTGGAGCCCGCGTCGAAGCAGCTGGAGGCGACCTCATTCCGATACACCTCCGCCAGGGCCTTGATGATGGCCTCGCGGCAGGAGAGAAGCTTTTGCGGGACGATCTCGCGGATGCGTTCGTCGCGGCAGAGGATCTCGTCGCGCATGCGTTCCACCAGGGGCCGAATGAGAGCCACGGATACCGGGGTGACCAGGTTCATCCAGCCGATCGAAATCTGGTGGATGCGCATGGGCAGCACGAGGACGAGGCGTTCCGGCAGCCCGGCCTCTTCGGCATAGATGTGGAACAGTTCACGCCAGGTAAGCACTTCCGGGCCGCCGATCTCATACACCTGTCCGGCGGTTTCAGGGTGTTCCAGGCAACCGGCCAGGTACTCGGCCACATTGGCGATGGCGATGGGCTGGCACCTGGCATCCATCCAGCGCGGGGCGAACATGATCCGCAGATGCCCACAGAAGGCCTGGATCATCTCGAAAGAGGCCCCGCCCGAGCCCAGGACCAGAGGCGCACGCAGCTGAGTCACCCTGGCGCCGCCCAGAGCCAGAATTGCACCTACCTCGTAGCGCGAGCGCAGCTGATCCGAGAGATGCGCCGGGTTGCCCAGACCGGTGAAATGGATAATCCAGTCCACTCCCGCTTCGCGGGCGGCGTGTACCGTGGAGTAGGCGATGCGCCGGTCCAGGGTGGCGAAATCCTGTTCCCCGGGCCTGACGGAATGGATGAGGTAGAACACCGCCCGGCAACCGCGCATGGCCTCGGTGAGGACTGCGGTGTCCAGAGCGTCGGCAACGACGATCTCCAGGTTGGGATGGCTGCCCCAGGGCCGACTCTGGATCTTGCGGTCGGAGCGCCCTGCGGCGCGCACCTTCCAGCCGCGCTGGAGAAGAAGGGGCACCAGTCGTCCGCCAACATAACCAGTGGCCCCCAACACAAGTACCGGTCTGGAATCTCGATCCATCTCAGTCCCTTCCCTCCACGTCCTTGAGGCATAACCGCCCCACAGGCGTCATATGTCGGTTTTCGACATCATGTACAGTTCTCTGCATATACATTCCCTTCTGCCGGTCGAAATGAAAGATGGCAGTTATCTGGTTTATTGAGGTTTAAGTTCAGGCCGTTTCCGCCAAGGAGGTCGCAGGACACAATACTGCAAACCTGCCCTTTCAAGTAGAAAAATCAGAGTGGAATGTATGAACATTTGGGCGTGTGAAAAAAACCTTGCGGGGACAATCTCAAAATGTTTCAAATTGATAATTCTTTCATTTATTTGGAATTTGCCGGCATATTTATCTTCCATTGAGGAAAACCAAATTTCCCGTGCCGGTCGAGAGCATATAAAGGACTGTTAACCCCGTCCGAAGAGGAATATGAAAACCGATATCCTACAGCATGTACCAAGCAACCCCGATATCACGAAACACTATCTTTTTTATCTCCACGGCCTGATCGTGGAATTGGCCGGTATCCGTCCCAGGAGTGAAGAGCACGGATACTATGAGTATGAAGGTATCCTTGAAGCGCTGGCCGAGGAAGGATTCATCGTAATAAGTGAGTCACGGGAAAAAGACACCGAGATTAAAGCGTATGCCGAGAAAATCGCCTCTCAGGTTAAAACACTTCTGGCCAATAGTGTTCCACCAGGCAACATAACCGTAGTCGGTGCCTCCAAAGGTGGAATCATCAGCGCCTATGTCTCCAACATGCTTCGGGCAAAAGAGATAAACTTCGTGTTTCTCGCCGGCCTGTTCGAAAAATGTCTGACCGATGAAACCCTGAAGTTGTCTGGGAATGTTCTCTCGATCCATGATCGTGCCGACACGCAGTCGATCACTCCGGCATTATACTTTCAGCGATCTGATGAGCTCGGGAAAACAAAGGAAATCGTCCTCGATCTTGGCCTTGGGCACGGTTTGATTTATCGGCCCTACCGGGAATGGCTGGACCCACTGGTGGAATGGGTAACGAAATAGCAGGAAGTCCCATTTTCGTGCTGTAGTATCACCAATTCCCCAGGTGTGCCCCGCCGGTCTGCTGCAGCGTTTGGTTCGGCGTGCCTTTATGTTTCCTGAAATACGTTTCACAACTCCGGCGGTTGTCGCGATAGGGCGCGGATCTCATCGCGTAAGGCGCTCACCTCATCCCGGACCGCGGCCAGTTGTTTATTCCCTGCCACTTCGGCGTCGCTACTATCGGCGTCGCGGCCGACGAAGAAGGTGGCGAGCGCCGCTGTCACGTAGCCGAAGATACCGAAGGCGTACAGGGCCAGAAAGACGCACAGTACACGCCCCTCGACCGTCTGCGGCCAGTACTCCGAGCCCATCGTTGTCATGATCATGGCGGTCCACCATAGCGACTCGCCGTAGCTGTTCGGGCCGCCGGCTGCCTCGTTCTCGAAAGCGTACATCCCGGCCGCGCCGGCGAAAGTGACCAGCACTGTGAGGGCGATCACATACCCGAAGCCCCGTCGGCTCAGGCTCGCGCCCAGCGCCTTCATCCCGCGGTTCAGCGAACTGACGACGCGGACCAGCCGCAACCCCCGCCCCGCCCTGGCCAGGCGGAGCAGCCGAAACGCGCGGAAGACGCGGAAGATCCGCAGCGCGGGGNGCAGCAGCGAAATGGCGGTCAGCCAGTTACCCTTGAGGTAGACGACCTTGTCCGGGGCCAGGACCAACTTAACAGCGAAATCGATAAGAAAGACGACCCAGATAGTCGTGCCGAGAAAATAGAACAACAGACTCTCGCCCCGAACCAGCTCCACTATCAATAGCNCCAGCCACACGAACGCGAGAACTAGCATCGGCGTCTCCAGCCAGCCCTCCAAACGCTGGAGCAGCTCGTATCGCTCCCGTTTCAGCTCCTCCGCGTCCGTGGATTTCGCGTCATAATTTTCGTTCGTGCCCTTGTCGCTCATCGGATTTCCCTCGTTTGNCCCCCTGGAAGCCTTTCTGCCGCCGAACGGCAAGTTCTGCTGAAGCCGCGGCTTCAGCAGCAACGTTTTAATTGCCAACAACGTAAAGTTCAGCCGCGTCGCTTTTTGACGTCGGCTGGAGTGCCTTGTTCAACCGCCTCATCTCGGGTTGCGATTGCGGAAAGGGCGGCGTGCCACGAAGAACTCATAGGCATAATAGTCGGAATGGCGGCGGTGCACCTCGGGCTCCTCGGCGAGTTTGTCGAGTATGGCCGAGTCTTCAACGCTGTCGGCATATTTGCCGCGCAGTTCCGCAATCCGAATCTCCATGGGAGTGTAGAAATCGTTCCCACCACGCTTCATCAGGCAGGGCGAAATGCCCGATGATTTCGAAACCGCATTCTTGTATCGCCGCCATATCATCGTCCAACCATCCCATGGCAGGATAGTCCAGATCGAAACCGGCCTTGACTGCGGGAGGCGGGTTCTCCTTGCGCCAAATCGCATCGGTGAAGGCAAGGTATCCGCCGGGGCGCAACAAGCCATGACAGACGCGAAGGGCATTCAGGAGCCCGATGCTGTAGAGCGCGCCTTCCGACTCTGTATATATAATAAATTGTACAAAATTATTTATTAAACAATCTTTGCAGTTCCGACAATTGTACACGCGAAGTCAAATCTACACTCAAAGGTGTAACAGACACAAACTTGTCGATTGCAAAAGCATAAATATCTGACTCAGGGTCAAGTTCCGCTCCATTAATATTTATGACAGTTTTACCATCACCTATTCTGCTTGTTACTGTTGGGCTTTCGATGGCTTTTGAATAATAACCAACCTTGGCCAACCTTGTGATTTTGAATTCAGTTAACAGAGTGGCTTCACCAGGGACATCTATTTTCAGAACATCGACATCCGTTAGTAATGTTTTCGACATTAAAAGTTTTGCAAAACGAGAGGGTGTTCAGAATTCTGTGTCAGTTAACTTAAAGCTGATATAATCAGCCCGAAAAAGGAAACTGACATGACTGAAGAAAACCATGGATTTGATTTTGAAACAGCGCTGAGATCTATCCAGGAAGGAAAGCCGCTATTAGGTAAAGAAGGCATTCTCACCCCACTCATTAAAAATCTTACGGAAGCAGCTC
>JGI25319J35699_1000167_pt1 | contig 51580 bp, 86 predicted proteins | sample AutmiccommuBRH17_FD_35699 | JGI IMG/M metagenome (IMG submission 35699) | reverse complement strand
CGGCTTGCGACTGCATAGCGAGGCAGGTTTTGCGGTGGGGCCGTCTCACGATCATATTGGTGGCGTCACCGACATGATCGGCCGGCGCGGAAACGGGGGTTTATGAGAACTGGTCGAGCACCCAGCCGTCCCAATCGAAGCCGCAGTCGCACGGGCCGCCGTAGGTCTGCTCATTGTCTTGCCAGTGCGGCTCTCGCAGCGCCCCGCAATCCGGGCACACAGGTTCCTCCACCGTGACCTTAGTGCCGGGAGGAAACCGGCTCGGGAGCAGTTCCAGGGGGCCGGTCTCGTGGTCAGCATCCTTGTCACCATCGGCGTAGATGCGCCAGCGGGGGACGATCTGGTCGTGGGTGTCGCCGCCGTAGACGTCGGGCTCCATCGTCGCCCACATAGTGTCGGTGCGCTCGGTGTCGCTTGTAGGTACCTCGCTTACGCCGGGCAGTTTGGCGTCCAGGTCCGCCGCTAGCAGCGGGTACTCCGCCCGGCACGCATCGGCGTAGGCCCGCAGCGCAGCAGAGGCGACCGGGTCGTGCGTCAGGTCGAGCACGAAGTAGTCGCATCCCTCATGCTTGCCGCCGGGGGCGCTGCTGCCGTCCACACGCTCGATGCGGAACTTGCCGTAAAGGCCCTTGGTCTTGTCGTCGCTCATCGTCTCTCTACTCCGGTGCTGTGGGTGAGGCGAGCCGAAGCCCGCCCTGCACCGTCAGGAGGTCAGTTCCTTGACCGTCCACATGACGCTCTCCTCCAGGGCCGTGAGGCCGAGGGCGCGATAACGGCCCGGCTTGACCTGCTCGAACAGGGTTTCCAGTTCCACGGCCTTCGCCTTGATGGCGTCGTGCAGGGATTTCTCGTCATCGGTCAGCGCCCGATACTGCGGGCGGAAGCGGCTGACGGGGATGTTCTGGTCGGACTGGCGGCCATCGGGCTGGCCTTCGTAGACATGCGCCATGGCGGCGTCTCCTCTGTGATGCCCGGAGGCCGCCGGGCGCGGGTTCAAAAACGGACGGTGGTCGGGGGTTATTGAGTGGGCGCTCTGGTTGCACACGTCGCGCAGCAGTAGGCCGACGCGGCGGCCGCTGCGCGCCGTCATCACCTGCATGACCATGTCATCGGCCCTCCTTGGCCTGTCTCGAAAGGGGAAGTTGTTGAAAAACCTTGTGACTTAAATCCGGTGGTAGGGGGTTATTGAGAGGCCTGCGGCAGCTTGTCGGCGCGGACGTGGTATCCGTGGCCAGTCCCGTCCTTGGTCCAAACGCGAGCGCGGTTGATCGCCATCTTGCGGTCAATCTCAGCATCCAAGTCGGCGCCGAGGCCGGCACAAAGATTGCGCAGGCGGGAGATTGTGGCCCCGGCATAAACGGCCGCGCGCTCGGTGTCGTCGTGTGCCATCAAGGCATCCAGGCACAGTGCCATCATGTAGTTTGCCTCTCCGGCACTGATTTCCCCCACGGCTGTGTCGCTCGTGATGTCCATGACGTTGGCGCCAATGCGGTAGCCAAGGCGGGCCAAGACGATGGCAACGTCGGCCGCTTCCTCGGGCACCTTGTCCATGTTGTCGGAGGTGTAGGCGCGCAACAGTTCGGCCAGTTCCTCGTTCGCGCGGGCGGCGACGCGGGCGTTGCTACCGGCTTCTCCGAATGTCTCGGCGGCCCACAGGCCGATGCTCTCTTGGGTTTCTGTCATCGTCTCAACTCCCTGTTGCTAGGTTACTGGTGCTGCTCAGGAGCCGCCCGACGCGGCGGATTCTCTGCGCTGGAAGGAGGCGCGATGCTGCCGGGCCTTCATCCCAACCTCAGTCGGGATGCTCCCGAAAGGCTCGCCATCCTCACGAAGGAAGCGGTCTTCATCGTTCGCGTAGAAGGCAAGAACCTCCTGCATCAACTCCACCTCGGTTGCGATGTCGCCCAGGCCGGCGGCGCGAATTTCATCAATCATGTCGTCTATGGTTCCGGCCATGAGTGGCCTCCCTGTTCAAAAACGGACGTTTACGCGGCCTCGGCCCGCAACGCCTCTCGCCTCTCTCTAATCCTCGCCCGCAGCCCCTCGGCCAAATCCGGCCGCTCGACTGCGAGCATTCGGCACATCGCCGCTTCCTGGCCTATCCACTCGGCCAACGACTCCGCGCTCCGGGCCAGGTCGAGGCCCAGGCGCATCGTGTCGGCGTAGAGCGGCCAGAACTCAGGCGGGTATGTCGTCACGCAGATCGCAGCAGATCGACAACCTCGTCCCGCTCGGCCAGCAGGAGCGGTATGCCGACCTCAAGCCCTGCAACCACGTCGGCATCAGGGGTCTGTCGTATGACAAGCTGCGGCAGCATGGGGTGGTAGAAAATCAGGTCGCACCACTTGCGTTCGGCAATCCAGATTTGGCCCTGTGTCTGCTGCACATAGGTGGTCGGAGCGCGGCCGTGCCGCTGGTGGTACAGCATGGCCTCAATGTGGTTCTCGGCCTTGAGGCACTTGACCTCAACCATGCCGTCATCCCCGACCATTCCGTCCGGGCTGCACCCCATCGTCTGCGCGTCGTCCGTGATGAACCCCACCGGAGAGACGGCCACGTCGTTTAGAAACTCGTACTGCCGGATCGCATCTTCCTCCAACGTCTTCCCGCGCTCCAGATGGACGTTCCCGCCCCACGTATCGACCGACCCGCCCGCGTAGACCTCGGCCGCAAGGGAGATCGCATATCCGCTGCGGGACTTGCTCGGCGCCCCGGCGCTGGTGATGATCTTGGAGAACTCGGAGGCCGTAGGCATCCCGAGGCGCAGGGCATACCACGCCTCAGATCGCTGTTCGCAGTCGTGGATAATCATGCCGAACCTGCCTTCTTGCGCTTGGCGTCGATGGCGGCGACGGCCCGGCCAAACCCGGACATGGTGATCTCGGCCAGGGCGCCGACCCGCATGTACTTGCAGAACCCCTGAATGTCGGCGCCCGTCTCATCAAGCCCAGCCTGAAGGGACGCGACCTGTTCTGGCGTGATCGGCTGATCCTTCTGCCCCTGCGCTCCGTCGTCGTCCTGCCCCTGCACGGCGATGCCGGTGGCTGCGAGCAGGGTGTAGCGTTGCAGGTACGTGACCGTGCTGCCGACCGCCTGGACGTGGTTCTTGCTGCCCGACGTGTCCGGCGTGGACTGTAAAGCCGTGCGCTCGGAGTGCCCGGCCGCGTGGGTCAGGATGCACGTCACGCGGATGATGCCCTGCTCAAGCTGTTCCGTCTCCCACCGGAAGGAAAGGCCGTGCGACGCAAGGGCTACATTCAGCGCGTCACAGACGTTGTCCAGGGTCGCATGGGTGAATACTGTGCTCTTGCCCCTGTCGTGGCTCACGGCCCGATTCCGAAAGATTTCCGGCGGCTTGGCCTTAAACGCAGACATGGCCGCGACGAAAGCTTTCCGCGCCTCCCCGGCCTCCCACCGCTCCTGAAGCGCGAGAAGCTTTTCCATCGTCTCGACGGGCGCCCCGTTGGCGACGGCGTGGGCGATCATCTGCATCGGCGTGGTCGGCTTGTCGCTGACGGTCAAGGCGCCTGCCTGTTCTGCCTGCATGATCTCAGTCGCGGTCGTGGTCATGGTCAAATTCCACCGTTATAAAAAGCAGCCACAGCCCCGGCGGCCAGACCTGCGATCAGGCAGATCCCGATAACCAAGGCGACGGCCAGGGTGGGGAATGCCTCGACGGTCAGCGTCTCAATGTGGCTGCCGTCCTCGCTGCGGAAAGTCGCCTCGCTCATGCGGGCGGCGTGTTGCGGGTCACGCACTGTCGGCCTCCGTGTCGTCGCTACTGTCGCAGCCCAGGCCAATGCCGAGCGTAGTGCGGATGATGGGCGGCAGATCGCCCTCTGCCTCTGCCTCGACAGCGCCGCACCAATGGCGCCCGTCGTGGTGCTTGAGGAGCGGGCATGGCGCCGGCACGTCCCCGGCAATCTTGATGCCGATGCTGCACACCTCCTCCTGGCAGCAGACGCCGCACCCGTTGCAGGCCTCGCCTTCGCGCGGCTTATCCATGGTCGGCCTCCTGCGCGACGATGACGTCGGGGGCGTCGGGGGCGTCGATCAGTTCCTTGATCGCTACGGCGGCAGGGCTGATGGGCCACTTCGGGTCACTGGCGGGGTCCACGAGGTGCGCAACCGCATTCATCGCGTCCGTTAAAGCCCTGTAGCGGCAATCCCGCAAAGCCGTCCGCGCCTCGTCGCGCTCCTTGACGATCTGCGCAACAGCTTCATGCGGCTGGCCCGTCCACACGCCATGCTCATCGAGGTCGCAATCGGCCACGGCGATCACGCGGTTGATGGCATCCCGCAGCCGCGCGTTCTCGGTGGCTAGGGCGGTGATGGTATCAACAACGTTTGCAGCGTCTTGCGGCCAGATGCGGCGGGCATCCTCCGTTGCGCCCAAGGGCTTGGCCTTCTCCGCCCAAAACTCCACCAACCACGCCACATCCTCCGGCACCTGCGCGGCGGGCTGCTGGCTCGCGGCGTAGGCGGACACTGCGATGCGGGCAATCTCCCCCGCAGTAGCCGGGTTGTAGCCCGCATTGACCACAGCGGCGGTCGCAGCATCCAGCGCGGCCTTGCTCGGTTCGTTGCTCATTGCCAGGCCTCCTTCGCGCGCTCGATCAGCATGGCGTCGGCCTGCGCGTAGGCCACCCTCGCTGCATCCTGGATGCTCCATACGTCTGAAGCGTCTGCGGCGCGGAGTCCCGCCAGCGCCTGCCCGGCGAACCAATCCCGAAGCGACATGCCGTTCTGCGCCGTGGTAATCGTTGCGCCGCCCGGATAGCCGTAGATGGGTTGAGCCGGAAAAGCCGCCCCACCGTCGTTGGTCTTGTTCATGTTCATTCCCCTCCGTCTTTGGTTGCAGTCCCCAGGCACAGCGCGACGAAATGCGCTCGGTTCCTGGCTCGTGCATGGCGAAATAGATTGCGTAGGTGCTCCTTGACTGCCTGCGGGTCAGTCCCGAACCGGTTGGCGATTTCCTTGTTGCTCAACCCCTCGGTGACAAGCAGCCTGGCTGTCTCCAGCGCGTCCGGGTGCCATCGGTGTTGCAGGCACGGATACATGGGCGCCTCACTCTGCTGCCGCGCGGCTGGCCGCATACTGATCCTGCGCCTGCCCTTCAATGGCCTCGCGCATGTCGTCGGCAAGCTGCGGGTCTGTCTCGGCCTGAGTTTGGGCGTAGGCCAGCAGCCCGGCCCGCATCCAACCCGGAGGGTCAACCCACCGCGCCACCGCGCCATCCGTCACCCGCACCGTCACGACCGCCACCAGAAGCCCCGACGCATCGCCATCAACGGCGGCGCGGTAGTCCACCCAGCACCCAGACAGGACGAAGCCGTCAGGGCCATGCGGGACTTCGTAGGAGCCCTCGTGCGGTAGCGTCGCGGTCATCGTGCGGCGACTCTCGGCAACGCCAGCTTCCAAACCAGCCGTTCCGCCGATGCAGCCCGGTACGCAACCAGCCCCTTGGCAGCCATGCGGTACAGTTCGCCACCCACTTCGTTGTCGGTCACGCGCGGCATGTGCAGGCGCACCTCGGCGGCGATGTCGGCGGTGTCCAGCTTGAGGCCGTGCAACGTGTTGGTGATGTAGGCCCGCAGCGTGGCGGCATAATCAGTCGGTGCGATGTGCATTGCGTGTCTCCGTGTTGAGCCGCTTGGGGAGCCGGTCGAGCGTGGCGCCGGGGAATCGCCTACCAGCAGGGGGGTGACTGGCTCTCGACCGGCTGCCGAAGCGGCCGGGGTGGTGTGCCGCAGATGGTCCGCTGCGGCGCCGGGTTGGTGGTCAGGCGGCCTTGGCTGCAACCTTGGCCGCGATGTAGTCGGTGGCATCTTTCACCGTGACGATCTTCTCGGCGTCGTTGTCGGGGATCTCCACGCCGAACTCGGCCTCGAACTCCATCACCATCTCGACGGTATCCAGGCTGTCGGCGCCGAGATCGTCGGTGATGGACGCGCCATCCGTGACCTTGGACTCATCGACGCCAAGGACGCTCACCACTGCCTTCTTCACGCGCTCTGCAACGTCACTCATTCGATTGCCCCTCTGGCTGTTTGCACCCCTGTAGCCCCACCCCGTTTTCACGCGGGGTAAGGGGCTGGGTGCGGGCCGGGCGCTACTCCGGCTGTTTCGTGGGGGCTTCGTGATGGCACCGTCCGACTTATCCGCCACGTCCTAGATCTTGCGTCGGTCCGATTGCCCCGCTATGGCTTGGCCGTAATCGCCGCGTGTCTGCTTTCCACGCCGCCGCACCTACCCAGAAAGCCCGGCCACCTGTCGCGCAGGTCCGGGCAGTGGGGCCTATGTGGCCTGGGTGGGGCTGGGCTGTCAGGCGTCACCATCCTTGACCCAATCCCCATTAAGCCTGCGGATGGAGGTCACGCCTTTTTCCGGCTTGCGGTATCCGACCTCGACTGTCACTTCGTGGTAGTTGACAAAAACAGTTACTGACGTTGCAGTCGGGTGGCTGTCGCGGATAGCGTCGGCAATCTGCTTGAGGTCCATTGGTGGCGTCCTTTCTGATTTGGATGTCGCTCAAACCGCCCGGTCGAGCGTCCGGTAAACGTCGTCGGCCCGACCAATCGGCAGCGTCACGCTCAGCGTGCCGTCGCGGTGGGCCTCCATGTCGGCGTGGTCGCTGGACAGGACGGCGTTCCACAAGTGAGCCGGGGCAATGACGGTCGCGGTGCCGGTGTCGTGGTTGGTGATCTGGACGGGCATCAGGCGGTCCTCCGTGTGTGGTGCATCGGGAGCCCTTCGGGGTTGCTCATCGGAACCCTCAGGGCGGTGAGCAACTGTTCCAGCGGGTCGCCAATCCTGGCGCAAGATCGCAGAGCCCGGGCGACCTCCGCGTCTGCGGCCATCAGGTCACGCGTAACGGCCATGGTCAGCACCGTCAGCCTGCCCAGGTCGTCAACGGTGACGCTCATCGCGCACCCCACTGTTCGATGAACTTGCGGGCAACCTCGCTGTCACCCATGTCGCGGGCGTGCTCGCGGAGACGGGCGATTAAGTCGGCTGGGGGAGGGGCGGGCATCACGCGGCGCCCCCCTGTTGGTCGGCAATTTCAGTGAGGACGCCATCATCGCTTAGGCGATACCACACATCAGGCTTCACGCCGTCGCGCCCGGCGATACCTGCGAAGACGTGCAGGATTTTGCCGTCGTCGTTGCGGTGCGCTAAGAAGATCGCGCACCCAGCGGACGCTCGCGCCTTGCCTAGCCACCCTGACGCCATAGCTACGGAGTACTCGCCGCTCGCCGTGGCCGCGCCCTGAGTGCCGCTCGCCGTGGCCGCGCCCTGATCGCCGCTCGCCGTGGCCGCGCCCTGAGTGCCGCTCGCCGTGGCCGCGCCCCGAGTGCCGCTCGCCGTGGCCGCGCCCTGATAGCCGCTCGCCGTGGCCGCGCCCTGATAGCCGCTCGCCGTGGCCGCGCCCTGATCGCCGCTCGCCGTGGCCGCGGCCTGAGTGCCGCTCGCCGTGGCCGCGCCCTGAGTGCCGCTCGCCGTGGCCGCGCCCCGAGTGCCGCTCGCCGTGGCGCATTCATTGTCACCAGTTGCCACCGGGCCGTCTTTCCAATTGGCTCGGTCGAACACCCATTTAACGGCGGCCTGGATAAGTTCCGGCAGCTTGATTTCCGCCTCGACTGTGATGCGGGCCGACGCGATTTTGGTGTCGTCGCCGTGTCGGCTGATTGCGCCGGACTGCGTGACGACCGCAAAACGACTGGTGGCCGGAGGGTAGTAGGAGAAGACATTCAGCGGATGTTCGCAGGCATGGAACCCGCGCTCGCAGGCGATGATTTCGCCGTCAATTTCGTAGGTCTGACCGACCTCAAACTGATGCCCGCGACACTTGAGATCGTTATCGAAGCCCTTGTAGGAGGTGATGACCTCTGGTGCTTTGCTACCCTGATCCAATTTCCCTCTCCCCTATCCGCCCGGCGTACCGGGGCGCTTTGGTGTGCCGCGTTGGGGCGGCTGGTTTCTGGTTGTCTATTCCGCCGCCTGGGCGGTCACGGTGGCGCTGAACGCTCGGGCGATCCTGGCAAGCCCCTTGTTCGTCACGCGGACCTGTTCGGTGACCTTCGTGGTCCCATCGTCGCGCTGAACCTCGGTCTGCTTGTGTTCGAGCAACAGGCTGTTGATCTTGTCCTGGTAGCCAATCCAGTGCTTTCCACCGGCCCGCTTGTAAATCCAGCCGTTCGCCTGGAGCCATTGGGTAAGCTGCTTCGGCTTGACCTGGAGGTGCTTGGCCGCGTCCGTGATGCACAGACTGTTGTCGGTGCTGGCGATGCGGTCGAATGCGGCGATGGTCGGCTGGGCCTCGGCAACTTTGGCTTCCAGGGCGATGACCTTTTCGGTGTAGGTCAGCAGCAGGCCGCGCATGGCTGCCGGGTCGTTCAGCGCCGCCATCGGATCGGCGTTCTTCAGCGTGGCTTCCATCGCGTTGAACTGGCCGATGTAAGCGATCTTGAACTGCATCGCCTTCGGGCCGGTGTAGCCCATGACCAGCAGCGTGAAGCCGTCGCGGGTCATGTCGAAGGTGCGGTAGGTCTGGCCGTTCTGCTCATTGACGACCGGGCGTTCAATGAACCAGTCGGCGGGGGTGTCCTGAGATTTTAGGATACTCCCAACATCGGCCAGTACATTGTCGTGACGCTTGCTAAAAAACTCGGCCACATCGCGGCTGTTGGCGAACACCTGTCCGTCGCGCTCGAAAACAACCGGGGTAGTGATGGTCGTCATGGTCACGGCGCTAATCCCATCGAGTGCCGCTTTGGGGCGGCTGATGGGGGTAGTGTGCTGTGATGGAACATTGTCGTCAAGGAAAATGTGCTGTAGTGGAACGTGATTGTTCCACGCATCCCAGTTACCATCCTGCGGTGGTTCTGGTGCGGGATATGCCCGCGAAGACGCAGGGGGGGTGTGATGTTTGAAACGCTGCGGAGGCTGATTGCGCCCCGCGCCGCAACGCCAGTGGCGGCGGATGGGAGGGGCACCCAGAAGGCGGGGCGGGCGGTCGCGGTTGACCTCGAAACGACAGGCCTAAGCCGGGATGACCGCATCGTCACGTTTGCTGCTGTCGAGTTGATCGACTTCCAGCCAACCGGCGCCTTCCTGCACCTAATTTTCAACCCAGGCCGCAAAAGCCACTTCATGGCGCGGGCAATCCACGGGTGGCCCGATGACGCGCTGGCCCTTCAGGAGCCGTTTTCGAAGTGGGCCGTGAGCTTGCGTGATTACTTGAGCGGCTTCGATGAGGTGGTGGCGCACAACGCGGCGTTTGACCGCCGCTTTCTGAATCAGGAATTTCAGGTCGCCGGACTGCCCAGTGTGGCGCAGGCGTGCTGCACAATGGAAATGGCGAAGGTCAGATGGCCGGGGCAAAAGGCCGGACTGGACGCCTGCGTGAGTCGCCTGGGGCTCCCCAAGCGGGGGAAGTGCCATGGCGCACTAGAGGATGCCTGGCTGGCAGCGCATCTGTACTGTCATTTCCACGGCGTGGATGATTGGGCCGTGCCAGCGGAGTTCTCGCCACCGTCAAACCTTTGCCCCACGCCAGAGGTGGAGCCCACTGACGACGATATTGCGCGGGCCTTGGCGCGTGACCTCGATGGCGTCGGCGTTGGCCTCGCCCGCGCGTTGGTAGCGGCAGGGCTTCGGGCAGCCGAAGACGTGCTCGGCACGCCGGACGCTGTGTTGCTGACGATCAAGGGGTTTGGGCGCGGGAAGATTGCCAAAATGCGCGGTGAGGAAGCAGGGGAGAAACGGCGCAATCCTTAGCGCAAGAAAGACCCCGCCGGCGGGAGCGGGCGGGGTTTAGTTGACCTGGGCGACCTCAGTTCAGCCGAACAGGCAGTAGATCGGCTATGCGGTTCATTGAGGCTTGCCGGGCGCCCCGGAACATTGCCAGGCCGTCCAGCCCGTTCATCGCCCGCTCCAGGCCCATGCCAGTCAAAGACGCCGGACTCTCCACCAGAGCCATGACGCGACAGTCGGTGCGGATCTCATGGCGGGCCAGCATCCTGGCCACCACCGCCTCCAGCGCCCGCTTATCAGACGACGCCAAGAACACACCCAGCGGGGGACCCTTGGGCGTGCGCAACACGATGTCGGCCGGATAGAGTGAAAGCTCGTCTACAATGGGGGAATCGAGAAGTATCTCCGCATGGCCATCGAAGGCGCGCTCGATTTCCCTGATCGCGTCTTCTTTGAATGTGCTTTGGACATTCTCTGGATGCAGCAAGGAGAAGTCCTGCACACGCAGCATAAGGGCTGTGAATTTCATGGCTGCCGCCGGGACCTCAGCCTCCGACAGGATGCCCGTCCTCAACTCTCCGTCGTCTTCGCTGTATTCCACGCCGTACTCGGACATGAGGCGCAAGAACGCCTTGGCCCTAGATCCCTTCGACAGGTTGATGCCTGCGCCCTCCAAGAAGGGGATCGTGGTGCCGTCGTCCTCAATCCTGAACCCGCCCCCAGACTTCACGACGTAGAAGCTAATGCCATCGCCGCCGGATGTCATGAAGCCCGTCCCGACCGCAATCCCTGCGGGGACCTTTTGCGTCTTCACGCTGGTACAGAACGCTTTCTCTATGGCGGTTTCAATGTTCATAGCAGGTCGCCCCCGGAGGGATTCACCTCGAAGAAGTTAAGTGCGAGCGGCAACACTGAGGTGTCGGTGAACTCGGCTTGCCTGTTGTGGGTCGCGCCAAACCTGGGCACGCGAATCATACCCGGATAACGCTGGGCGCCAAAGGGAATTTCCGGATCTTCGCCGCACAGCGCGTGGCAGTGAAGGCCCTTTTCATGGGGCTTCTGGTGATCCTCAAGGCAGCACAGGACCGCCAGCCCCTTGGGGTGATCCTGCGCGAGCCAAGCGTAGAGGTTTGGCTTATCCGCCCTATAGGCCACCAGCAGCCTGTACCGGCAAGTGGCGCTTTCAAGCTGGAGAACCCGCCACCGCCATGCGCCACCAAGTTTTATAGGGCTCCTTGATAAGGGGAAAGCAGATGAACTGATCTTCCCTTGGTGCCACCGCCCCGGATCAACCACTCGCTTTGGCGTCTTGACGTGCGCCTGCACTCTCATCGCTCCCACCCCACCAACCACCCACAAATCCACCGCTCGTGCGGTCGGATGTTTCCCGCCAAGATGGTAGCGCACACAACCCCCTTGCGCCCCGAAAGATTTTCTTACGAAAGCTGTTGGCGGTATAATCGGCGCACAAAAAACCCCGCCAGCGGGCGCGGGCGGGGTGTGGCTTGGTGACGGCTGAGTGGGGGTTATTTCAAGCTGATGCCGATAGTGATGGCGGCCAATATGCCCGCGACTAGAATGCCGATTAGCGCCCACATCTCCGTGCGGGCGGGCCGCTTTTCAATAGATGCCTTCACATCATTGACTTCGGCTTTCGTGGTGAGGTGCGGCAATGTCGCCTCGATGCGCTCCAGGGACAGGCGCATTCCGCCCAGCATTTCCATGACGCTGTGCATGTCGCGTTCCAGATTGCCGACCCGCTGCGTTAGCTCAGGCATGTCGCCGCCTCCTCCATCCCCTCCATATTGGGGCGGTTCAGGTGGGCCGTCAACGTCATCAGGCGTGTAGACGCCCATGCACCAAACGGGAAGGTCAGCCATCCTGTTCCTCCGCGAGCCAGTAGCGGATGCGTTCCTCGGCGTAGGTTTCGATGCGGCCGCAATTGGGGCAAACGAGCGTGAGGGGCGTCAGGGTCATGCTGGCCGGCTGGTCCGCCAGCCTGGACAGGCGCATGTGGCCCAGCCTGATGCGCAGTCTATCGAACTGCTGGTCGAAACCGCTGCTGCTGACCTCCATGATGTCCAGCCGCATGACCATGGGCAGATCACCTACCCGGCAGGACGGGCAGGCGTCGCGATGACAAACCTGACGGAGAAAGCGGTGAACGTTTTCCTCGGTCAGCCGGACCATGGAGGCGCGATATTCCAGGTTTGTGCCCTCTTTATCTCTCATTGCGCCCTCCGCGTCACACCCGCCGCCCCACAATCCAGACCACGCGGCCGATAACGCACAGGCCGTCGCCCCTCAACTCCTGCACCGGATAGGCGGCGTTGTCGGAGATGACCTGCACCGTCCGGTCGCGCAGGTTGAGGCTGATGCGCTTGACCCAGGCGGCATCGTCCACGGCCAGTGCATAGATACCCTCGCGGTTGACGCTGGTCTGGGTGCGGTCGATAAGCACCCAGTCGCCGTCGTGCAGGGTCGGTTCCATGGAGTCGCCTGCCACGCGAACCACGGCCAACTGGTCGGCGGTGGCGTAGGTGATGGCGCGCAGCCACTGCAATTCAAAGGGATGGCTCCCTAGTGCTTTGGCGTTGGGGTCCACGATGCTGCCGGGGCCGGCCGATAGGGCTGCGTCGAAGCGAGGGACGGAAACGTATTCAGACTCAGCGGGCATCAGTGTGTCGGCCTCCTCGGAGGCGTGGGCAATTTTTCCGCCAGCCTGCGCGTCATCCTCCTCAAGCCGCACCCCCTCCAGTAGCAGTTCTTCAAGGGTGACGCCGTAGAGCCGCGCCATAATCCGCGCCTTGTCGATGCTTATCCCATTCTGGCCGCTCTCGATCTTCGAGACGGCAGAGTGCGTCGATAACCCAAGGGCTTGCGCCACCTCGGTCTGATTGAGTCGCGCCCTCTTGCGGAGCGCCTGGAGTCGTGCGTGTTTCATGGGCGGATTGTGCCGACTTGGCACGGAACAAGCACGCGCCGATATGGAACATTGTGCTTGACCAATATGTTCCGAGATAGCACAATCCCCCTCATGAAACTCGCTGACTACATGAACCGTCATGGCTTTGGCCCCTCCGAGATGGCCCGCCGTCTCCAGGTCAACCACGCAACGGTGATCCGGTATCGGGATGGCGGTCGCGTCCCTGAACCGGACGTGATGCGCCGCATTGTTGATGTGACCGATGGGGCGGTCATGCCCAACGACTTCTTCGAACCCCACACCCAAGGAGACGCGGCATGAGCCAGGAAGCCCCGAGCATGACGACCGCCGATGTGGACGCGAATTTGGCGGCGGTCGCGGAGGCTGTCGAGGAAGAGTCGGCTCGGCAGTACCGCGACCTGACGAGCGACGAGGTTGAAATCCTTTCGGCTCTGGACCCCGTCGATCTCGCCAAGCTGCGGATTGCTGCCGTCGTCGGGCTTTACCCGTGGCGCGGCGACCCGGACGACCGTTGGCGCGTCGCCGACCTGATCGTCATTTGCGCCCTCCGAAAACCGAGTTGAGGCCGGGCGCTGGGGTGAGGCCCTTCGGCACCAGTGGGTTCGGCGCGGTTTTCGTGACCTTCTCAAGGGCTTCGACGCGCTTCCTGAGGTCAGCCAGTTCAGCCTGCATCGCGCGGAATTCCTGTTCGTCCATTTTAACCCCCATTTTTCGTTGAAAACTAACATCCAAGGAGACGCGGCATGAGCCCCGAAGAACTGCGCCTGGAATGCCTGAAGCTGGCCCTGGCGAACCATAAGCCGGGGGAGGCAGTGGAGACGGCAGCCGACTTCGCCCGGTTCGTGATTGACGGGGACGAAAAGCCCGCCCCCGTCAAGGCCGATGGGTTCGGTGGGCTTAAGCGAGCGGCTGTGTAACTGCGGCGAGCCGCTCTTCGTCAAGGCGCCATTTGTTGGACGTGCCCGCCATGGCATCAGCGACAACGCTGAAGTAGTGGCGGGCCACCAAAACAGCATCAACGTCGGTGGTGTTCGATCTCGCAACGCGGATGGGGACATCAAACTGATTGGCCCCAGCGGTGACGGCAAAGGTGACCACGAAAGTGTCGTAGAGGCCGTCATCGTCAATCTCAAGGGACCGCAGTTCGATATCGAAGTTGTCCGCCATGAAGGTTCCTCCTGTGTTTGGTTTTGGTTCGCACCACCAGCATAGGAGTCGGCGGGGGATAGGCAAGTAGAGCGTGTCCCCCGCCAGCAAGATTCAAGCCGCCGCATCTTCGCCTCCGATCTGGTCCAGCCGGTCCAGCATTCCCCACCACAGCGTGATGCGCTCGTCGGCCGGGTAGAGGTCCAGAAGATGCAGCAGGCGCCGCCGCTCCCGGTCAATCCGGTCGGGGTCGGGGAACAGGGTAGGGGCTGCGGCCTCGGTCATCACGGTAGGGCTCCATCGGCTCTGTACAGCCTGAGAGTGCACCAACCAAGAGGGGAATACAGTGACTGCAATCGCACAGAATTTGATGGCTGAAGGTCATCCCTGCAAAGCGCAGTTGGTGCGCTGGCTTGGCGCCAATGCCGACAGCCCGAAGGCCCTTGCCCGCCGCATCGGCTGCGAACCTTCGACGGCCCGCAGCTACATGGAGGGCCGGTCCTGGCCCGGTGAAGCGGCGATGACGGCGATGGTTGCCGAGTGGGGCGCGGCGTTCCTGCTGTACGTGTTCGCGCCGCTGACCGAGCAGGAAAGCCCGTTCCAGATCATCACCCGCGCCACGCACGAAATCGCCCTTGCCAATAAGGAGCTTTCCGACCTTGAAGCCCGCATCGCCCGCCACGAGAACGCTGCGCGCAATGGTCGCCCGGCGGCTCGCGAGTCTGTCTCGCTGGCTCACGAGGCTGGCGAGCAGGTTGCACCCATAGAGGGGACGGCAAGCTATCGCCTGCGCCGGCTAGCTGGTGCCTGCCTGGGCTTGCTGGCGGCGGTGACCGTCGTAGCGGGAAGCACCGATGACGCCTTCGCCCGCGCCAAAGACATGCGCGGTGGCAAGCCCGTCGTGCAGCGGGTCGTCGCCAAGTCCCGCACCGGATGGGGGAACTGACCATGGACCAGCACGATTTTTTTTGCCCGCCGCCTACCACCTCTGATGACGCCTACGCCCACACGGGTAGCGCCTCGGCAGGTCGGACGGCGCAGGCTACCACTTCAGCGGCTTCGGCTGCTGTCACCGGGTCCCCCGTGGGCACGTCCAGCTTGGACGGCGTTTCCTCCCTAAACTCGGCCGGAGCTTCGGTCCCGGCCACCTTTTTCCGGGTGGGAACTGACCGCTGGAGCGAGGCGGAATACAACCAGATCATGGCCGCCATTGAGCAGCGCACCCCAAGACTGACCGGCTGGTATGGCCCAAGGCCACTCCTGCGCCGCGCGGCCTGACCCCTGAGGAGCGCGCCATGCCCGCCATAAGCCGTCGCGTTGGTCGCGCGCTCCCGGCCTGGGACTGTGACGACTACCAGCCGCTGACCGGGCAGGCCAGCTATGCACGCGGTTGAGAAGGGCATTCCAGTGCCAGAGCCCAAGCGCGGAAGGCCGGTCAAGTACCCATGGAGGACCATGGAGGTGGGTGACAGCTTCTTCGTCACAGGCGTGACCGCCAAGTACCTGTCGGGCTCGCGGGGCAACTGGCAGCGGGTGACGGGGCACACCTTCATCATTCGGACACAACGAGACGGCGCCAGGGTTTGGCGCACCGCATAAGGACCTGACCAATGACTGAGAGCATGGACCCCGGCACTGAAATTCTTCGGGTATCCACGGCACACGCCGCGCAGGCATGGAATGGGTACACGGGCAGGGACGGAAGAAATCTTCCAAATCCTGTTCATCGGTTCATTGAAAAGATTTCAGTCTCAGAAGGTGGTTGCTGGGTTTGGTCTGGAACGAAGTCGAACGTTGGATATGGCCTTTTCTCTTTTGGTGGACACTACCGCCTTGCGCACCGCTGGAGTTACGAAAACTTCGTGCGAAAGATTGGCCCCGGCTTGGTCATAGACCACCTGTGCCGCAACAAGCTGTGCGTGAATCCTCAGCACCTTGAGGCTGTGACGCAATCAGTGAACGTCCTGCGCGGACGCGCCCCAGCCCTCCTTGGTCATCGGCAAAAGTCCAAAACTCACTGCCCTCATGGGCACCCGTACAGCGGTGACAACCTTTACGTCACACCCAAGGTCGGCGGAAGGCAGTGCCGCACATGCGCAGCCAGCCGCCGCAAGGTCTACGAAGAAAAGAAGAGGGTGAAATGATGAGCGCGACCGTTCCCAGCGAAAGCATGGATCAAGGCACTGCCGACAGACTGCGTTCGATGATCGAGCGGGTGGAGCGGCTGGAAAGCGAGAAGGGCGACATCTCCGAAGATATAAAGGGGGTCTTTCAGGAGGCAAAGAGCGAGGGCTTTGACACAAAGGCCATGAAGGCAATCATTCGGTTGCGCAAGAAAGAGGCCCACGAGCGCGAAGAAGAAGAACAGCTTCTCGAACTCTACCGCCAAGCAATCGGGGTCTGACCATGAGCGGCCCGCGTGACGAGTTCGCAATCATGGCAATCCTCTGCCGCCGCCCTGACGGGGTGACGCAGCAGTCCGTTGCCGACGCCATGGGCGTGTCTCGTCAGCGGGTCAGTCAGCTTGAGCAGGGCAAGCGCAACCCAACGCTTGCGACAGCTTGCGACATGGCGCGGGCGCGGGGCTATCGCCTCGCCCTGGTGCCGGTGGAGGACTGAGCCATGCGCCGAGGCAACAAGTTTCACGCCATCCGCACAAAGGCCAGCGACGGCAAGACGTTCGACAGCCGCGCCGAGGCCCGCCGGTATGAACAGCTTCGGTTGCTCATCAAGACCGGCCAGATCACCGACCTGCAATTGCATCCGTCCTACAAGTTCGAGATCGATGGCCAGAGGCTCAAGTGCGACAGCGGCAGGTCCGTCGAGTACCGGGCGGATTTTGCCTACACCGACGCCGCCGGGGCGCGCGTGGTCGAGGACGTGAAGAGCCCGGCCACCCGGACCCCTCAGTACAAGATCAAGCGGGCGCTCATGAAGGCCGTGCTTGGCGTGCATGTGATTGAGGTGCCGTGATGTTCCAGGCCGTCAAAGACCTTGCCCGCCAATACCTGCCGAGCATCCCGCAGGCCCCGCGCAACGACACGCCGAGCCGCGCCGAGCGACTGGCCGCGCTGGAGGTCGCCCGAGCGCAGACCCAGGCCCGGTATGACGCCGCAGTGGCCCAGCACGGGCGCCGGTCTGCCCTTGCGCAGTCTGCGGCGGCCGATCTGCGGAAGGCTAATCACGAACTTATGCGGGTGGGGGTGGGACGATGAGCCTTGCTCGCGCACTCGCTGGCTCGCCCATGAAGCTGGGCCACGTCGCCGCGCCGCGCCGCGAACACGACTTTTACGCCACCGCCGATGCCGAGGTGACGCGCGCCCTGCTGGCGAGCCCTGCCGGGTATCGCCTGCGCGCCTATGGCCGAGTCCGCGAGCCTGCTTGCGGTGCCGGTGACATGGCCCGCGTGCTGATCGCTGGCGGCCTGAACGTGGTGAGCACGGACCTGATCGACCGGGGGTATGGCGAGGGTGGCGTTGACTTCCTGGACGACACCGACCCGCGTGGCTGCCGGGCGCTGGTCACGAACCCGCCGTTCACGCTGGCGGGCCGGAAGAATGGGCAGGCCGCGTTCCTGCGCCATGCCGACGCCCTGGGCTTCGAGTTCGTCGCCATGTTCGCCAAGTCGCAGTTCTGGCACGCATCAAGCCGCCTCGACCTGTGGGCGCACTGGCAGCCGGCCGCCGTCTACCCGCTGACCTGGCGGCCGGACTTCACCGGGCAGGGCTCCCCGACGATGGATTGCCTGTGGATTGTGTGGGACCGCGCGCACGCCGGGGCGACCTTGTACCAGCCCCTCGCCAAGCCGGAGGCAGCATGAGCTTCGATTGGTTCCGCTGGCACCACGGCACCGTGAGCGACCCGAAGTTTCGGGTTGTCGCCCGCCGCTCTGGTCAGCCGCTCGTCGCCGTGCTGGCGGTGTGGGCCGCCATGCTCGAATGCGCGTCCAACGCAGAGGCGCGCGGCACCCTGGCGGGCTGGAATGACGAGGACACAGCAGCCGGCCTGGACATGGAGCCTGAGGACGTGGCCGCCATCCGCGAGGCGATGCAGAGCAAGACCCTTGATGACGATGCCGTCACTGGGTGGGCCAAGCGACAGCCGAAGCGTGAGGACGGATCCGCCGAGCGCGCCAAGGCCCACAGGGAGCGCCAGAAGGCCGAAAAGTCCAGCCAGGAACCGCAGGAAACCGCCACTTCCAACGAAGCGAACGCAGCCGAACGCAGCCGAACGCAAACGACCGCTAGACTAGATAAGACTAGATTAGAGAAGAAAGAAGATCCTTCGCTTCGCTCAGGATCCGCGCGCGGCGCTCGCCTGCCCGCTGGTGCCGTTCTGCCGGAAGGCTACCGGACCTGGGCTGTCGGGCAGGGCCACCGTGACCCGCAGGCCGAATGGGCCAAGTTCCACGACTACTGGACCGCCCAGCCGGGGGCGAAAGCGACCAAGACCGATTGGGAAGCGACATGGCGCAACTGGGTCCGCCGCTCGCTGGAAAGCAACCGGCCACGCGGCAGCCCCAGCAGGTCCGGCCAGCAAGCCGACTTCGTGAACGCAGCCTTCGATGGACTGCAAGCCGATATCGCCAGGGGGTATCCATGAGCAAACTTCCCGCCGTCATCCCGGCCAGTACCTGCCCGAAGACCAGCCTGCACGCCGTGAAGCTGGGAGTGGACGCCGACCGCGTGGATGCGGGCGCCAAACTAGACCACCACGACAAGCTGTTGCCGTTGCCCGCGCTGTTGGATGTGCAGGGGGAGTTGGCGGACGCCATGACGCCGACCACCGCAGACCATGCGGCCACCTGGGCGCGGATGCTGGTCGGCATGTTCCCCGCGTCTGGCGCGTTCCGCGATGAGCAGCACGCCAAAGTCTTTGCGCGCGGCCTTGCGATGGACCTGTCTGAATTTCCAGCCGACATCGTGGAGCGCACCGTCCACGAAATCCGCCGAGCAGGCGGTGCGTTCGTGCCGGGTGCTGGTGACGTTTACAAGCACGCAAGCCGCCTAATGGATGAGCGCCGCCGCGTTGCCCGTGGCGCCGCCGCGCAAGTCGATGAGCACGCGCGCCGCGCCGAGGAAGCCGCCAGGCCGAAAGCCGTGCCGTACAAGGACCAGACGCCTCAGCAGCGGGCGGAATTTGACGCGATGATGGCGCGTCTCAAGGCTGGCGGCGGCTTGAAGCGCGTCCCGGCCGACCGCGAGCCGACGCCCGCCGAGATCGAGCGCGAACGTCAACGCCAACTGGCCGATGCTGCCACCCTCATATCCCAGGAGGCCGCAGAATGACCTACCTCTCCGACCGCCGCCGGGTCGCCCTGGCGATCTACCCCCGCCTCCTGGCCGTGTGGATGGCGGTAGCGATGGACGCGGCGGGTGGTGCCGCCGACGACGAAGACAGGGCCGTTCTGGCTGCGATAAAGGCAGCCGAGGACGACGCGTACGCGGGCCTCGACGGCAAAAGGGTGCAAACTCTGCGCAACCGGGTCAAGACGCTCGCCGCCGAATGCCTGGAGGGCTACGAGCAGTCGGCCATGGTCAAAGTTTTCCTCATGGTGGCCTACGCCCTGCGCGACACGCTGGAGTCCGGCGCCCTGGTGCTGGTCGATGGCAGCCCGTTGGATGTGGCCTACAGCACGATTGCTGCCGAGGTGTCACGCCACGAAGACCTGATGGCCGACGTGGACCGCAGCGCCGAGAAGCACGCTCGCAAGCTGCGGGAACGGCTGGCCGGGTATCTGCCGGTGATGCAGGAAGCCGCCGAGTAACCCCCACACACCACACGCAACGCCCCGGCAACAGGGCCAGCGTGCGCAACTACCACCAATGAGCCACACCGATACCCCTCATGCCGAGTTGCGCACCAGAGGGGCGGAAAATGAGGGAATGAGGAATGAAGGATTTTGGGGTCGTGCTGACCATGCGGCCAACCAACAAAACGGCCGCCATGGTGATGGCAAAGGGGTTCGAGTATCAGCCGGACAAAAAAATAAACACGCCGCATCACTGGGATGCCCCGCAGCAGGTGAGGCCGGTCCCCAAGAATACGCAAGACCTGACCGGCTTGCGCGTCGGGAGACTCAGAGTGATCGGGCTACTGATCGACAAGCCATTGTGGTTGGTGCGCTGCGACTGCGGTAAGTACGAGGCCCGGCGGTCAAAATCCCTGAAGAATGAAAGGAACAGCGGGGATAGGTGCGAGATTTGCAGGCACCACAATTACTTGATGATGGCAGATGAGTTCAGACGCACCGGGCAAAACAAGATTTACGGCCTGCACACTGACCAAAAAGGGGCAGCGAAATGAACCGAACACAGACACTCGACGCCGCACGGTCGGCGGTCACCGGCCAGCGGGAACAGGACTACGGGGTGCCCGAGAACCACTTCGGCCAGATCGCGGCCATGTGGACGGCATACCTCGACGGCGGGCCGATCCGCCCTGTCGATGTGCCGATGATGATGGGGATGCTCAAGATGGCGCGCATCCGCACCAGCCCGGCACATTTCGACAGTTTTGTCGATATGGCGGGCTATGCGGCTTGTGGGGCGGAAATCGGGACGGCGCGGTGGGGTGAGGATGCGGCCCCGGTCATCACCCCGGAACGCGTCTGCGGGAACTGCCGTCACCGCGTCATGGGGGACCACTGCATCAGTGGGGGCGTCACGCACATGCCGAAGTCGTGCCATGCGGCTTGGCCTGGGCCGTGCGGGTCCAAGGGCTTGCTGTGGGAGGCTGCCGATCATGGCTGAGACGACAACCAGCAAGACCCCCAACCTCGACCGGCTGGGCGCTGCCAAGTTCACGATTCTCATGCTGTGCGCGGGTTTTGCGTTCGGCATCGGGTGGGAGGGTGCGGCGCAGATGATGCGCAAGGCGGCCGGGCCGGCGGTCGTCATCCATGCCCACTATGACGCGGAGACGGAATGATGGCTGACAAGCCGAGCAAGTGGGCGATGGAGCGGGCGCGTGCGATGTACGCCGCAGCGCCATGGGCCTTCGATGACGCCAGCACGCGGGCGGATGAGGATGTGTGCCTATCGGATATCGCCCGCGCCATCGACGCCGCCCGCCGGGATGCGCTGGAGGAGGCAGTATGGCTGGCGGACGAGTATAACGGGGATGGACTGAAGGCTGGCAGGGGATACGAACTCGGCAATGCGGAGTTGACCAGGGCCGACATAGCCGTTCGCATCGAAAGCCTCAAGCACAAGGAGCCCGCCCAATGATGACCGACGAACGCCGAGCCGCCGCAGCCGCCGAAATGCAGCGTATGGCCGACAACTTCCGCGCCGCCAAGCCTGCTATAATCCAGGGCTTGCGTGATATGACCGACAGCCTGCGCCTCAATATCTCGGCAGCAGTTGCGCCGCCAACAAAGTAACCACCAAGCAACACCACAACATTTCCGCGCAGAAACAAGCCCGCACTGTCGCTTATACGTTGTGAGCGCGTGCGGGTTCTGGTATAGTGGTGTGGTTGATTTTGGGAGTTCTGCCATGCGTTTTTCCGATACTTCGGAACCAGACCACTACGGCACCGGATGCGCCACAGACTGCATCGACGGCTGCGGCTGGCCTGCGCTCCCCTGTGGCCGACTGCTGCGGGACTGCGCGCGGGATGCGGGCCCGGTCGTCACCGTTGCCGATGCTGACCGGGCGAAGATGCGGGCGGGGGCAGCGATTTATGACGGGGAACGCACCGCGCCATGAGCCACCCCCGCACCAGCCTCTCCCGCCACATCCAATCCGGCCCGACCGACGACGCCACCCTCGACGCCATGCGTTCGGCAGCTTGGCACCAACAGGGCGTCGTCATGCTGCGGCTGGACGAGGTGGCTTGCGAGTGGACGCGGCAGGCGGTTGAGAACCACATGGCGGCGCGGTACGGCAAGCGGCGGGGCGGCTAGCTTGCCTGTGAAGTGCAATGATATAACATCTCGGAAGGACGCGGCATGGCCCGGACAGCGACGGCACGGAAGCGCAAGACCAAGCCACCGGTGGCCGCAATGGAGCCCGCCGACTGGCAGGAGCGCCACAGCCCGACCGATGGCGTGGTGGTCGCCATGCCCATCCCCGGAACCGTCCGCACCGAGGTGCATCAATGCCAGCGCCGGAGGTCGGCGCGCATCATGGCGGAACTGACCGACAACCAGGCACGCGCGGCGCAGCGGATCTACGAGGCGTTCAAGGCGATCACGCTGCCGGTGTCGAGCAAGATCGCCAGCTATGACCCGCCGACCGGGCGAGGTGAGTGCGCGGAGTGGTCGGCGTTCATCCAGGACTGCGTGCGGGACTACAAGCGGTGGGCCGATGCTTGCGCTGATCGTCACGTTGACGAGGTTGTCGTGTTGGCAATCACGGTCCACGGCATGAGTCTGGAGGCCGCCGAGCAACAGGCCCGCAAGCGTCGGGGTCATGCGCGAGAGACGCTGATTGCCGGCCTGGACCTGTACTGCAAAATCAACCGGCTGGGCTAGATCCTCATCCGTTCTCCCATCATGTTGCGTTGGCGCGCGAAAAGGTTGTTGACGGCCGGGCGGGTTTAGCGTACCTTCTCAGGCATGGTGGTTTTGGTGCGTTCGCGCTTCCCCCTCTGGCCCGTTGCGCTTCCCCTGGCGTGACGGGCCGCCCCCTCCAGGTCTACCGCTTAGCCCCTGATAGGACTTGCAAGGAAACGTCAGGGTGATGCGGTCTGCGGCGAGCCTCGTCTACGTCGCGTTGGGGTGCCAGCCGAATAAGCGGCCCCGATCAATTCAGAGATACCAGCGGCGGCGCTGAGACGCGCTAGGTTACGCCCACCGGGATACGCGCCGCCCCGTATGGGCTGGGGTGGGTAAGTCGGAACGCCGCTGGTTGCCATTCCAGGCCGAGCCCACCCCTGGATACCGTGCCCGCCCGGCTTGGCGGGGCTGATGCTTCCCTGCGACGGGATAGCCGTGATGACCTAGAGCCGCCGACGTCATGGGGTGGCAGATGAACAACGAAGCCCGCTGCCTCACGGTGGCGGGCTTTTCGCATTCCGACATGAGGTGTGACGACATGCCCATCCGCATCGTGAGCGACAACGGCACAGGCGTCGGGACCAAGATCCTCGACGCCGAGACGGGTGCTGACTTGGGCGAGGTTCTGCCTATCACCTACGGAGCCATGCTGGAGATCGGCCCCGTTCTGACCCTGCAATGCGAGATCGCCATGATCCGCGTTGACACCGTTGCCGGCGCGGTCAACTGGCACATCCCCATGATCGACGGCGACGTGGCAGAGGTCCGCATGAAGGATGGGCGCGTCATCCGCATCCGGGAAGATGGTGTGCCGGAGGCGGTGTGATGGCAAAGCCCCCGATGCCGGACCCGATAGGCTGGACACCACCCCCGCCGCGCGGTGTGGTCATCTACGATCCAGATGAGCGCGCAGCGTACGAGCACGGGAAGCGCGTTGGTACGTTCGCCGGGGCTGTCTTGACGCTGTTATGTCTAGTGATGGCCGGGTGCCTTATTGGCCTGGGCTTTTCTCTGAAGGGTTGACCCCATGACCTCGCACCCGTGGACAGGCTGGGCGGTGGCTTGCCTGTGCATCGGGGCTGTGTGTGCGGTGGCTGGTGCGGCCTATGTTTGGCGGTTGGGTGATCGGCGGGGGTGGTGATATACTTATTGCGCGGATAGGGTAGCTCCCGAAAAGCGCGTACCCTGCGCGCCTTCCGTGCTTTCAGCAGGGGCGCGAAAGGGTAGCGAGAATGGTTCGGGAAGTGGCCGAGGTGGTCTACATCTGCGATCGTGGACACAGACACAAGGACCGCGAAGTAGCCGAGGCGTGCGACGCCCGGACTCGCGAGAAAGCGGCAAGGGTGCTGGTGGCAGACTGCAAGCGGGCAGCCAGGAAGGACGCTAGAGCAAAAAGGGTCGCCACCCTCCCGCCCAAAGGAACGAGTGAGCGATCCAGAAATAAGGCCATCAAGTTCATTGCCGCGCTAGGCGGGCCTGATAAGGCGTCGGCGCTCTCGGAGGCTGACTTTCTGCGGTTGGGTGCTGGCCGGAGGGTCTTGGGTGCCGCCAAGGAGGTGCTGGCCGAATCTGGCCTTCACTTCACTGGACATTTAAGTCGAGACGAATGGTCTCGTGTTCTGTCTGCGTTTATGGCGAGGGTGGTCATACGGAAGGGCTTTCTTTTCATCGGCCCCAGCGGCAAAGGCGGCGGCGCGCATCTCGGGAACGGGCCGCCCAACCTGACGGAAACAGACGAAGATTGACCGCGTGACTTGGTGGTGAGGTGGTGCGATGGCCCGTGAGTGGTTCAATATCACCCTCGACACCGCCTCGCAGGCCAAGGCGTTTTCCCGCTTGGAGAAGCAAGCCCCGTTCGCCGTCGCCCTGGCCCTGACACAGACCGCCAAGGACGCGCAGACCCGCATCAAGAAGCTGCTACCTGAAATCTTTGACCAACCCACGCGCTGGACGATCAACAGCACGCAGGTCACGCCCGCGACTAAGGCTAATCTGGTGGCTGACGTGGGCTACAAGTATCAGGCTGGCCGCTACCTCATCCCTCAGGTTGACGGCGGCGGACGACGCGACAAGGGCAGCGAGCGGCAGTTGAAGGGCCAAGCCCTGCTGCCCAGGGATATGCAGTTCGTGCCCGGTGGTGGCGCGCAACTCGACGCCTACGGCAACATGCGGCGCGGGCAACTGGTCAAGGCTCTGTCCGCCGTCCGAGGCTTCACCCAGGTCGGCTATAACGCCAACGCCACGAAAGGCCGCAAGAGCAAGGGGAAACGCCGGAAGGAACGGTACTTCCTCGCCTCTGAGGACAACCCGCGCACCAAGCACCTGCGGCCCGGCGTGTGGCAGCGGTTCGTGTTCGCCGAGGGTAGCGCGATCAAGCCGGTGCTGCTGTTCACCCAGCCCGCCAAGTACGAGAGCCGCTTCGATATGGAGGGTATCGTGGCGGAAGTGGTGCGGGAGAAGATGGGCGACAACCTCGATGCCGCGATGGTTCGGGCGCTTGGGACGGCGCGGTGATCGTTCGTGTAGGGGCATTGGGTCCCTGTGGATAACCCCGTGTTTGGGGGGAATTCGGGCCTCGCACTTTGTCTAGGCATGAGCTTTCCCTAAGGGGGTTCCGCTTCCGGTTGAGGGGTTTTTGACATGGCGACACAGGGTGAGGTTGCCGAGCATCTGGACCTCTCCGACCGCTCTGTGCGTGACCTAATTTCGCGTGGTGTCTTCAGCAAAACCGGGCGTGGCGCGTTGGATCTGGACGCCTGCCGGGTTTCCTATCTGCGTCACCTCAGGGAGCGCGCGGCGGGCCGGGCATCCGATGCCGCCGAAGCGGAAGGCCTCAACATTGAAGTTGAGCGCGCCCGCCTCGCCAAAGAGCAGGCCGACCACTACGCCATGAAGAACGCCGAGCGGCGCAACGAGCTTGTCGAGTACGCCCCCTGGATTGACGCGATCCGCCAGATCATCGCCATGACGCAGGGCCGCCTCCGCAGGGTGCCCGGCCAGGTCCAAGGCCTTGACCCGAAGATGAAGGCGCGAATTGCCGACGCACTGGATGATGCCTTGGAAGACTTGACGTTGACGCGCGTCGAGGAGGAGCTTGGACGCGATGGCGAAGACGGCGGCAGCGAGGACGATTGAGACGTTGGCCGTTCGCGGCGGCCAACTTGTCGTTGATGGCGCCGCCCTCATTCTTGCTGCCCTGAAGCCGAAGCGCACCCTTCCCCTGGTCGAGTGGGCCTCGAACAACGTCCGGCTTGAGGCCGGCAAGCGATACCGTCCCTGGCCTCTGCAGCAAGGAATCCTTGAGGCCCTGGGCGACCCGGACGTGACGCAAGTCACCGTCATGAAGTCGTCGCGCATCGGTTACAGCGAGATCGTAAACGCCTACCTCGGCTGGCTCATCGACCAGCGGCCTTTGCGCGTCCTAGTCTATCAGCCGACGATTGACGACGCCGAGGACTACAGCAACACCGACCTCGTGCGCCTGCTCAACTGGCCTGCGATTCGTCAGGTCGTCCAGTACAAGACCCGCGACAGCCGCAACAAGATCCGCGCCAAGGTCTTTCCGGGCGGCTCGATCAAGGTCAAGGGCGCGAACAGCCCGAAGGAATTTAGGCGCGTCACGGCCGATGTGGTCATCCTTGAGGAGCCGGACGGCTATCCTCCGACCGCTGGCCTTGAGGGCGACCAAGCCGAGCTTGCCTTCAAGCGGTGCATCACGTCCGACGAACCGAAGAAGGTGGCCGGCTCGTCACCAACCGTGAAGTTCGACCCGCAGACCAACAAGGGCAGCAAGATCGAAGGCCTGTTCCTTGCGGGCACCCAGGAATACCGCTATGTGCCTTGCCCTCACTGCGGCGAAATGCAGCGCCTCACCCTGGGTGACGGCACCGGCCCCGGCCTGCGATGGGAGCCGAAGCGCGCACCGACCAAGGCTTGGTACGTCTGTCTCAATGGCTGCGTGATCGAGGAGCAGCACAAGCCCGACATGGACGCGGCCGGTGAGTGGCGCGCGTCAGCGCCGGAGCATTGGCCGCACCGCTCGTTCCACGTGTCGGCCCTCTACAGCCAATTCGCCAATGCATCGTGGCTTGAGGTCGCCCGCGAGAAAGTCCGCTGCGGCAAGAACCCGGCGAAGATGGTGACGTTCGTCAACCAGACCTTGGGCGAGACTTGGGAGATTCGAGGCGAGGCGCCTCCGTGGCGCATCCTCTACGACCGCCGCGAAGACTGGCCCATGGGCTCTGTCCCGATGGCCGTCCGGTTGCTGCTGGCCGGCATCGACGTGCAGAAGGACCGCATAGAACGCTACGTGTGGGGCTACGGTGAAGACGGCCAGCAATGGCTTATCGACCACACTGTGGTGACCGGCGACCCCTTCAACGACGCGACGTGGACAAAGCTCGACGCGATCATGGGCGACACGTTCACCCACGCGGCTGGTGCGGAAATGAAGCCGTTCAAGGTGGCGATTGATACCGGGTTCGCCACCACGCAGGTTGAAAAGTGGGCCCGGAAGTACGGCCGATGGGTCGTTCCAGTCAAGGGTGCCAACACGTTGCAGGCCCCGGCGTTCCGGTGGGGTCCGGTCAATGACGTGTCCGCCAACGGAAAGCGGCGCAAGACAGGCATGCAGATCGGCCACGTCGGCGGCCATATCCTGACCCTGGAGCTTTACGGCTTTCTCGGCCAGGAACCGCCGACCGCCCAGCAAGTCGCAGACGGGCAGGGTTATCCGCCGGGCTATGTCCACCTTCCGACTTGGGCGACCGAGGAAACGTGCAAACAGCTTGTTGGCGATCAGTGGATGGAAGACCGGGCCGAGTGGAAAAAGGTCCATGCGACCGAAGCCCTCGACTGCTGGAAGTACCCCCGTGCCGTGGCCGTCATGCTGGGCATGGACCGATGGAAGCCAGCCAAATGGGCGCAGCTACGGAACGCGCTTGGGGCGACTGAGGAAAAGCCTCAAGCCCTGCCACCGCCACCCACAGAACAGCAGACCCACCCCAAGCCGCCCGCCCCCCAGCAGGCGGCTTCTTCTTTGCCCGCGCCCCGGCAGCCTGAACCAAAGCCCAAAAAGCGCGGGTGGCTAGGTGGCGGCAGTCGTGGGCGCGGCGGCTGGATATAGGAGCCTCACATGGCGGTCACGCAAGCCCAGCTAAACGCCTTGGTCGCGGCCTGGGCGTCCGGCGTCCTGACCGTCAAAGAGGGCGACAACCAAACCACTTACCGGACGCAGGACGACATGGAGCGGGCGATTGCCCGCATGTCGTCCGCGCTTGGCGTGTCCAGTCCGATCAGCCCGCCGAAGCCGACCAAGCGCACATCCCTGACCCGCTTCCGCAAGGGCTGACCGCATGAAACTCAACATCCTGGATCGCACAGTGGCGTTCTTCTCGCCCGGTGCGGGGTTGAACCGTGCGCGCCAACGGGCAGCCATGGAGACGGTGCGCTCCTACGAGGCCGCGCGTCACTCCCGGCGAACTGATGGCTGGATTACGTCCGGCACGTCGGCCGCTGCGGAGGCTGGCCCGGCAATCGCTCGCCTGCGCGCAAATGCCCGTGACATGGTCCGCAACAACCCGTATGCCGCCCGCGCTGTCTCGATCATCGCATCTAACGCGGTCGGCACTGGCATCGAGGCCAAGAGCCGCACGGGCGACGTTGAGCTTGACAAGAAAGTCGATGCGCTCTGGAAGAAATGGGCGGAAGACGAGTGCGACGCAGACGGCCAGCTTGATTTCGCCGGCCTGCAACATCTGGCGGTGCGGACCATCGTAGAGGGTGGCGAAGTCCTCTGCCGATTCCGGCCGCGCCGCGCGGCCGACAACATGGAGACTGTGCCACTTCAGCTTCAGTTGCTCGAAGGCGACTATCTCGACACCAGCCGCGACACGTCGGCCACGGCGTCCGGCGGCTTTGTACGCCTGGGCATCGAGTTCGACGCCATCGAGAACCGCTCAGCCTACTGGCTTTACCGGCAGCACCCCGGCGACGCCACATTGACCTCTCGGGCGGGCATGGAAAGTGTCCGCGTTCCAGCCGAAAACATCGCCCACATCTACAGCAAGGATCGCCAGGGCCTCCCGCGTGGCGTGACGTGGTTCGCCCCCGTCATGATGCGGGTGCGTGATCTTGATGAGTTCCACGAGGCCGCGCTCGTCAAGGCCAAGGTCGAGGCGTGCTTGGGTGTCGTCGTCACCCGGCCGGACAATGAAGACGCCGACCCTATCGGCGTGGAGCGGACAGACGAAAACGGCCAGCCCATCGAAGGCATGGAGCCGGGCATGGTCGTCTACACCAAGCCGGGCGAATCCATCGAAGTCATCAACCCGCAAGGCCATACGGCATACGACCCCTACACCCTGCAAACGCTGATGGCTGTCGCGTCCGGCATGGGTATCACATACGACCAGCTTACAGGTGACCTCCGACAGGCCAGCTACAGCAGCCTCCGCGCCGGAAAGATTGAGTTCCGCCGGAACATGGAGCGGTTCCAGTGGCAAACGCTCATCAAGATGCTGTGCAAGCCGACCCGCAAGCGGTGGATTGCACAGGCTATCGCGGCCGGCAAGCTGCCTGACCGGAAAAGCGGATACCCGACCGAGTGGGTGGCCCCGAAGTTCGAGCGCATTGATCCGCTGAAAGACCTGAAGGCCGACATTCTGGAGGTCCGGGCCGGCGGTATGACGTGGGATCAGATGGTCGCCCGCAACGGATACGACCCGCGCGAACAACTTGAGGCCATCGCCAAGCACAACGCCGACTTGGACCGCCTGGGCATCGTTCTTGAGACGGACCCGCGCCGCATGTCGGCCGGCGGGCAGGCGATACCGCAGCCCGAGACAGAATCACCCGACTGACCCCAAACCACCAAAGGACTGTCGCCATGACCGACGACGACCAGACCGCCGCCGATCAGGTGGCGGAAACCCCTGCGCCTACGGAGGCCGAGCCAGAACGGGAGGCCGAACCGGCAGCCGAGCCAGAAGCCCGCGCCAAAAGCCCGGAAACTGTTGCGCAGCCCTTGACGCTCCCCGCTGGTAGCGACTTCGACGCCCTGCGCGGCGCCCCCGGAACGGGCCTAGACCGTCGAGGCCTGGACCTGCGCACGGTGCCGGGCACAGTTGACGAAAGCGACCGCACCGTTGATGTGGTGATTTCAGCCGGCGCTGCCGTCCGGCGCTACGACTACCGCGCCGACCGTGAGTACATCGAGACGCTGGAAATCTCCCCGGCCGCCGTTCGCCTGGGCCGCCTCAATGCCGGCGCGTCTGTGCTGGACTCGCACAACAACTGGTCCATGCGTGGCGTGGTCGGCGCCGTCGTGCCCGGTTCAGCTCGCGTCGAGGGCGGCTTGCTGGTTGCCCGCGTGAAGTTCTCGGCCCGTCCCGACGCTGACGCCATGTTCCGCGACGTCGTGGCTGGCGTGGTCCGGCATATCTCGGCGGGCTACGTGACCCACAAGCGCGAGGTTGACGAGACGACCACCCCACCGACCTACCGCGCCACCGATTGGGAGCCGCACGAGATCAGCGTCGTCCCCATTCCTGCCGATCCCGAAGCTGGGTTCCGGTCGTTCGATCCCCCCATCACCCCCACGGCATCTCCCGCCGACAACACCAAGGAGCGTCAAATGGCCGATCAGGTCACCAACATTCCGGCGGCTGATGATGCCGCTGTGATTGCCGTCCGCGCCGAAGCCGTCCAGGCCGAGCGCACCCGTGCCGCCGAGATCCGCACTATCGCGCGTCAGGCGAACCTGGGCGATGAGTTCGTAGAGCAGCATGTGACCGCCGGCCATGATGTGGCCGACGTTCGCAAGGCCGCCCTGGACGCCATCGCCAACAAGGCCGAGCCGGCTGGCAGCACCGTGTCTGGCATCCGCTCCGGCGACTACGACGAGCACGAGGTGCGCGGCAAGTCCATGGCCGCCGCCCTGCTGCACCGCTACGATCCCGGCGCCTACAAGCCCGAGTTCCGCGCTGGCGATTACGTCGGCCTTTCGCTGGTCGATTTCGCTCGCGAAGCCGTCGAGGCCACCGGCACCCGGACCCGTGGCATGTCGCGCGAGGAGATCGCCCGCCGCGCCCTGGAAATCCGCACGCAGCACACCGTGTCAGACTTCCCGAGCGTCCTGGCCGATGTGGCGAACAAGACCCTGCGCAACGCCTATCAGCAGTCGCAGCGCACCTTCCCGCTGTGGGCTCGCCGCACCTCGGCTGCTGACTTCAAGAACATCAACCGCGTCCAGCTTGGCGAGGCGCCGAGCCTGAAGAAGATCGCTGAGAATGGCGAGTTTAAGCGCGGAACCATCGGTGAGAGCAAGGAAACCTACAAGCTCGAAACCTTCGGGCGCGTGGTGTCGATTAGCCGACACGTCATCGTCAACGATGACCTCGACGCCTTCACCCGCGTGCCGGCCATGTACGGTGCCGCTGCCGCCAATCTGGAATCGGACACCGTTTACGGCGTCCTGGTCGGCAACCCGATCATGGCTGATGGCAACGCCCTGTTCCACGCGGCAAAACACTCCAACCTGACGACTGGCGCGACCGTGCCGACCGCCGACACGCTCGGCGTCATGCGGTCCAAGTTGCGCAATCAGAAGGGCCTGGACGGCGAGAGTATCCTGAATTTGACCCCGCGCTTCCTGCTCGCCTCTGCCAGCCGCGAAACCGACGTGGAAAAGCTTCTGTCCGCGCTGGTCGTGCCGGGCACGCAGGCCGACGTCATCCCCGCGTCCATGCGGTCCCTGGTGCCGGTCATCGAACCGCGCCTCGAACTGCTGTCTGGCGGTAGCGCCACAGCCTTCTATCTGGTGGCAGATTCCAGCCAGATCGACACGGTCGAATACTGCTACCTGGAAGGCCAGGAGGGCGTCTACATCGAGACCCGCATGGGCTTCGACGTGGACGGCGTGGAGGTCAAGGCCCGCCTGGACTTTGGCGCCAAGGCTATCGACTGGCGCGGCATGCAGAAGCACACCGGCGCGTAAGGCGAGCGGTTCAACCTGACCACAGCGGGCGGCCTCAGTGCCGCCCGCTCTCCTGCGGAGTAGTTCCCCATGAAGAATTTCGTTCAGCCTGGCATGGACCTGACTGTTGCCGCCCCGTCCGGCGGCGTCACGTCCGGCGATTTCGTCCTCATCGGCAGCCTGTTCGGTGTCGCCGCGTCCACCGCCGATGCTGGTGATGACGTGGTGATCTCGACGGTCGGCGTCTACGAACTGCCCAAGTTGGGCGCCCAGGCGTGGACCGTTGGCGCCCCGATCTATTGGGACGCGACCGAGTCCCACATGACCACCGTCAGCACCGACAACACCTTGGTCGGCGTGGCTGTCGCGGTCGCTGCCAACCCCTCCGACACCGGCCTCGTCAAGCTGGACTAATCCAGCCCACCACCCCCTGACCACCCACGAAACCCCGCCCTAATCCGGCGGGGTTTCGTGTTTCTGGAGCCTGCCAATGTCCGGCGCCAACCCGCTCCTGTTCGGCCCGATCTTCGCGCTTCAGGGCGTGGACGTGATCTACACCCCCGTCGCCGGCCAGCCCACCACCATCCGCGTCCTCGACAAGTTCCGCAGCGCCGAAGCCTTCGATGACCCCGGCGTGTGGGCGACCGTCGCGGAAATCCACGCGATGCCCACCGAGGTCGCAGCCAACCCGGACGGCGGCACCATCGAAATGCACGACAACGCCTATCGCATCACCAGCCACGGCGCCACGCGCGGGCCGGGTAGCCCGGTGCGCCTGACCTTGACGATCACCGGAGGCGCACCATGAGCCAGCGCGAACAAGTCCTGTCCGCCCTGAAAGCTGCCCTGGACACGGTCCCCGGCTTCTCCGCCGAGCGCAACCGGCCGGACGCCATTTCCGAAAGCGCCACGGCAGCGCTGATCCTCACCGATGGCGACGACACCGCCGAGCCCGGCCAGCGGGGCAGGGGGGACGCTGTCGTCATGATGACCACGTCGGCCCGCGTGCTGGTTTATCTGGCCGGCGAACAGGCTGCAATCGGCCCGTCGTGGTCGGCGGCCTCGCTGGCGATCATGCGCGCCGTCCTGCATGACCCGGCATTGCGCGCGGCCGTGACCAGCAACGGAGCGGTGCGCTGGGTCAACACCAAGACCGCCCTGGCTGCGGGCACCCGCACCGCCCACGCGGCCGAAATGACCTTTGCGTTGACCTACCCCGAACGCCTCGCCTGACCGGCTGGCACCCCCTGACAACTGACCACATGGAGGCCCGGCCATGCCGAGCACTGAGAACTACTCTATCTTCAAGGCCGACGTGTTCCTCGGCCGGTATGGGTCCACCGACAAGAAGCACATCGGCAACGTCCCGGCGCTGTCGTATGCGCCCGAGGTCGAGACGCTGGAGCATTACAGTTCCATGGCCGGCGTGCGCGAAAAAGACGCCGAGGTGACGACCACCACGGCGGCCACCCTGTCCATGACCCTGGACGAAATCACGTCCCGCGCCATCGCCATCGCCATGTTGGGCGAAGAGGTCGTTTACGAGCGCGTCGAGGCTGCCGGGCAAGTGGCTGTGTTCGAGGGCGTGAAGGCTGGCGACAAGTTGGCTCTGCCGCATGGCGTGGTGTCCGGTGTCACCATCACCGATGGCACCGCCGTTACCCCGGTGGACTACACCCTGACCACCCACTACACCGTGGACGCGGCGGCCGGCGTCATCACCATCGTCGCCATCCCCGCCACCGCCGACGATACCGTTGAGGTGGCCTACGACGCCGACGCCATCGTGGCCGGCACCCGCAAGGTCATCAACCTGCTGGCCGACACCACCGCCGAATGGTCGCTGTTTTCTGTCGGCACCAACGACGTGGGCAAGCGCCTGCGCATCGAAGTTGGCCGCTTCAAGATCACCCCGTCCGGCGAACTCGGCCTCATCACCGATGAGTGGGCCACCCTGGAGGTCGAGGGCTCCGTGTTGCGCGACACCGCGACTCCCGGCTACCCGTTCGGCCGTGTGATCGAGTTGAATTAATGGCAACCCTGCTCGACATCGTGCCGCAGACGCGCTCCGTGCCCGTCTGCGGCGTCAACCTGACTGTGCAGGGCGTGGCCTTGCCGGATCTGGTGTCCATCGTCGTGCGCTTCCCGGCCTTGACCGGCGTCCTGTCCGGCAAGGGTGTGGATGTTACGGCCTTGGTCGGCTTGGGTCGCGAGGTCTGCGGTGCGGTCATTGCCGCCGCGACGGGCTGCCCTGGCAATCCCGAAGCCGAGGCCAAGGCCGCGTCCCTGCCGGCCATGACACAGGTGGACATCGTCGCCGCCGCCGTGGACCTGACCTTTCCGGGGGAGCCGGTGACGGTGGCGGTGGAACGCCTGGCCGCCATCGTCGCAAATCTGGCCGGGGCAAGCAGCGAGACGGCCTCGAAGTCCTTGCCGAAGCGGCCGAAAGGCTGATCGCAGCCGGCCACCGTGACGCCCTGCACTACACGCCCCGGCAGATCGTGGCGTTCTCCACCTTGCTCGACAAACGCGAGCGGACGGAGCGGGCGGCGCGGTTTGCCGACATGGCGATGAGCCACCCGAACAAGGGCATCAAGAAGTACCTGGAGGGGCTGGCGAAGGGTTAGGCGTCGTCTTCGCCAAACAGCACTGCACGAATGCGGTCTATTTCATCGCTCGCTGCTTCGAGGTCGTTGCGGGCTTCATCGTAGATCGTATCGTCGTAGGCCCATTGGGAGAGCTTGTCTGCGGCCGCCGTCAGCGCGGCGCGTTCCGCTGTCGCGCGCAGGCCAAGGGAGATCAACTGGCGGATAGCCTCGGCCCGGCTTGGGACGCGGTTCGTAAAGCGCCACTCGTCGATAGCGTCCGCCTCAGAGGCAGTCACCATGATCGGCAGCCGGACATCCTTAGGCTCGTCCATCATTTTCCAAACTGCCCGGTGACTGCTCGCACTCAAGCCCGCGCAGAACGAGGCGGCGGACAGCTTCCGCGCGGGAGGGTAGGTCAGCCTGGACGCGGCGCCAGTCGTCAACGAGGCGCAGAAAATCAGGTGTTACCCGCATGTTAAAGGTTTCAGTCTTCTGCGCGTCAACCATTCCTGCCACCGACTTCGTCAACGGGAAAAGTAGGCATGTATCACAAGCGTTGACGTGCCACAAAGAAAGTGGCACCTTGCCACTTGTGGCACATCGGTACGGAGCAATCTAATGGAGAGGACTTTCACGATGCGGGTTCCTGATGAGTTTGTTCGGAAGGTGGATGAGTTGCGACGGTCGCAGGCGGATCTTCCGAGCCGGGCAGAAATCGTCCGCCGCTTGGTCGAGAAGGCCACCTCTGAATCGGTGGCGCAGCACGCCGCTTAATTATCGGCCCGACGTGGTGCTACCAACACCGCCGCCGGGCCTAACCAGACACATGGAGAAGACCCATGCAACAGGCTGAGAACAACCATATACCGCAGAGCGCGGGAATTCCTGTGGAAAAAGCGCACTGTTTTTCACCGGGCGCCCTGGCCGTGATCGACGGTGAGCCGCGCATGAAGGACACCGACATTGGCGCCGCTCTGGGCATGGCGCAGCCGCGCAACATCCGGGCCATCATCGACAAGAATCGGGCGGAACTGGAGCGGTATGGATTGGTGCACGTGGCGCGTTCGCCAATCACAAGCGGGAAGGGCCGCGTTCAGGAAGTCACCACCTACCACCTGAACGAAGGCCAAGCGATCCTGCTGTGCATGTTCAGCCGCACGCCGACCGCCGCCGCCGTCCGTCACCAGATCGTGACCGTGTTCATGGCGTGGCGCCGGGGGGAACTGGAGAAGGTGCCGGTCAAGGCGCATACCCGGCGGAAGGCTGCCCCGAAGGTTGCCCACCCTGCGGCCTCCAAGGAAGGTGTCGCGGTCGCAGTGATCGGCGGCGAGGTCGTCACCTTCGACACGAACGACTACGACCTCCGTGATGGCGATTGGGCGGTCGTCCTGATGGGCAGCAAGTTCGCCAAGATGCAGTTGACCGAAACTCAGGGCCGCAGCAACTCCGGGTGGGAGTCGCCGCGCCGGGGCTGGGTGGACTACACCAGCGGGTACTATGGCAGCGGGCCGCGCGAATACGCAGAGGTGAGGATCGTGGGGCGTATGCTGTCGGCTGTCCGCGCGACCGCCGCACCCGCGATTGCCGCACCCCAGGTGGACGCGGCCCGCTTCGACCCGAAAAACCGGCATCTGGTGTCGTTCGGTTCGGACGGGAAGATGGAGATCAAGGCTGTTGGCCCGGACGCCTGCGTCGTGAGCGGCGCCAACGAAACCAACCTCTACACCTTCCTGCGGGAGTTCGTGCCGGTGGAAAACCTGCCCGTCGCCTTTGACGTCATCTGCCAGCGCATGAAGGCCCTGGCCTGCCGTGAACTGGGCAAAAAGAACAACGGCCGTCACCTGTCGGTCGTGAAGCAGGCGGTGGCGTAGATCGCCAAACCTGAGCCGCCGCCTGCTCTCCCAACCGGCCCCGTTGGCGCGGGGTCGATCTACCAACCGCCTGAAATGGAGGCAGTTAGCATGGGCAATATGACCCACGTCCTGAATTACAACAACACTGAGATTCGCGCGGCCGGAGAACGGCTGAACATGACGGATATGTGGAAGGCAGCGGGAGCCGATCCTTCACGGAAGCCTGCCGAGTGGCTGCGCTCTGCTGATGCTGTTCGCTTCATCGAGTTTTTGGCCGAGACGATGGGAATAGAAGTGGGAAATTCCCAACTCCAATTGGTCAAGGTGTCGAAGGGCGGGCGTGGAATTGGGGGCTCCACTGCCGCCCACTGGCAGATCGGCCTTGCCTACGCCAAGTACCTGTCGCCCGAGTTCCATATGTGGTGCAACACGGTGGTCCGCGAGCGCATGGAAGGTCGGGGCGTTGCTGTCCCGGAGGTCGGTGAATTGGCGCGGCGCACCGATGGTATCGTGCGTACCACCATCCATAAGGTGACGGGAATCGAGCGGGCCGTTGAAGGTATCGGGACGGTGATGCGGCTGATGTCCGATGCTGTTACGGATCAGGACTCGCGCATCGGCCAGATTGAGCGGGCGCTGCTCGACACAGCCGATATCGTCAAGACGCTGGTGGTCGCCAACGACCCGCGCGTTGCCGCCCTGAGTCGGGTGAGCCAAAAGGAACTCTTGGAAAAAGCGAAAGTGCCGAGCAAGGGGCGATCTTCCATCAACCGCCGGTTCGCGTACCATCTGCCGCGCTACGCGATTTCCAACGGCGTGTTGCCGGACAGGTGCCCGCACTCCGGCACGTTGCTGTACCCGCGCGACTTGGCCGACCGCTTCATGAAGGAGAAGGGCAGCGGGTGGGTGCGCGACCACATGGCAAAGGTTTTCGGCCAGGGAGTCCTTCAGTTTCCCGACCGCCGCAGTGGGCCGCCGCAGCCGGAAGGTGTTGGCGAAGGGCTATCTACATAGCCCGTGGCCGGCCCATTTTTTGCAATAGTCCGCCAGCATCTGCACTCCTAGCGAGGTGTTGACGGTCACGGTAGCCAAGCCTCCGATGCGGTATGTTGGCATGTTGTCCCACTGGACGCGGCGCAGGTCTGCGGCGCGGAATACGAGGAAGAACACTTGTTGTTCCCCGGCATTGCCGAAGCGGTCTAAAGTCTGTGCGACGGCCCGTAGAACTAAACTGTTCACATCGACGTGCTCGTCTGGTCTTTCCTCAAACATCCACCGAGCCACGTCTTGGGCGGTTATGAGGGCGCTTGTGACGTCGAGGTTGCCACCGTCAATGCTGGACATGGCGGCGTAGACCGTCACGACGCCTTTGTCGCGCGTCACCAAACTGATCTTGCTGCTAACCTCTTCAATCGACTGAGGACCAGCCCCGGAGCAGGCCTTCAGTAGGCCGATGACGATAGCAATTAACACAATGACGATTAGGCAGCCTTCTGCGGCCTGCCGGTTCTGACTACTCTCACTCACAGCTAATCCCCCTCTTCTTGATCGCGCAGCCACGCATGGTGGCGCGCCTACCCCTCGCTGTCCAGTGGCAGCGGGGCGAAGGAGTTTTGACCATGTCCCGCGACTTCCTGCTGAAAACGTCCATTGCCGGCGGCGATGACGTGGCCGCCTCGCTCCAGAAGATCGGTGCGTCTGGTCGCAAGGCGTTTGAGGACATTCAGAAGGCTGTGGGCAAGTTCGGTGCCGCTGCATCAGTCGCCTCGCAGGCCCTGCGCGCTCAGATGGACGCCCAGGCCAAGGCGGCGGTCGAGGCTGCCGAGTTGGAGGGCGCCTATAAGAAGCTGGGCGTCACGTCCTCCAAGTCGGCGGCGGAGCAGCGCGCGGCCTACGTTTCCGCATACGAGAAGATCCGCGACAGCGGCACGGCCACCGCCGGGCAAATTTACGCCGCGTGGCAGAAGATGTCTCAGGCCGTCAGCCGCCTTGATATCGAGATCGATACTCAGGGAATATCCGACGCTGCGGAGAAGGCTGCCGAAGCCACGGCGGCGGCGTACCAGAAGCTCGACATCACGTCTGTTGCGTCGGCTGAGGACCAAAAGCGCGCCTATATCGAGGCCTACGAGCGAATCAAGGCCGATGCCAACGCCACCGCCGGGCAAGTCTATGCGGCGTGGCAGAAGATGTCCGAAGCGGTTAATCGCCTGGATATTGAGATCGATACGCAGGGCGTTGTCGATGAGGCCGCTAAGGCTGCCGCTGAGGCCGAGAAGGCCGCAGCGGACACGGCGGAGGCGTACCGGACTCTTGGCGTCACCAGCACCAAGCAAGTTCAGGCGCAGCGTGCGGCCTACATCGAAGCCTATGAGCGCATCCGCGACAGCGGCGAAGCGACGGCTGAGCAGCTTATGGCGGCGTGGAAGAAGATGGACGCCGAGGTCGGCCGCCTGGATGGTCGGCTTGCCGCCATCCCGAGCCGTCTGGAGCGCATCCAGGCGAGTGCGGCCAAGATCGGAGAATCGTTCACACGCATCGGGCAGTCCATGTCCCTTGGCGTGACCGCGCCCATCGTCGCGGCCGGCGGCTTCACCCTCAAGACTGCTGCCGACTTCGAAACGGCGATGAACCGCATTAATGCAATCGTCAACCCGACCGAAGCGCAGTTTGCGCAGATCCGCGACACCGTCAAGGACCTGGGTGCTAGCACGAAGTTTACCGCGACCCAGGCGGCAGACGCATTCACCCTGTTGGGTGCGGCCGGCCTGACCGTGGATCAAGCCCTGAGTGCGCTGCCCAAGACGCTCCAGCTTGCGGCTGCTGGTGAATTGCAGCTTGCCGAGGCGGCGGAAATCTCCACCAAAATCATCGCTGGCTTCCGGCTTGGCGTGGACGATCTTGGCCGCGTCAACGATGTTCTCGCCCAGGCTGCCGTCGATTCTAGCGCCGACATCAAAGACCTTGCTGCGGCAATGCGCGATGCTGGCCCAGCCGCCGCTGCCGTTGGTTACAGCCTGGAAAGCACCGTAGCCACCCTGGCCGTGTTCGCCAATAACGGCATCGTCGGCGAAGTCGCGTCCACCGCTTTCGCGGGGGGGCTGTCTCGCCTACTTAAGCCGACCAAGGAGGTCCGCGACGGACTTGCGGAGCTTGGTCTCAAGATCAGCGACCTTCGGGGCGTTGACGGCAATCTGTTGCCCATGTCCGAGATTCTGCAAAAGCTGACCGATGGAGGCGTTGATGCCGCTGCCGCGCTGAAGATCTTCGGCGAAGAAGCAGGGCGAAAGATGATCGCCCTGATTGGCGGCGGCTCCAAGGCCCTGGCTGATATGGAGCAAGGGCTGTTGGCGGTCGATGGCGCCACCGAGACGATGGCCGAAAAGATGAATCGTGGCGCCAAAGCTGGCGTGCTGGGCCTGCTATCCGCAATGGGCGACCTGATGATCGCTATTGGTGATAGCGGCCTGCTGGGGGCGTTCACGGTCGTGACTATCGCGGTCACGGAGTTTGTCCGCTGGATGGCCGATGCGCCGCTGGTCGTCATGGCGGTTGCCAGCGGCCTTGCCGCCCTGGCCGCCACCATTGGTCCGTTCCTGATCGCCCTTGGCCTCATGTCCAAGGGTGTTGCCTTTGCCGTCACCGGGTTTACCACCTTGAAGGCGGGCGCAATCGCACTGTCCGCTCGCCTGGTTGCGTTGCGCGCTGCTGTGGCGGCCGTCAATATCGCCATGTACGCCAACCCTGTTGGCCTCATCATCGGCGGAATCGTCCTGTTGGGCGCGGTTGTTGCCGCCCTCGTGGTCGATTGGGACGACCTCAAGCGGGCCATCGGCTTGACTGTTGACGAGTCCGTCGAGGGTGCCACTGAGGCCGCCGACGCGGCTGCGGACAGCATCAAGACCGTCTCGGCCGCTGCCCAAGAGGCCGCCGTCGAAGCCGCCGCCGCGACCCAGCGGCGCGCAAATGCCCTGGCCGAAGTGCAGGGCGCGCTTGAGAAGGAGATCACCCTATCCCGCGCCTCTACCGACGAGCGGCGGAAGATCGAGGCTGTAGATAAGGCCGTCACCGACGCCCGCGAAAAGCTGGTCGCCATCGGTGAGGAGTTGACCGAGCAGGAGGAAGCCACCCTTCGCAACCTCGCGCTTCAGGCCGATGCCGCGAAGAACGCCGGGGCCGCTGTCGAAAAAGCCATTGGCTCGATGAAGGACGCGTACACCGGTCTGCGGGAAGTGTCCGACGAAGCCCTTGCCGCGCAGCTTGCGGCCATCGACAGGACCACAGAGGCGCAACGCGAGGCGGGCAAGGAGCAATCCCAGGCCGACCGCATCCGCGCCGAGGCAGACACCGTCAAGAAGGCCGAGCGTGACAAGGCGGCGGCCATCGGTCTATGGGCGCGGCAGTCCGGCCAGGCGGTGCGGTCCTACTACTCGACGGCCATCCGCCTTGCCGAGCAGGCCGGGCAGGATACGACCAGCCTGCAACGCGACATGCTGGCCGACATGGGCAAGATCAATGCCGAGCGGGAAGCGGCGCTGTCGGCGTCCGTGGACCGCCTGATTGCCGAGGAAAAGCGCGGGCGGGATGCGGCGGTTGCGGCGGCGCAGGACGCCAAGGACCGGATCGCGGCCATCGACAGTTCGTTGCGTGACCTGGAGATCGAAGGCCTATCGCCCAAGAAGCAATATCAGGCCCGTGAAGCCGATATCCAAAACAAGAAGGCCGAGGCGTCCGCGCTGCTTGCCGCTGGCGAGTATGAGAAGGCCCAGGTCCTGGCCGAGGAAATCGCATCCGACGCCATCGAGAACGCCCGTTCCGGCGGCGCGTCAAAGCGGGCTATCGCAGTTGCGCAGCAGACGGCAGAGTTTGCCAAGGGCCTGATCCAAGAAGCCGCAGACGGCATCATCGCGGCCGAGACGAAGGCGGCTGATGCGGCCGGCAAGCAGGCGGCGGCGGCGCAGTCTCAGCTTGCCATCGTCCAGGCCCAGGTAGCGCAGATCAAGGCGGCCGAAGCGTCCCTGGCGGCCATGCGTGTGGTGCTGGACGTGTCGCAGGCTATCACCGGCCTCGACGCCATCCGGCAGGGCATGGAGGCGGCCAAGGGTGGCGCCCTGGCGACGGCTGCGGCATTCAACACGCTGGCGGCGTCGGCGGCCAAGGCTGGGAAGGCCATGGCGTCGGCCGGCGCCGGTGGCGGTGGTAGCAGTGCAGCCAGCGCGCCTGGCTATAAGGGCGGCGGCCAAATCACCGGCCCCGGCACGGGCACCTCGGACAGCATCCTTGCGCGGCTGTCCAATGGGGAATTTGTCGTCAAGGCGCGGGCAGTGCGCGAGTACGGCGTCAACTTTCTCCAGCGCCTCAACGCCATGCGGCTGCCCAAGTTCGCAACCGGCGGCCTGATTTCCGGTCTTGGCGACCGGCTGGTGTCGGGCCTGCCGATGCCGAGTATGGGACCCATGCCGGACTTCGCAGGCATGGGTGGCGGTGGCCGTCCGATCACGCTCAACATCGGCGGCGAGTCCTATCAGGTGACGGCGGCCGAACCGGAGGCGCAGCGCCTTGAGCGATTGACAGGCGGCCTGGGGCGGCAGCCTCGACACTACGGCGCAGGGAGGACGCGGGGATGACGGAAAGTCTCCTGACCATCGAGCCGATTCCCGGCTTTACCGGAAGCGCCGGCATCGTATTCCCGCCGTACAGCGCCATCGGGGTGAGTCACGAACTCACCCCGGTGGACGCCGGAGGGGAGCCTTACCGCGACACCCTGCACGCGCTCCGGCACGTCACAAGGTACCGCAAATACTCCCTTCGCCTGTCGTGCTCGATCACTCGCCCACCGTCGCTTGGCGGCGTGTGGCCGGGCCTGCCGGTGCGCGTCGGGTGCGCTATCGAGTTATTCACGGCCGGCACCCCTGAACGGCCCGCCGTGGCCGGCTCCACGCGCACCGTGCAAGAGGGCTTGATCGCGTACCGGCCAGTGCTGGACATGCGCCTTATCCGCTGGAATCAGGCGTTTGCGGAGTGGCGCGCGGACATGGATTGGGAAGCCTGGTTGGAGGAAATCTGATGCCGACTCCGGTCCATGTCGTATGGGTTGCCGCCGGCACGCCCTGGTCGGATGCCCTGTTGCCCGGCGAGGGCGTGCGGGCAATCCGCATTGTCCAGTCCGAGGGGCATGAGGGCGCAGCCTATGTCACGCTGGAGCGCCCATCCGCTGGACTGCTCGCCCCTGGCCAGCCGTCCTATGCGTGGATTGTCGCGGTGCCTGACGACGACGGCCCCCCGGTTCCCCGGTTCTACGGTCGCGTCATCGCGGGCCCGGCCTCATCCGGCGGGTACTTCGCGGATCTGGAACTGGACTGCCGTCCCGTTGATACCAGAGCCGCCATCACCGAAGCATTGGCGCCGCTCAAGGTTGCTCCCGGCTACGACCCTCTGTACCACGACGTCGAAAACGACGCCGACCCTGTGGAGGTCTTGGACGGCTGGCCGCGCGCCCTGTATGTGGACCAAACCACCGGGGCGATTACAACCACCCACATTATCAGCGGAGACGGCGATCCCCCGGTGCTGCTGGATCAGGCCCTGATTGACGGGGACTCTGTCGAGTATGTGGCGACGGGCGCCCCCATCCCGCACGTTGACGTGACCGTAGAGGCGCAGTGGACGCAGCGCGGAAACGGGACAATCGACCTGGGCGAATATCTGCGCCGCACTCACGGGCCGACGATCAAGACCGCCTCGCCTCCGTCGCACTTTGCCACGCGCTGGTGGCGCGAGGGTGAGGACCTGGAGGGCGGGTATGTCGTCCAGAGCACCAACCTCATACCGCAGTACCCCGGCTATATTCCGAAATCCTCGGAGATTGGCTCTCTGGCAACAAAGGTCGTCAAGCCGTACAGCCTGATCCCCTGGTATTCCCTTTGGCGCCCGCTGTCTGCTGGGTCGTCAGGGTCGCGGTCTGTCTCCGGGCCGTCCGCCGTCATGCTATTGCAGGCGTACCGGCCGGAGATGTCTGTGTCCTGGTCGTTCTCAGGTCGGCGCGTCGAGCGGGTAGTTTGCCGCGTCGAAGGCTTGGCGCAGGACGTGGGGCAGATATCGCCAGAGGCAGAGGAGCTTTCCGTCAGGCTCCCCGACATCGCGGGAGGAACCGACGACGCCCCGGCCGTTCAAGGGGCTGCGTCGGTTGTGTTTGGGCCGGGTATCGTCACCCCTAGCGATGATCCCATCCCACCCATTGGCGACCCGATGCGCGGCAGTTTTTTTCTCACCGACCGGGGCAAGCAGGCGGCGGCCCACGCTTTTCAGATCGCGGCCACCCGCATTATTGCATCGCAAAGATGTATCGAGGTGTCGTTCAGACTGCCGGGCCTGCCTCGTGCCGGCCTCGCGCTGACTACCGCAAAGGCGGTCACCATCACCTCGCCCCGGCTACCTGGGGGGCAGGCGACGGGCAAAGTGATCGACCTGGAGATTGTCAAAGGCAATGGTGCGGAGGAAATACGCGTCGTCCTGGGCGTCTCTGTCGGTATTGCCCCAACACTGCCGGAGCCGCCGACAGAGGATAATGGCTATGTGGCAACCGGGTACGTCACCCCAGGCTACATTTGGGCGCCCGGTGCCCCGCTGTGGTTCGGCCTGGAGGCGCCCGTGATCCTCGCAGATTGGTCAGACCAGATTCCGCCGGGGCTGCTGGGCCTGACTGGAATCACGGCCGACAGCTTTGTGGTGTCATCGTCTGTCACCATGCAGACGGACGAGCAGCTTGCCTACCTCAGGCCGGACTACACGACCAATTTCCTCCCAATCTGGCGCGGCGACGACCCGGTTTTGACCAAGGTCGAACTGACGCTCCAGCCGCTGGCCCCGGATACGATTGAGCACACGATCACCGCGTCACTACTCTCCCCGGTCGGTATCCAAGGCGGCATTGATCTAGCAGCGGAGGCTACCTGATGACGACCCAGGAGCGTGATGTTGCGGGCGTCCGTGCGGCCACGGTGCGCGACAGGCCGGCGGGGTACACGTCGCCAGATCTGCCGAACCGACGCACGGACCCCGTCTCCACAGCAACGGGCTGGCGGGCCGGTGTTCCGGCCCCGCCGCGAAGAGAATACGGGCCGCCGCCGATCGGAGAAGAAGACGACGACCCGCCCCCCGCAGGCCCGGCCGTGTGGACTGAAATCGCCCGCACAACCTCGACTGTGCGGGTGGAAAACCCCGAGGATCCCGAGCAGTACGTGGACGTTGAGCGGGTCGAGACGCTGTTGATGCGCGGGCCGGGTGGTGAACAGGTGGAATGGAGACTGTCCCATGGCTGATTTCGTGCCGGTGCGCCTGGACCCGTTTCAGCGGATTGGAAATGTGGGGTGGAGGCGGGGAGAGTTGTGGGCGTGGGGCGGGAACGCGTATGGGCAATTAGGATTAGGCACCACTGCGGACAAATACAGTCCGGTCCATGTTGATGGACTGTCCTGGAGGTCGGTGGCTGCTGGTAAGTGGCACTCCATAGGTATCGCCAGCGACGGGTCGCTGTATGGTTGGGGGTACGTGAGACCCTCTCTACCGACGATAATCGGCAGCAAAAAATGGTCCATGATTGCCGCCGGTGGAGAGCAGTCGGCGGGAATCTCCAAGGATGGTGGGCTTTATTGGTGGACGGGTGGTGTCACCAATACCAGCCCCGCGCCATACAACCCCACCCTTGCTGCTGCGGGCGCCTGGAAGTTCGTGGCCGCTGGCGGGTTCAGCACATACACAGGGCCCGGCCGAGACCATGGCTGGCACTATCTCGCCATAAATGACGCGGGTCAGGTTTATGTGTGGGGTGACAACACCTTCGGAAAGCTTGGGACTGGGGAACATGGCCCTTTGACAGGCTTCTCGTTACCGCCGAGGTTAATCTCAACCCCGCCGATGGCGCACGTGGCGGCCGGGGGTGACCACTCCCTCGGCATCACCATGGACGGCGAACTCTACGCATGGGGTGCCAATCATCAGGGGCAGTTGGGTCTTGGTGATGATGTATTGCGCAATACACCAACTCCGGTTCCGGGCCTACTGTGGAGTAATGTTTCTGCGGCAAACTGCGGATCTTTTGCACTGCTGGGGGGGGTGGTTGGTTCGCGCGCGCACTCGCTCGGTGTCACTACAGACGGGGACCTTTACGCATGGGGTCATAATAACGTCGGACAACTGGGGACGGGCGACACAATTGACCGAAACACCCCGACGCTTATCGGATCCGGGTGGATGCGTGCCTCAGCCGGCGATAGGTATTCGGTCGCGCTTCGTGAAGATGGTCGTCTGTACACATGGGGACTCAATGCGTATGGAGCTCTTGGGTATGGCGGAACTGACAGTAGTTCAACGCCAATTTTAGTTGGCGCGGGATTCAGTGGTATGGCGGCCGGCGATACACACGTTCTCGCCCTTAAGAGAAGGACACCTGCACCATGACCGTGACCATCATCACGCGCGCCGGCAAAGGCGCGGCCCTCACGCATGCCGAAATGGACGCCAATTTCCTCGCGCTCAAGGCCGCCCTCGAGGCCGTCGTGACCGCCACTGCCGAGGGCGAGTCCCTGGCCGAGGTCACGCGGTCGGGCAACAGCTTGATCTTTACGGGTTCCGAGGGGACCATCCTCGGCACCGTCTCCCTGCCGAGCGCCCGGCTAAACGCGCGCGGCGACTGGACCCCCGGTGCGACCTACGCGACCGGCGATATTGCCAGCGTGGCCGGCATGGTCATGGGTTGCGTGATCGCGCACAACGTCTCCGCGTCCGCGACCTTGGCCGACTGGTGGACCGACTACGCCGCTGGCCGGTGGGTCGTGCTGGCCGGGCTGGGGGCGCTGTCTCCGTCCACGCTGACGGTGACGGCTGGTCAAAAGACCGTGGCCGTGCCGAGCGGTCTGACGTTCGGGCCGGGCATGGGCGTGCGCTTGGAAGCGATCAACCTGACGGCCAGCATGGATGCGACGATAATCAGTTATGACGGGGCCGGCGCGCTGGTGGTTGATGCCGCTCCACGCACCGGGTCAGGCACTGTGACGGGTTGGGTGGTCCGGTTCTCGGGTGGCGGTGGTGGTGCGGGCAGCGGCTGGGACCGGGTCGAGTATCCGACGTTGCCCTACACCGCCACAACCGCCGACGCCGGGGCGCTGCTGTTTGCCAGTTCCGGGACTCTCACGCTGCCGGGACCGGGGACCGTACCCCCCGGAACCGCGCTTTGCTTGACGGGATTTGACTTGTCCGTCGCGTCGGACGGTAAATCCTGGACCGTGGACGGCGGGGAGGTGGCGGTCTTTACAACGGCGGCCGGGGCGTGGGCCGTGACGCGTCACCGCACGGCCGACGTGGGGGATTACGTCAACGACCATGTCCCCGACTTGGCGTTCGTTTTTGCCCCTCCGGGTGATGTGGTGGACCGGCAGTATTACGGGCCGGGCTGGAGTCCGTCCTACGGGCAGCAGGTCGTGACGCTGGTCTCGGCGGCCGGGGAAGTTGATGCTCACGCGGCTTGGGTGTGGATTAGTGGCCCCGGCGTCATGACGTATGCCCTGGGCGTGCTCGACCTGTCTGACGGCTATCGCGTGGCGGGCGATGCACTGGCCCTGCGGCATTTGGCCGACGTGGACCCTGCGTTGACGCCGACGGCCGGGCAGGTGCTGGCCTGGGATGACGGGGCCGGCGCGTTCCGGGCCGTCACCCCGGCACAGACCACGGACGGCGCGGCGGGGATTGCGCGGGTGCCGACCTACGCCGTGGCCGGGCTGCCCGCCGCCGCCGACCACGCGCGGGGGCTGGTCCATGTCAGCGACGGGGACGCGGGGGCGCCGTGCCTTGCACTGAGCGATGGGACTGACTGGCGCCGTGTGCCCCTGGGGGCGGCAGTGAGCGCGACGTAAACCCCAACCGTCAATGATTGCTTGACCGTTCACCCCGCCAGCGTGCGGGGCTTTTTTATGGAGGATGCGATGCCGCGACTTTTGACAAACGCCCAGGCAGACGGGCCTGGCGAGGCTGTGCGCGTGAGGCCAGATGCCGGCTTTGCGCAGTTCGGTACGCCGATCACCGGGACGGTCTACGTGACCGGCACCCTCAACGGCGGGACCGTGGCGCTGGAGGCGCGCGGTGCGGCGGGCGACGACTGGGTGGCGGTGCCGGGCTCGGCTTTGACCGCCACCGGCCTGGGCAATCTCGGCATCTGGTGCCACGAGATCCGCGCCGTCCTGACCGGCGCCGGCGCAGCAACCAACGTGACCGTGACGCTGGTCACGCCCGAACGTAGCGAGGTGTTGTGATGGGCTCGCCCTTTTCCGCGGCCGCGCCGTTTTCCGTCACTGCCGGTGGCGGTGGGGGTGATGGCGCGCTGACCGTTGCTGACGACAACTTCTTTGCCGACACCACCGAGCGCGACGCCTATTTCGTGGCGGCCCCCGACAAGCTGGCGGCTGACATGCTGATCGGTGTCGGCGCGACGTTCGAGCGGTGGGACGGTGCGGCGTGGCAGGACGTGACGGCCATCGTGCGGGGGCCGGCGGGTGATGTGGGGCCGGAGGGTCCGGCCGGTCAGGCTGGCGCCCAAGGCCCGACTGGCGCAGACGGGCCGCAGGGCGCAGTTGGCCCCGCTGGCGCGGACGGCATCCAAGGCCCCGCCGGTCCCCAGGGTGCGGGCTTGATCCCCGATGGCTACGGCAACCTGACCGACGCGCTTGTGGCGTCCACCGAGGTTGCGGGCGTGCCGTTTGTCTACGTCGTAAATCCCGATGGCGACTTGCGCGCGGACCTCAATGCTCCGGCGGCACTGGCTGGCGATCAGTCGCTCATCCTGATCGGGTGGACGTCCGGTAATGGGTGGCAGGGCTACGGTCAGTTTACCGGCGTGCAGGGGCCGACTGGTCCGGCGGGGGCGCAGGGTCCGACCGGGTCGCAGGGTCCGCAGGGAGTGGCGGGCGCTGATGGTCCACAGGGTGCCCAGGGCCCGGCCGGGGCTGACGGGGCTGCGGGGGCGGATGGCGCGCAAGGTCTGGCCGGACTCGATGGCGGTGATGGCTGGTCGCCCGCCCTGGTCGTCGAGGTTGACGGCGAGCGGCGCGTGCTGCGCGTTACCGGCTGGACCGGCGGCACCGGGACCGAGCCTGATGTGGGCTACGTCGGCGCGACCGGGCTGGTGACGACGGCAGCCGAGGCTGTGGATGTGCGGGGGGCGGCTGGAAATTTGCTTGTGGAGGGGGCGTCCCCGTTGGTGCACGCCAGAGAGGAGCAGCCGAGCGGCACCCCAGGCGGATCACTGACCTCAGGCGCTTGGAGGACGCGAGCCCTCAACACCCTAAAAACTGCCGAAATACCGGGGGCCTCCCTCTCCGCTGGACGACTCACCCTACCTATCGGACAGTACGAGGTGTGGGCGTGGGCACATGGTCACGCCGTGACCCAGCACAAGGCCCGGCTCTATAATATCACCGAAAGCTCTAGTCTTTTGGTAGGTCAAAGCTCATATGTCGCGGCCTCTACAGGTGGGGCTGTTCTCGTTGCCGGAAAAATACAACTAATGGCAGAGTCGCAGATAGAGCTACAGCACCGTTGCGTGACGACGAAGGCAACAGACGGTCTTGGGGTATCCACCAGCTTTGGCGAGGTCGAAGTATACTCTGAATTAATAATCAAGAAGGTGGGATAGGAAATGGATATTGAGCTTTCTATTAATCTCATTGTTCCGGAAGCCCTGTACTCCGGGCTACCATTGGACCCTGACAGCTACGCCTCTCTGGACTGGCAGGATGCCCGGCCCAAACCCCCGTGGTCGGCTCTCGAATTGGCTTACGGCGCGTGGCTCATAAGTAATGCTGCCCATGTTATCCGTAAGGACCGCGACCGCCTGCTGACGGCCTGCGACTGGACGCAGATGCCGGACTCTCCACTGGCTGCCGAGCAGCGCGCGGCGTGGACGACGTACCGCCAGGGCCTGCGCGACGTGCCGGCGCAGGCGGGGTTCCCGGCGGCTGTCGAGTGGCCGGTGCCGCCGGCTTGACCGCGCGCCAGCACGACGACCCCCGCCCCGCCAGAGTGCGGGGTTTTTTGATGCCCGCACCACGGAGACGCCGCACATGGCACCACATCGCATTGAAACCGGCGCCTCCATTGTGGAGCGCGTGCAATTTGTCGCGTCGAAAGCGCCAACCGGGGCCGCTGTCTCTGCCGGGGGCGTGACTGCCCCGGCGTGGATGGATGGCATCGCTCAGTACAACGGCCTGCTCTCCACAATCTCCGTCAGCATCGGCATCTTGGTCGGGCTGACGGTGCTGGTCGTGCAGATCATGACGATCCGCGACAAGGTGCGCGCCCGGCGGGAGGATGCGCAATGAGCCCCCTCCGCACCACGCTCGCCGTGCTCACCCTGTCTGCTGCTGGTCTGGCCGGCATCGTCGGATGGGAAGGCTACAGCGGCACCGCCTACCGCGACGTTGCGGGCGTGCCGACCATCGGCTACGGCACCACCGAGGGCGTCAAGATGGGCGACACGATCACCAAGCCGGAAGCTATGGCGCGCGCAAAGACGGATGTGCAGGCGTTCGAGGGGGCGCTTAGGCGGTGTGTCAAGGTCCCGCTGCACCAACATGAGTACGACGCACTCGTTTCGATTTCGTACAATATAGGGCCGGGGGCATTCTGCCGGTCCACGCTGGTTCGCAAGCTGAACGCGGGCGACTATGTCGGGGCCTGCGCGGAAATCCTGCGTTGGAACCGGGCTGGTGGCCGTGTGGTGCAGGGGCTGGTGAATCGGCGGAAGGCCGAGTACCGGCTGTGCATTGGATCCGCGCCATGATCGGCCGCGCCACCCCCCCGTGGGTCTATGCCGTGGTGGTGGTCGCCGTCCTCGCTGCAACGTTCGCAGTCGGCTGGACCGTCAACGGTTGGCGGTGGGAGGCCCGCCACGCCACAGCCGAACGCACCCACGCCGACGCGCTGGCAGCCTCGCAGGCCGAGGCCATGCGCCTTGCTGCCCACCTCAACCGCCGGGTGGCCGGCATCGACGCCGCCCGAACCAAAGACCTCATGGAGGCCCGCCGTGAAACGGATGCTCTGCGCGCTGATCTTGATGCCGGCCGTCGCCGCCTGCGCCTCGCTGCAACCTGCCCCGCTCCTGTGCCCACCGCCCCCGGCGCCGCCGGCCTGGGTAATGGAGGCGCCCCCGAACTTACCGCCGATGCTCGGGCGGCTTATCTCGACCTCCGAGCCGGGATCGACACCGTGACGGCGCAGTTGCTGGCGTGCCAGGACTATGCGCGGGCGGTGGGGGAGTAGGGCTTTTTATGGTTTTCCAAAACCCCCGTAAGCCATTGATCTGTGACATCTAGAACGGGTCAGTTTTCCAAATAAGACGCTGATATTGCAGGCTGAACCGCAGCATCATAATCCGCGTGTCGGGAGTTCGAGTCTCTCCTCCGCTACCAATTAAAACAAGGGGTTATGACCAGACAGGTCATAACCCCTTAGTTTGTTTTGCAGCTTTTTCCGGGATGTTTTGCAAACCTTGGCCACGTTCCGTTCGTGCGTGTGCCAAATCGAGCTTAGCCACGGCAGCCGTCGCACGGGCTTTTTGGTCGGCTTGTTCGGTGTAGCGAGCAGCCATGGCTTCAGTGGCGTGGCCGGTCACTGCCATGATGTCGCGGGTATCGCAGCCGGCATCGGCCAAGGCTGTCGCCGCTGTGTGACGGAGGCCGTGGAAAGTGAGGCCATCTTCTATCAGGCCCTGAGCCTTCAGGCGGCGCAGCAGCGCAAAGAAGCTGGCACGGAAGCCGCTCTCCGTGTACGGACCCTTCCGCCCTACGACTATCTGGACGCCCGAACGCTCCGTGGCACTCAGAACTTCTTGCAAACGCTTTGGTGCGGGCAGCCACAGGGGCTCACCGGTCTTGCGTGTTCGGCCCTCAATCGCATTTCCGTCATAGGCGTTCCAGGTCAGCGTGATGGCGTCACCCTCGCGCAGCGCTGCGAAGGCGCCCAGTGCGATGGCAGCGCGTAGCGGGCCGCTGGCGTGGGCCAGAACCGTTTCGAGTTCCACCGGCTTCCATGGCCGGTTTGCCACTGGCGCGTCTCGAGGTTTGCGAATCCGCCCGACTCCATCGGCGGGATTTTGGCCGATGAAGCCGCGTGGCTTTCCCCAACTGCACAGGATAGACAGCACGTCACGCACGTAGTTTGCAAAGCGGCGCTTGCGTTTATCGAAAGCCTTGTCCCTTAGAGCAATGACCAAGCGGGAATCCAACGAGGTCAGTGCCACGTCGTCTACCTTCGCCAACCAGTTCATGACGCCGTGGTAGTCCGTCTTGGTCCGGTCTGCGAGGCGCTGAAACTCGGGCGACCCTTTGTAAGCGTGCATCAGGCCGCCGAGGGTGCCACGCAGAGGCGCCGTGTTGAGGCCTGCTGCCTTGCTCTCCTCCGCCTTCCAGGCCTCGTGGAACTCGGCAGATGCCGGGTCACCGGGTAGGCGCGTTCCGGTCTTCCGGTGGTAAAAGTATAGGCGCCTGCGGCTGCGGACCTTGTTGATGTTTTTCAGGCGCACGACGACCATCAAGCCAGTCGGGGAGCTTGCAGAGTTTTGCGAGAGGAATACTCATTGAGCAAGCCGGCTCGCAGGAACGCTCACAGGGCTTTCAGATGGCGTGGAATAGGCAATCTCGCCCCGGGAGGCCCATGGCGCAGTCGATCGTGTCCCTTGGATTGGTGTAACAGCGCCGTCGCCGTTTGATCTCCGGCAGGCTTGGCCGGGTTGATCAGACTGCCGCGACGGGCGGCAGGCTGGCG
>JGI25319J35699_1000157_pt1 | contig 53174 bp, 48 predicted proteins | sample AutmiccommuBRH17_FD_35699 | JGI IMG/M metagenome (IMG submission 35699) | reverse complement strand
TGGAAATCTAGAAAAATACATGAGATTTCGGTCACTTTTACAGCTTATCAGATTGCTGCTATTATATGGGCTAGGCAGAGGTGCCCAATCCAGAACCAACCACCGGCCTTGACCGGGATCTCTGCCGAGGAGCATCTCCAGCTCCTCCCGACTCCTCGACCCTTCATTCTTTCGAACATTCCTTCGGATCATCTTTTAGCAGCCTTATTGTACCGAATGGCCGAGTACTTCTCCTGAATGAGGCTGTGGTATGGAGAACATCCAGTCGGCAATGACTCAGGCACTGATATCACGGTGCGATCTGCCGCAAGGTCTTCCTCTGCGTGATGGTTCAGTAGATCGTCGGCTCTCTCTTTGAACGCCGCATTATCAAAAGCACCGGCAAGACCGCTGTTCCGGGCTTGCAGCGTCAGATCGACATGTCCTCCCTGTGCCGCGCATTCACCCGACGAATTTGGTTCAAGATGCTCTTCAGAAATCCGAAATTTCAAGCAGCGCGTTACCGGTTTTAACCGGGGCGGTATCGAATACCGACTTAAAACATCAGAACACCGGGGAACCTAATAGACCTTCTACCGAACAGCCCTAATAGCCGGATCTGTGACGGTTACCTGAAGCTATCGTTGCAGAATCGGAAGATTTGCAATATTATATTATGGACATAAAAATTTTACGCAGCAGATGAACTAGAAAGGAGATAAAGCAATGCCGAAGAACAGTATGAGCGTCGGAGAAAAGATAAAAAGCGTGAGACTCGAGAAAGCAATATCTCCTGCCGATTTGGCCGGACAGTCGGGAATATCCGAGGAAGATCTGGCCAAAGTGGAAGAAAATAAACTCGCTCTTTCTCTGGGAAATATCATCAACCTCGCCAAGGTCCTTGCAGTCCCGGTGGGAGATCTTTTCGGCGACAGCGGCGACTCTCCGTTCTGCATTGTCAGAAGCGAGGACGGCGCGGCGGTTTCCCGGTTCAGTTCAGCCTATGCAAAATCCTGCGGATACAGCTATCAGGGACTCGGCCAGCAGAAAAGAAACAGACATATGGAACCCTTCCTTGTCACCCTCAACCCTAAAGAAGAGCAGGAGGTTCAAGCCAACGAACACAACGGCGAAGAATTCATCTATGTACTTGAAGGAAAAGTCGAGGTCAGTCTTTTTGATCATAAGGGCATACTCAACCCCGGCGATTCCATTTTTTACGAATCCGACGTCCCGCACATTATTTCCTGTTATGGAGAAGAACCGGCGAAGATTCTCGCCGTCATCTATGCCAAACCGGAGATGATTATTCTCTGACCAGTGCGGTTGTTCCACCCTCATGGCAGCTGGCAGCCACGAGGGTGGTTGTTGAATCAGATCCTATCCGGCCAGATCTCCTCCGCCATTTGCGAAAGTTTATATTTCTGGATCTTACCGCTTGCCGTCATCGGATAGCCGGTGACGAAGTGCACGTATTTGGGGACCTTGTATCTGGCAATCTTGCCTCTGCAGAAATCGACGACATCACTCGCTTCAATACCCGCATTCTCTCTGCGCACGATGAAGGCGCCCACCTCCTCACCATATTTTTTGCTCGGCACGGCAGCTACCTGGATATCCTTGATCCCGTCCATCCGGTACAGAAATTCCTCAATCTCACGGGGATAAATATTTTCACCTCCCCTGATGATCATATCTTTATATCTGCCGGTGATGGAGAGATTTCCCTCCTCATCCATGATGCCGAGGTCGCCGGAGCGAAGCCAGCCGTCTTCGGTTATGGTTTCACGGGTGGCTTTTTCATTATTATAATACCCCTTCATGATATTATAGCCCCGGCAACACACTTCACCCTGGGACCCGGGCGGCAGAGTGACACCGCTGTCGGGGGCGATGATCTTGACCTCCAGATGGGGCAAGGCCCGGCCGACGGTCTCCACCCTGAGCCGAAAATCGTCGCCGATCCGGGTATAGGTTATGACCGGCGAGGCCTCGGTCAAGCCATAGCATATGGTGATGTCGGTCATGTTCATCTTTTCGATGACCTGCTCCATGACCTTGACCGGGCAGTTTGACCCTGCCATGATACCTGTCCGCAGTGAGGAGAAATCGAATCTTGCAAACAGCGGGTGATCAAGGAGGGCGATAAACATGGTGGGAACGCCATACAGCGCCGTACATCGCTCCTTTTCCACCGAGGTCATGACCATCAGCGGATCAAACTTTTCGAGGATGACCAGGGCGGCGCCGTGATTGACCGCCGCCAGCACTCCCAGCACGCAGCCGAAACAGTGGAATAGCGGCACGGGCAGGCAGACCCGGTCTTTTGCGGAAAAATGCTGGTTTTCACCGATAAAATAGCCGTTGTTGCCGATATTGTGATGGGTCAGCATGACCCCTTTGGGGAAACCAGTGGTCCCTGAGGTATACTGCATGTTGACGATATCATGGGGCGACAGGGATTGCTGCCTCTCCCGGTATTCCTCCTCAGTCACCATAACGCAGAGCGCCTTGATTTCCGTAATGGAATACATCCCCCGGTGCTTTTCCGGCCCGATAAAACAGACCCGCCTGAGGTGAGGAAAACGGCTGCTGACCAGACGCCCTCGCTCCATGGTTTTCAGCTCCGGAACAAGTTCGTACATGGTGTTGATATAATCGGTGTCCTGGTAGCCGTCGATGAGAAAGAGGTTTTCGGTCTCCGACTGGCCGAGCAGGTATTCAAGCTCGGCGCTTTTATAGTTGGTGTTGACTGTGAGCAGGACCGCGCCTATCTTCGCTGTGGCAAACTGCAGAGTGACCCAGTGCGGGATGTTGGTCGCCCAGATGGCGACCTTTTCCCCTTTCTGCACACCCAGCGCCATCAATCCTTTCGCCATTTCATCGACGGCATGCTGGAATTGTCGGTAGGTCAGGCGATAATTCCGGTCGACGTAGACGATGGCGTCGCTGTCGGGATGTTTCGCGACGGTCTCGTCCAGGATCCGGCCTAGAGTAAGGTCTCGTAGCCGACTTATCTTTTCCATGTCGCCTCCACTATTCAGGTATGTAGATCACTGCATGGATCTGGGCTTTTTCACCGCCCCTGCAGCTGACATAATGGGGTACCACGGAATTATAGTAGACGCTGTCGCCTTCCTCGAGGATGTACGTCTCTTTGCCGTAGATGACCTCGATACTGCCTTTGAGAACCGCGATCCACTCCTCTCCCTCATGCGAGGAAAGCGTCTTCTGACTTGCAGATTCCGGCAGAATTTCTATAAAGAACGGTTCCATATGACGATCGGTCTTGCCCATGCCGAGAGAAAAAAAATTCAGCGAGGCCGGCTTATTTTTCTCCGCCAGCACACTGAACCTGGACGGTCTCTCGGCCTGTCTGACAATACAAGGATCAGCCGTTTTCTGGTCGTCAAGAAAGGTGCCGACGCGAACCCCGAGGGTACGCGCTATCTTGATCAGTGGACCAAGAGGCGGATAGACGTTTTCCTTCAGCATTGTTTCGAGAAATTCCTTATGCAGACCTGTCGCTTCCGCAAGGCTGTCGATACCGATCGCTCTTTGTTCCATAATACCGATGATTCGCTGACTGATCTTTTCCGAACCCATTCCTTCTCCCAAGTCTGTTGTTAACACCGAAAAATTCAACCAGATGCCATTTCCATTGTTATTCAAGGGGCATAACCCATCCGAAAGGATCAGCTGTCCTGCCGTACTGGATATCCATCAGTTCCTTGAAAAACCGTGCGGCAAAAGGGCCGACCCCACCATTGCCTATGATAATCTCCCTGCCGTCATATTTGATATGGCCGACAGGTGAAATGGCGGCGGCCGTTCCCGAACCGAAAACTTCCTTCAGTTCTCCCTGGTCATGAGCAGCATAAATTTCATCGATGCTGATCCTTCGCTGCGTCACTTTCGTGCCCCACGATTCGGCAAGCCTGATGACAGAATCTCTGGTAACGCCGGAGAGAATGCTGCCGTTCAACATGGGGGTGACGAGTTCATTGCCGATCATGAAGAAGATATTCATCGCGCCCACTTCCTCGACATATTTCAGCTCGACGCCATCGAGCCACATCACCTGGGTATACCCTTCCTTGTGGGCAAGTTCCGTGGCGTAAAGACTGGCAGCGTAATTGCCGGCTGTTTTCGCTTCGCCCACCCCACCTCTGACTGCCCGGACATAGTGGGATGTGACCCATATTTTGACCGGATTGAATCCCTCCGGATAATATGCTCCCACCGGTGAAAGGATGATAAAGAATCTGTAGGTGTGCGATGCCCGAAGACCTATATAGGGGTCCGTCGCTATAATGGCGGGGCGGATATAGAGCGATGTCCCGGGTGCCTCTGGGACCCAGCCCTTTTCAATCTTGAGCAGTTCGACCATGGCCTTGAGGACAAAATCCTCATCGAGAGCAGGCATGCAGAGTCTTTCGGCCGAGCGGTTGAGGCGCTTGAGGTTTTCTTTTGGCCGGAAAAGCTGAATAGCGCCGCTTGCTGACCTGTACGCCTTCAAACCCTCGAAAATAGCCTGCCCGTAATGCAGCACCATGGTTGACGGCTCCATCAGCATCGGACCATACGGTTCAATGCGCGGAGAGTGCCAGCCCTTCTCGCTCTCATAGTCCATAATAAACATGTAATCAGTGAACCTGGTGCCGAAGCTCAGCGATGATTCGTCAGGGTGATCCTTGAGTCGGTCCGCTTTTCTAAATGTAATTTCCATCATGATCCTTTAAGTGTTGGCTTGTTTGTCAATGAGCACTGACTGGATTCCCGGGCAGGCTGAAGAGAATGTATCCATGGATGACACCTCGAGTGCACAACAATGCGGAACAGTTTTTTGCCAAAGGGCCTCCGGCGAATGGCCATCAGCATTTTTTTGCAAGAAATCATTATGTCTTATCAGCCAAACACAGTAGTGTGAGTAGTGCTTTTGTATTGCTGTGTCAGCCGGTCTTCCGCCACTGCCCTCAATGAAGTACCCCACCTTTCAGGCAGCAGCCGACCCCGAAAGGCACCGGTGATTAGCATAAAAATGCCGATCCAATAATTGATCGAGCGCTCAGTTGTTGACATTAAGCCACGTTGCCGTTAAAAAATCAACAATATATAACTGAAAAATCAACACGATAGTTCGTCGCGACAAAATTAAGTTTGCTCGCACAAAAACAGAAGAGAGAGCTGCAAAGCATGACCCGCGATGGCGCACTTTCTTGCGACTTCGGTAATACTTTCATAAGCGGTGGAAAATGAAAAATGACATAATTGAAATTCGATGGCACGGGCGCGGTGGCCAGGGTGCCATCACCGCGGCCAAGATTGTCGCAAACGGTGCATTTGCTTCAGGGTATAAAGGCGTTGTCATGGCCCCTACCTTCGGCACCGAAAGACGCGGCGCACCGGTCTTTACCTCCTTGAAGATTTCCAGGGAGAAAATATATGACCTCTCGCCCATCACTACTCCAGACATGGTGGTTGTGCTGGATCACACCCTGCTCGAGGAGGTCGATGTGGTGGCGGGCCTGAAGGAAAACGGCCTTGTCATCCTCAACGCCCCTCCGCCTGCCTCCAAATACAACTTTGGAGGAGCCCGTGTGGCCGTTTCCGACGTCACGACTCACGGTGTCGAGGCAGGGCTTCCGCCCGGGATAGTTAATTCGGGAATAATCGGCGCCTTTGCAAAGGCTTGCGGTCTTGTCGACATCGATACCTTGTCCCGTGCGATTATCGAGGAATTTACCGGCAAGAAACCCGAACTGAACGCCAGGGCCGCACAAATCGCTTATGAAAATACCTCTGTCGGAGATAAATAAATGGCAAAGAGAAACTACTGCGAGATGATATCGAGAAGCAAACCGGGGCCGGGAGACGGCGGCAATACCGGCTCATGGCGAGTCATGCGGCCCATCATAAACCATGAAAAGTGCATTCCGGTAAAAACGGGGAAAATGGCGTGTTTCAGCTGCTGGCTCTTTTGCCCTGACTGTGTCGTCAGCAAGACCATTCCGCCCACCATCGACCTCGGATTTTGCAAGGGCTGCGGAATCTGTGCTGAGGAGTGCCCTGCCGATGCCATCGAGATGGTGGACGAAGCGAGCCAAACTGCAAAGGAGAAATAGCACCATGCATATTATTGAATCAGGAAACGTCGCCGCGGCGACAGGNGTCAAACTCTCACGGGCCCAGGTTATCGCCGCCTATCCGATCACACCGCAGACACCGCTGACAGAGAAATTGTCTGAATTCGTCGAATCCGGACAACTCGATGCCCAGTATATTCCCGTTGAGAGCGAACACAGTGCGATGGCCGTCTGTATCGCCGCCTCGACCGCAGGGACGAGGGCATTTACCGCCACCAGCGCCAATGGTCTGCTCTATATGAACGAACAGCTGCACTGGGCTGTCGGCGCGCGGCTGCCCATCGTCATGTGTATCGCCAATCGGGGCATCGGTGCGCCATGGACAGTCTGGAACGACCACCAGGACAGCATGGCGCAGAGAGATGTCGGCTGGATCCAGCTCTACGCCAACGACCACCAGCAGATCATCGACTCCGTCATCAAGGCCTTTCGCCTCGCAGAGACCGTCAGTATCCCGGTCATGGTATGCTATGACGGCTATCTCCTTTCCCACACTTACATGCCTTTCGACCAGCCGAAGCAGAGCGAAGTCGATTCATTTCTGCCGGTCTTCACGCCGAAGAATTTCCTCGATCCGGAAAATCCCGGCAACTTCAACACTGTGACTCTCCCCGATATACGGCCGGGGGTGGATGGAGTCATGGAGCCCGGTTATATCGAAATACGACACAATCTGCATCAGGATCTGCGCGCAGCTCTTGAAAGCTATGAGGAAATCGACCGCGACTTCGAGAAGCTCTTTGGCCGGGGCGGGACACCTTTTGTCGAAGAGTATAAATGCGATGACGCCCGCTTTGTCGCCGTTGCCATAGGCTCGCTCTCCTATCAGCTGCGGGATGTCATCGATCTGATGAGAGAAGACGGTATCGCCATAGGCGTTCTCGGCGTGCAGATGTATCGCCCGTTCCCGGATCAGGCGATCGTTCATGCCCTCTTCGGCAAGGAGTGTGTCATCGTTCTGGAAAAAGCTCTCAGCTACGGCAATCAGGGTCCGCTCTACAGCGANATCAAATCGGCCCTGTATCGTCAGGAGGAGAGACCTGTGATCCATAACTATATCCTCGGTCTCGGTGGCAGAGAGATCAAGACACAGCAGCTCCTCTCTGCCTTGACGCAATCATGCACAGAGCCCAATGCAATCGAAGATACGCCGCGCTGGATCGGTCTCAAATTACAGGAATAACATCATGGCAGAAAAAACAACCACACTCAATCTGACAGAAGAAGAATTCGTCCATCCCGGAAACCGTGCCTGTTCAGGTTGCGGTCTCTCCATCGTCTATCGCATGGGCTTGAAAGCCCTCGGCAAGAATACCATCCTGGTAGTGCCCCCCAGCTGTCTCACCGTTCTCCAGGGCCTCTACCCGGTGGCATCCACCAAGCTCCCCTGTGTCAATGTGACCTTCGCCTCGACCGGCGCCGCCGCCACCGGGGTGCGCGCCGCCATGAAAGCGCTGGGCAAAGATAATGTCAACGTGGTCGCCTGGGCCGGAGACGGCGGGACCGGCGATATAGGGATTCAGGCGCTTTCGGGAGCATGCGAAAGAGGCGAGGAAATCATCTATATCTGCTACGACAATGAAGCTTACATGAACACCGGCGTTCAACGCTCCGGAACCACTCCCAAGGGAGTTCTCACCACCACCACGCCGATCAAAGGGAAACTCCAGGTGAAAAAGGATGTCCCGGCCATCATCGCTGCCCACGGCATCCCCTATGTCGCCACGGCATCCGCCGCTTTCCCCCTCGATCTCTACGACAAAGTGAAAAAGGCCACCACCATTTCAGGCCCCAAATATATCCATGTCCACACCCCATGCCCTCCGGGTTGGGGATTCGACTCGAGGTACACCATCAAGGTAGGAAAGCTCGCTGTCGAGACGGGTCTTTTTGACCTCTATGAAATCGAAAACGGCACCTTCAGGCTCACCGGTCCCTCTCAGCGGATTCTTGAGAAAGAACGCAAGCCAGTCACCGCATATTTCGCCACCCAGAACAGATTCAAATCTCTGGACACCGAAGCAATAAGTAAAATTCAGCAGCAGGTCGACGCCAAATGGGCAACTTACCAAGCCGGAGTTGTGTAAGGCCTGCCGGATTTCCTCCTGCTTTCTGCCTGAAGCCGAATATCTCGTAGCGCATGGTAAACCCGCAATCGTTTCATGTTGCGGGTTTACTCTCAAAAAAATAAAAATGCCCGAATGCCTGTCAGCTGGTTTCACCATGCCGAGACCGCTCTCAATTTCGGAAGCCGTACAAGCTGGTTATCGCAAACATGAGCAATGCCTAAAGGAGTAGAGATGGCCGGCGATCATATAGAAATGCTTGTGGAGCAGGCACATAGGATTTTCGGAGAAACCTCAATTTTTGAAGTCTACGATATGCCAAGCCGCCTGGAGGTGATAAGAACGCTCGTTGAGTTTTACAGACCTATGGATATCGAAAAGGTGGATCAATATCTTGTCATTCTCGACCAGCTGAGAGATGCGCCTTGAAACGAAAGAACATTCTCGTAATCTATCACTCCCAAGGCGGCACCATGGAAACTATGGCAAGTCGATTTGCATTGGGAGCAGCAAAAGAGCAAGAGATCAACGTCGTTCTAAAAAAGGCTGGCGATGCCAATATTGCTGNCCTGCTTAACTGCAATGCAATCGCCATCNGCTCCCCTGAATATTTCGGCACTATGGCAGGCATGATCAAAGATTTCTTTGATCGAACCTTTGAAGCTGCTCAGGAGAAAACAATTGGCCTCCCCTTTGTTGTCTTCGTGTGTGCTGGAAATGATGGTAGGGGCGCTATTACTCAAATTGAACGAATTGCTGCAGGCTACAAATGGAAAAAGGCGCTGGAACACCTAAGAGTTGTCGGCGCACTCACGAAAGAAGACATGGCTTACGTGGAGGAGCTTGGACAGACTTTGGCTGCTGGAGTTGACTTTGGCATTTTCTGATATTTTCGCCCTCGCCGTAGAAAAAGTACCGACTGACGATGTACTGATATTTCCCTGCCGCCTCTTTTCCTGATCCGTTTCAACCTTTATCGAAACCGCTATTGACTCGAAGATACCAACTGCTCACCCTGAACGGCGCCGGGGCTATGGGGGCGGCGGGGGCCATGAGGGCTTTACAGTTTAGACAAGACAAGAATAATTCGCCATATTTTTCCAGTTTTGTTCTCTTGACTATCACCCAATACAACCCCGTGTATATAAAAACAGTAGCGCTGTCGCTGAGCCGACGACACCCCACCAAAAATCACCCCAACTCCAAGAGCCTTTACTCCATACGTCCAAAAATTCTTTTATCACAGTGATCGTTATACCTGCACCATATAGCGGAAACCAATAGACACCGAGCAGGGTCAAGGTAAAGCCCCAGAAAAAATGAAGCTGCAAGTCCCGCCTGAAAATACGCATTACGAGAATGGCTGCTTTTTGATATTCTTGAAAGAGTGTCATGGTAATGCCTGAATGTCGAAGAGTATCATAAAGTTTCATTGTTGGCTGCATTTGCAAAGTTGACATGAGCCTTGAAAAACTTGATTTTGGCGGGTGGCATGTTGCACCACACGAACCAGATCTGAAGTGACACCACGGGGGAGATATGATTTTCCATGAGAATGACATTCAGGCCGTTGTCCAGACGAGTTTCCTTGACATTATCGAAAATTTCAGCCCCGGCCGCAGGTATAATGAGGAAGGATGCGGACACCCATGCCATTAGAAAAAGCATAATTAGAAACGTCTGCGGGGCATATGAACCTCTAGTAGGTTGTGCTGATGACTATTGATGCGTCAGTAACGACTTGTCGCCGTCGCCAGATTATCAGGGTTTCAATTGCCACTTCCGCCTTCGTGTACGAAATGAGCAGCAGGGAAAAAAGCAATCTGCCGCCTTCCCACCGGCTGTTTGTGGTGTTGTCTCGACGATGGAGTCTGTGTCATTCCTGCAGAGTCACAATTGAATCAGCGACAATTTCACGTCCTTCAAGGAAGTCGTAATCCATTTCGCCGCTGACGCTGACACGGTCTCCGATATCGAGCTGCTGATAGCCTTCATGGTCAAGTGGATTTCTTAAATCATATCGTATTCCTCCTTGTCCGTTTCAAGATTTCTCTGCAGTGCATTTCTTAGTCTCTTGTAGCTGATTTGACCAATGTCGCTACAGAATGTTTCAGCATCAGAAAGCTTGCTGACGATTTGTGTTTTGCAAAATGTTTTCCAGTTTGTCGGCAAATCTTCAGCTGGATCTGAGAAAAGCAGATGGAAGGAAGGAGGTTCAGGGTGTCTTCGATGATATAGAGGAGAGAGATCTCGCAGAAAAGCCCACAAGGCGGGTGAAGCGGATTTACCTATCGGTTCCTCTGTCTTGTTTTTCGAGAAAGTGTCCGCTCATTTCGGAACTTGCCCTACGGAAAGTCTTGGCGACAAAAGCATTATTGGTAGCTTAAGGGCTTGTTCAGTTTTCTGGGGCCAGTTCTTTCAGCACCGCAGATGTGGCGTTAATGCAATGGATCGAATACGTGTGCTTAAGATCAGCAGAACCCGTCGCTGTATTCCAGATCAACATCAAATTCAGGTGCCCAAAGCACTCGGGAAAGTTCAGACCATTTCGTTCTCTGCAACGAGGGCTTAGCGTGCCATTTTATTCGAACCGATCGAAAGTAACAGTCGCGCCTGTTAACGATGAAAACTTGCAAGATAAATTGGCTGTATTAGGTTGTTGCTCATCTGATGAATATACTCAAAAATATACTCAATTTTGCTATTAAAGGGCTATTCCATGATCCGATATTTTCTCATCTCTCTCTTTTCGATGTTTCTTGTTTCATGTGAAAACACAAATGTTGCAGTGATGACAGATGCGGCAACGGATGCTGTTACAGCCATGACTCTCTCCGACGAAGATGTGAAAAATTTCGCACAGAGTGCTGCTTATGATTTGGATAGTAAACATCATGTTGCTCCAACTGGAAATCCCTATGATGCACGTCTGCGAAAGCTTGTTGCAGATCATTACAAAAAAGATGGGTACTCCTTTAATTTCAAGGCATATCTCACTAAGGATGTCAATGCATTTGCCATGGCTGATGGGACCATAAGAGTATTTGCTGGGTTGATGGATCTTATGAACGATGAAGAGCTTCTTTTTGTTATCGGTCATGAGATGGGACATGTAGTGAAAAATCATTCCAGAAAGAAGGTGGTGATGGCTTATTCCACAAGTGCGTTAAGAAAAGGATTGGCATCTCAGGAGAATGAAATTGGTCAAATTGCCAGTTCCGTTATTGGCAGTTTTGCCGAACAACTCACCCATGCTCAATTCTCGCAACATGAAGAAAGACAGGCAGATCGATATGCTGCTGATTTTCTTGAAGCAGAAGGGTATCACGTAAGTTCTGCTGTTTCAGCACTTAACAAACTCGCAGCTTTAGCCAGACAGCACACATTCCTTTCGAGTCATCCTGATCCCGAGGCAAGGGCGAAGACAATTCTACAGAGGGAACATAGCGCAGGTGAAGATCAAGATTCTATTCTTGAAAAGGTGTTACAGTATGCGCAAAAGATTGTGATTGGCCTTTTTGCCCTGATTAGTCATTTGTTGAGTTGGGTTATGTCACTGTTGCCGCGCTAATTTGTTCGCAAGGCCTTTTGAAGTCTCATCTGTATGCTTGCGCCGGTAGGCTCGCTGGTATTCATGAAAAGCCGGCCGAGGATGACGGAAATGACAGCCAAAGGTCTTTACAGTAGACACTGGCCCTCGCCTGTGAGGCTCTCCGGCGTGGTTGGCTCACGAGCGCTGATGGCGTCGATTATATTGCAAGCGATGATTGCTGCCGCTTCCTGCGAGGCTGGCCGTATGTCCAGTTCAAGGAACTGACGTCAACGATCGTGGAGGCGATGAGACCACCGCGTGTGGAATATGGAATCGAGGGTGCCGATGACGATGAGGATGAGGATCTAGATTTTTCTTTTCTGGACTAATAACTCGACGTGGTTCAAGCTTGCCTCGAGCCTATCTATTGCTTTGTGAAGTGCACGACGCCGTTTGCTCGGGTGATACACATAAAAGGCGCGGGCAGAAGGAAGCAGGGAAAAATATCCTTGTATATGCTGCAACAAAAAGATAGGATTATCTGAGTCTACCCATACCAGGCAGGAGCGCAAATTCAACAGGAGACTCGAATATGGCCGAAAATGGAAAAAACATGACGATATCCACGAAATGGTTAGGGGCAGCGATACTGACTTTTATTGTCGGATTTTCAATTCTCGGGGTCCTGGCCTACATGGTTTACGATGAAAGTCCGCCTATTCCCACGGAGGTGGTCTCTCAAGAAGGGCAGATCCTGTTTACAGGTGCCGACATTATGGCCGGACAGCACATTTTTCAGAAATACGGCCTGATGCAGTATGGTACCATCTTCGGTCACGGTGCCTACCTGGGGCCGGATTTCACCGCCCAATACCTTCATCGTGCGGGATTGCTCATGGTGGATTTCCACCGGCAGACCGGTCGCTCCGAGAGCGAAGCAATTGCCGCGGTACAGCAGGATTTCAAGCAGAACCGTTACGACCCGCAGAGCGGGCGGCTCATGCTGACGGGTTCTCAGGTTGCGGCTTTCGAAAGCCTGACCGGGTTTTACGCAAATTACTTCACCGAGACTCATGAGCAAAGCGGCTTGAAACGACCAGTCATTACGGCGCCCGATGAAATCCGGCGCCTGACGACTTTCTTTACCTGGGCGGCCTGGTTGTCAGCCGCCGAGCGCCCCGGTGAAGTATATTCATACACCAACAACTGGCCCCCCGAGCCGTTGGCGGCCAACACGCCAACGCCGGATGCATTGCTGTGGAGCGTTCTCAGCCTGATCGCCCTGCTCGGCGGAGCGGGTCTGCTGTTTTTCTTTATCGGCCGCTACGATCTGCTGGGCTGGCACCGCGCCGACACCAAAGGGTATGAACTCGCTTTCCGGCCACCCGACGAGGTCCGCCTTACTCCCTCCCAGCGAGCCACAGCCTGGTATTTCCTGGTGGTGGCCGGATTGTTTCTGGCCCAGGGTCTGCTTGGGGGCCTGAACGCCCACTACCATGTCGAACCTGGCAGTTTTTACGGTATTCCGGTGGATGAATGGATNCCCTATAATCTTTCGCGCATGTGGCATTTGCAGCTGGCTCTCTTCTTCACTTCGTCGGCCTTTCTGGCTATGGGCATATTCCTTGCCCCCATGATCGCCGGCAGCGANCCCCGCCACCAGTCGGCCCTGGCAATCGCGCTGTTTGGTGCGCTCGTGGTGGTAGTGGTGGGCAGCCTGCTGGGCGAGGCGGGCGGCATCAAAAATTTCATCACCATCGAAGGCCCCTGGTTCTGGCTGGGCACCCAGGGTTGGGAATATCTTGATCTTGGCCGGTTATGGCAGATCCTGCTGGTTACCGGCATGTTTTTTTGGGTGGTGATCGTTTTTCGCGCCCTCAAAAGCCGTTTGCGCCAGGAACACATCGGCAACATGCCCTGGCTGTTCTTCTACAGCGCGCTCTCCATTCCGCTCTTCTACGCGGCAGGATTGGCCTTCTGGAAGGATGTCAATTATNCCGTCATGGAATTCTGGCGCTTCTGGGTAGTTCATCTGTGGGTCGAGGATTTCCTGGAACTGTTCACCACTATCATGGTTGCCTATTTGTTCGTGCTGCTCGGGGTGGTCCGGATGACGGTAGCCACCCGCATCATCTACCTGGATATCATTCTCTATTCCATCGGCGGCGTCATCGGTACCCTGCACCATCTTTACTTCAGTGGCACGAGTTCCATGTACATGGCCTTTGGAGCCTTCTTCTCGGCCATGGAAGTTATTCCGTTGCTGCTGCTGACCTTGGAAGCCTGGCGTTTCATGCGCCTGGGCGCGCCAACCGATGCTGCCAAGGGCAGCGTCCTGCAGGTGTCGACGGCTCAGTTTCCGCACAAGTGGGCCGTCATGTTCCTGGTGGCGGTGGGATTCTGGAACTTTTTAGGCGCCGGCGTCTTCGGCTTTTTGATCAACCTGCCTATCGTCAGCTATTATGAAATCGGCACGCAGTTTACCGCCAACCATGCCCACGGGGCAATGATGGGCGTTTACGGGATGCTGGCGGTGGCCTTTTTGATGTTCGTGGCCCGCTACTTCATTCCGCCGCACCGCGGTGGCCGCGCAATGGCGCTCTCCTTCTGGAGTCTCAATATCGGTCTGCTTCTGATGCTTTTTGTCAATCTCGTCCCCATAGGGACTATGCAGCTTTACGATGCGGTGGCCAATGGTTACTGGCATGCACGCGAGCCGGAGTTTTTTCAAAGCAGCACGGTGCACCTGTTCGAATGGCTGCGCATCATCGGGGATACTATTTTCATTGTCGGCGGCATCTTTCCCGTGGTCTATCTGGCCATTCTCATGTTTCTCTACCGCAATCGCGGCGAAAAACCAACTGATGGTGTGGCCGAAGCGTTCACCGCTTGAGCCGATCTATATACGGCAATGCGGCTTCGGAGAAATGGGTGAAGGGAAACTGTTTCACTGCATAAGTTTATTGAATGGTCGGACCAGGGATATTCATAACCCGCCACCACTCTCGAACTGTTCGTGGAACTTTGCCCAGTTCTCATCAGCTTTTCTGATGTTGCCGGGAATATCCCTGCTCCATTTTTCATAGGCCGCCATGCTGCAGTTCAAATACAGTTTGCCGTCGACGACCTTCCACACTTCCGGATCGGTTTCGGCCTTCCGTGCCTCCGTCATCGCCCAGGCACAGTAACCATCATACTGCGGAGCATACTTTTCGGGATTTGCCTGAAAGAGTTGCCTGTGTGCTTCGTTCTGAAAATGCCATGTCAGGTTGTGCCAGCTGAAGGAATGCGATGGATCACCTTTTTTGGCTTCACCGGCCTTGAAATATGCGACGGGATCATATCCACGTATGGCTATGTCTTTACCTCCTGCCTCGCCGGCGGCCGTGCTATCCGTGCCGAATCCGTCCGACAGCAGCAAGGCGACGAGAAAACTTGTGAACAATACGATTGAATGAGATGATTTCATTTCCGGCCCTCCCGATGTATTCTTTGCTGGTCCTGGGAAATAATGTCCGTGGTAACTGGTCTACCGGACAAGGTAATGGTCGGTCAGGGAGTGTCAAGGAAGTGGACTTCCCCACTCGATTATTGCCGTCCTTTATCCCCATTTTCTTGACAAACAAACTCATTCAGGCAAAACAATTTTCATTTGAATGATTACCATTCAGGGTTAAAGCCACGATAATTTCACAAGGAGACTACCTTGTTTGTGCCCATCGGCGACAGCCCCAATCCCGAACGCTTCACCCCGTATGTGACCTGGGGGATCATAGCCGTCAATATCGCCATTTTTGTTTTCATCAACATTCCACTCAGTAGCCGGCCGGTCGATGCAGCCACTCCGCTGCTGGTCGAATACGTAAAAATGCTGATGGAACAGGGTATTCCGGAAACCCATATACGGATGGTGCTATCCCGGATCTCGCTCAATGATCTTTTGCTTTTTCATTACGGCTTCAAACCTGCCGCACCCAACGCGATCAGCCTGTTTGCATCGCTGTTTCTCCATGGCAGCTTTTTGCACCTGCTGGGCAACATGCTGTTTCTCTATATCTATGGGGATAATGCCGAACATCAACTGGGCAGGATGAAATTTCTCCTGCTGTATATGGCGGCGGGAGTGATAGCCACCTTGAGCTTTGCCGTTTTCACCGGCGACTCGCTTATCCCTCTTGTCGGGGCCTCGGGGGCTATCTCGGGAATACTTGGCTATTATTTCCTCATGTTCCCCAAAAATCAGGTTAAAATATTTATTCTGCTGTTTCCCATTTTTATGCATGTGGTCAGAATACCGGCCCGAATAGTACTCGGCATCTACGTCGTGATCGACAATCTGCTGCCTGTTCTGGCACAGACGGGCGGCAATGTCGCCCACGGCGCCCATCTGGGAGGATTCTTTGCCGGACTGGCCGTTGCCGCGCTTGGTGAGTCCCGCTGGCACATGGCATTTCTGCAATACTCCGTTGCCATCGGGCGTTTCTTGGGCCTCAAGCCAGAGCGCAGGTCTCCGCAGGCGCTCACCTTCCGGGAGAAGATGGAAAACGCCATCGCTTCGGCTGACGGCAGGCAGCTTGTGTCGCTTGCCGGTGATGCCGGGATGCGGGATTTTCAAGAGCTTGAGGCGGAAACCATCCTTGAAGCGGCGCGAATTCTCAAACAGCGTGGTTTTCTCGAGCCGGCCAACCGCCTGGTCAAGCTCACCCTGGCGACCCACCGGAAATCACCGTTGCTGCCGGAATTATATTATCAGCTTGGCCAGATCCGTTTGCAGCAGGGGTTTGACACCGCAGCTTACCAGCATCTGCTTACGGCGCTGGATCTGCATCCGCAACCGGATACCGAGAAAAAGATCCGTCAGCTGCTGCAAACTATCCGGATATAAATTCAGCTTGGCCTAAAGCCAAGGACAAAAACCGGTTCGCAAGATGTCCAGAGTGCATAGAGGTCGGGTAATTGTCGACAGGCATATATATAATCCGGTTTTTGCGCTATCCCTGAGAGAGGCATTTTAAGAGAATGCAAACCAGCCCGTCAGGTATTTTCTCCAGCAAGGCCGTGGTTGGTTTATCCATGTGTGGGTAATAATGAACGGGATGTCGAGGTTTGATACCTTTTTTGCTTATTGTTTTTTCCTGTAGTACAATTAAAAATTGAATTTCTCCCGACAATCCAAACCATAAAAATTCCCATGATGTATTTATTTTTAAACAAACATCTGCGTCTTGGCATTCTGTCGTTGTTGGCAGGTCTTGTGAGTATTTTATTGCATCCTACGACAGCCCTGTCTGAGAATCTCAGACAGAACGTACTGAAATCGGCAAGCGAATTAGATTATCCGCCCTTTGCAATAGTTCAACCGGACGGCACAGCCGATGGATTTTCCGTCGATCTTTTAAAAGCTGCGGTCAAGGCTGGAGGATTATCGGTCTCATTTAAAGTTGATTCGTGGCATGTGCTTAAACAGGAGCTGGCGGATGGGGCACTCGATGTCCTGCCGTTGGTATCATACTCTGACGAGCGTGACAAGGTGTTTGATTTCACCGCGCCATACATGAAATTAAACGGCACTGTCTTTGTCAGGAAAGGGAGCGCTGGAATCGAAAAACTCGCGGACCTGATGGGAAAAGAAGTGCTGGTGATGCGCGGGGACACTGCTCATGAATATGTCGTGAGGAAAAAGCTGACCGATACCGTCATCCCAACAGTATCGATTGAGGAGGCTTTTAAACTTTTGTCGGCAGGAAAGCACGATGCAGTTGTAGTTCAGCAGATTGTCGGCTTTCAGATGCTCAGGAAATTGAAGATTGATAATATCGTGCCGATTGGGGAGAAACACGTTTCTTCCCTGAAGCCGGTGACCCTGAAGCTCGACGGATTTGAACAGAAGTTCTGTTTCGCGGTCCGGGAGGGCAACCAGCAGTTGCTCGCGTTACTTAATGAAGGATTGGCGGTACTCTATCTCGACGGCACCTATGAGGCTCTTTATGAGAAATGGTTTTCGCCAATATTACCAAAACCGAAAATCCCCGTCGGCGATTACATAAAGCTGCTTGTCTCCATCGTTGTTCCTCTCTTGCTCATCGGTACTCTTTTAGGGCTGTGGTATCTCAAGCGCCTGGTTGCCACGAAAACCCGATCTCTGGAAAAGGAAATCGAGCATCGCAAGCGTATGGAAAAAGAGAAAGAAGAAGCCAATGCCAAATATGTCAAGGCCCAGGAACTCGGCAAGGTCGGCAACTGGGAATACAGTGTGGGCACCCAGGAATTCTGGGCTTCCTCGGAAGCGAAAAGAATCTACGGTTTTAACAACGGCTCTCTTGTGTTTACCACGGAAGAAGTAGAGAGCTGTATACCTGAAAGAGAGCGGGTCCATCAGGCCCTGATCGACCTTATCGAGAAAAATATACCTTACAATTTAGAATTCGATATCATTGCCAGGGATAGCGGCGAACGCCGTACCATAACGTCTCTTGCCGAACTTGACAGGGATGATACAGGAAAGCCCGTCAAGATTCGCGGCGTTATACAGGAGATAACCGAACGAAAACAAGCCGAAGAGGCATTGAAACGTATTGAGTGGATGTTGTCGCCGAAAGAAACCTCTGTCACCTTGGAAAACTCCGATCCCTACTGCGACCAGGGTTACGGGAATTTAACCGCCCTGAACCGTGGCGGTAGCATTGCCAGGTTTGTCGATCCGGAGATCCTGCGGGGAATAGCGAGCGAATATATGGTGCTGCTTGAAACCTCTTCCGCCATCTACGAGAAGAACGGCGACTATGCCTTCGGCATATTTTCTTCATCCTGGTGCCGGTTAATGGACGGCGCCTCGCGTAAGTTATGCGGTGAAGAGGATAATGTCGCGGCACTTGCATCCGGGAAATGGCTGTGCCATGAGTCCTGCTGGACGGATTGTGCAAAAAAGGTGATCGACGGTCGGCAACCCGTCGATATTGCATGCAGCGGTGGAATCAGGCTCTATGGCGTGCCCATCTTCGCCGGTAAAGAAGTCATCGGGGTCATTAATTTCGGTTATGGCGATCCGCCTACCGATCCCGTCATTCTCCAATCTCTGGCTGATTCCTATGCCGTCGATTTCGATAAGCTCGTTCGCACGGCCAAAACGTACGACTCCCGGCCGCCGGTGATTATCGAGCTTGCCAAGAAGAGGCTGCAGACCTCGGCCCAGCTTATAGGTGTCCTGGTTGAAAGCAAGCAATCCGAAGAAGAGAAAAAAAATCTACAGCTTCAACTCCAGCAGGCCCAGAAAATGGAAGCCATCGGCACTTTGGCCGGAGGCATCGCCCATGACTTCAACAATATCCTTGGAGCCATTCTCGGTTATGCGGAAATGGCAAGGGATGATTGCTCGTCAGGCTCAGTAGATTCAAAAGATCTGGATCAGGTGATTCAGGCAGGCCACAGGGCCAAAGATCTCGTCAAACAGATACTGGCCTTCAGCCGTCAGGCAGAAGCTCAGAAAATCCCGCTGCGGCCGGCTGAAATAGTCAAAGAATCGATTAAATTGCTCCGCTCAACAATACCTGCGACTATTGCCATTCAGCAGGATATAGATCCAGGGACCTCCCTCATTCTGGCTGATCCGACCCAGCTTCATCAGATAATCATGAACCTCTGCGCCAACGCCTACCATGCAATGGAAGAGACAGGCGGCACCCTGGCTATTTCGCTGGGTAATGCGTCGCTTACCCAACGGGATGCGATCTCCGTTTCCAATGTTCAGATGGGCCATTTCGTCCAGCTGTCCATCAGGGACAGTGGTTCGGGAATCCCTCTGGAGATACAGGAAAGGATATTCGATCCGTACTTCACCACCAAGGAAACCGGTAAAGGAACCGGCATGGGACTTGCCATCGTTCATGGAATAGTAAAGAGCTATGGCGGGTTTATCACTTGCCACAGTGAAGTCGGAGTCGGCACGGTTTTCAAGATAAACCTGCCATCCTTATCAGATCAGAGTCTGCCGGAAAACGAAAAGATCGAGCTGACCCCTGTCGGCACCGAACGGATTCTTCTTGTTGACGATGAACCGATGTTGGCCGAGATGGGCAAGACGATGCTTGAGAGACTTGGTTACACGGTGACGGTACGGATGAACAGTCTTGAAGCGCTTACCACTTTCAAGAATCAACCTGATGCGTTTAATCTCGTGATTACCGATCAGACTATGCCGGGGATGACAGGTATTGACCTGGCTCGAAGGATGCTGCAGATCCGGCCCGGCTTGCCGATCATTCTCTGCACGGGTTTCAGCAGTATTATCTCTGAAGAAAAAGCTAAGTCGGCGGGAATCAAAGGGTTTGCGTTGAAACCATTGGGTAAGAAAGACATTGCCGCACTCATCAGGAAGGTACTTGATGTGGGGATCAGCCCCCAAGCACCTCTCTTACCTTGACGGCAAGGTCTTTCCGAGAGAATGGCTTCTGGATAAAATGAACACCTTCTTCGAGTACCCCGTGATGGGCAATAACATTAGCCGTATACCCGGACATGAACAACCTTTGAAGACCAGGGTAGAGCGAAACCAGATTTGCCGCCAGATCCCGGCCATTCATCCCCGGCATGACCACATCGGTCAAAAGCAGTTGAATTTCACCTGGATATTCTCGGGCCAGGGAAATCGCCTCGTTCGGTGAGGAAGCAGGCAGTACCTGATACCCCAGACGTTCGAGCATTTTCGTGGTCATATGCAGGATCATTTCTTCGTCTTCGACAAGCAGAATGGTCTCACTGCCGGGTGTTACTTTCTGTACAGCCTCTCCTCTGGAGCTGTGATCGGTTGCAGGCAGGTGCTCCGGCAGATAAATCTTAAACGTCGTGCCGCAGCCCGGTTCGCTGTAGACATTGATAAAGCCATTGTTCTGCCTGACGATACCATAGACGGTTGCCAATCCGAGACCGGTACCTTCACTGTTTGCCTTTGTTGTATAGAAAGGCTCGAAAATATGAGAGGTTTCTTCGGAATTCATACCGCAACCAGTATCGGTTACAGACAGCAATATGTATTTTCCAGGGTTACACTCTTCGTATCCCGCCGTATGAAACCCGTCATCGATTTCTATGCTTGATGTTTCAATGACAATCTCGCCGGTGTCCGGTATAGCGTCACGGGCATTGACACACAGGTTTGCCAGGATCTGGTCTATCTGCGACGGGTCTAACTTTGACTGCCCTAGATTTTTGCCGGGTAGCCAGGCGAGATCGATATTCTCGCCGATAAGACGCCTGAGCATTGCCAGCATGCCTTCTATTGTTTTATTGAGATCAAGCACCTTAGGTGCAATGGTTTGCTTCCGGGCAAAAGTAAGGAGTTGTCTCGTCAGGTCGGCCGACCGCAGCGCTGCCTGGTGAATACCCTTTAAAGGCAGATGGATCGGATTATTTTCCTCCACGTTATCAAGGGCCATTTCCGAGTAGCCGAGGATAACCCCGAGCATGTTGTTGAAGTCATGGGCAACGCCGCCTGCCAACCGTCCGACAGATTCCATCTTCTGAGCCTGGATCAACTGGACCTGGAGTTTTTCTCGCTCGGCCTCCGCCCGCTTCAACTCTGTGACGTCAAGACAATGACCGATATACCCGACGAAGGCACCTTGACTGTTATAGCGAGGACAGCCCTTGTCAAGTAACCAGCGGTATTCACCATCGTGCCGCCGGAGACGATATACCATGCTGAATTCCTCTTGCCGATCAAACGCCCCGACATAGATATCAAGACAACCTTGCATATCGTCTGGGTGCACTCCTTCCAGCCAGCCGTGGCCCTTTTCCTGTTCTAAAGTGCGTCCGGTGAATTCAAACCAGATTTTATTGAAATAATTGCAGAGCTTATCGACGCCGGAAGTCCAGATCAATGCCATGCCCGTATCGGATAAAGTTCTGAAATTCTGCTCACTTTCCCGCAGAGCCACCTCAATCTGCTTGCGCCCTGTAATATCGGTAAAAACTCCAAGCATGCCGTCAAACAGACCCCTTGCATCAATTCTGGGGGTACCCCCGATCAAAACCGGCAGTCGTTCGCCGTCCTTGCGTTGCAGCTCGATTTCATATCGATCTGCCTGAAGGCTTTTTCGCCGTTCGTCGGCAGCACGTCCTATGGCCTGCTGATCGGGCGGCACAAAGTCCAGCCAGGGCCTGCCGACCAATTCCTTGGGTCCATAACCCAGCAGGGCCGCCAATTCGGGATTAATGAAGGTCACGATTCCCGTGCTGTCCGTAAGCACGACACCTTCGTTCATGGTCTGGACAATGTACTCGTTGAATTCCTTGAGCTCCCGCAGAGCCTCCTCATTTTTTTTCTTTTCGGTGACATCGCGCACCACGGCAAAGAGCAGGTTCTTGCCGACAGAGGGTGTCGCATGCCATTCAAACCACCGGTAGCTGCCGTTTTTATGGCGGTAACGATTGCTGAACCGAATGGTGGATTCGCCTGCCGGCGGGCTGTTAATGTGGGCAAGGGTATTTTCATTGTCATCCGGATGAAGGAAATCAAGAAAGGGGACGGCCAGAAGCTCCTCTTCCGAAAAACCGAGAACCGTCTGCCAGACTCCATTCACCTTTTTCAGGTAACCGTCGGTGGAAGCGATACATACCATATCCGGAACGAGATCGAAAAAGAGCTTGTATTCTTCCTGCACCCGCCGAAGCTCGGTAATATCTTGAAAAATGCAATGGGTCTGTTGAAAATCGCCTTGAAGATTTTTGCCGATCTTGCCATGAAAGGAAACCAGGATAAAAGTACCATCTTTTTTGACCATCTCGAATTCCACGCCGAGTATTTCGCCAATGGCTTTGAAGCGGGGAAAATTATCCATGAAGTGGGTCTTCCAGTCGGAGTGAAGGAAATCGCCGAAATTGAAGCCGATAACCTCCTCTCGGGAATATCCCAGAGCATCGACCCAGGCCTGATTAACGGTGAGAAAACATCCATTTTCATCAAGAGACTGGTAGCCGAGCGGTGCTCGTTCATAGAGTTGCCGCAAGAGAACATTCTCAGCAACCAGGTCGGTCTGGTGCTTTTCCATTCCCGCCAGCCTCTTCTCCAGAGCGGCAATGTTTTCGTCTTTGTTATCCATCCCTGACTTTTCCCGATGAGATTTTTCCTTTGTGTCGGCCACTGACATCTTTCCGACAAGAATAAGATTTTTATTTTAAGCTCAAACAGACGAGAACACCTAATTATTTTTCATCGTTGGGATGAGGATGACGTCTCGGGACACCCAAACATGCATCGCCCTCCTCTGATGCATGTTGAGCAGAGGACTGCTGCATGATCAGAAGAACCCTTCATGATGATGGGTTCTCCGAAGAATGAGGAAAGGCTCACTATCATCTTCAGAGATGTCGATTACAGTGAGCCTTCATTTACCGCTTTAGCCGATCTAGCGTTTATGAAAAAGAACTGGTCGTGCTCTCAGACCCTGCGACTTTGACAATCTTATTGTACACTCCGAGCAGGAGAATGGGCGCAACCCACTGCCCGACCCAATGGGCCTTCTCCGTGTTGCCCGACATTTCCAGAAATAAACTGGCACCGATCGCGCCGATCCCCGCCCAGAGGAACAGATCGGAGGGCAGTTTTGCCGTCTGCTGTTCGATGCTTTTAGCAATTTTTCCTTCAGAATGCCGCTCGACTTCTGTATTTGGTCTCATTTTGTCGTCTCCTTTTTGNTNTTGATCTTNTGTATTCTCTCCAACATTTTTTCAGTATGATATATCTTACAGATCACGGAGAGAAGACGGAGTGAAAGAAGGAATCAATTATGGTTGCATTGATTGCTAGGCTTNAGCCTTTTTTTACAGTAATCACTGTCAAACCGGCGTGCCTGGTAAATTGTAGGTACAGNNGGCTTGATCAAGTTTCGATCGATACCCTGACAACCTTACCAGCTTTTCATGAAATACCACCCTGCGGAAAACAGAATAACTCCAATGGCNATATCGATAACGTGAGGTCCTTTAACTGCATAGAAGAGGTCATCGATTCTGCAGATAATCCTGAGCCACTTCGGGAAGTACTGGTCAATAACGNATACTCGCCGGTCTATTGCTTTTGCGGCTCTCCTGCCGCTTTCCACGGCACCTTCGATACTCCAGACATGTGCCTGTGTNTCGGTATGAGAACCGGCCAGGAAGAGATTCGCAACCGGGGTTCTCTGGGATGGTATATAAGGCTGGGTGTTGGTGGTGGTGACCCATTTGGGTTGAAAATGCTTTACTCCCTTACCGGAAAATTCCCACTCATGCCAGACTTCGAATTCAAGGATCGGGAAGTCCTTCAGCGATTTTCCGCCGTTGGCCTGTTGAATGAGTGTATCAAGGGCATTGCAGCTCAAAATCTGGCTCTTGACTTCTTCGATGAATTCTTCTCTCGTGCAGTTGCTGACCGGCTTTCGGTAGATTCTTCCGGGAACGCTGCTGATACAGGAGGTACCTGTCCAGAGAGATTTGACATTTCTGCCCAGGTCGACCTCCTTGCTCCAGACCTGTTCTTCGGCGAAAAGAGTAAGGTTGAATTCCGAATCGCTGACAACTACCGCGACTCTCTCTCGGGGGAAGTTAATCTCTTCGGCAAAAGCCAACCTGAAAGATACCTGTATGTGAGGTCCGTCCTGGATGAGAGGCTTGAATAATCTCAGTACTTCCTGCTTCTCCAGCTGCGGTGTTCTGCTTAAAATCTCTGCCGTGACGAAAGGATTGATGGCAAGGATATAGTAATCGGCTTTGATAATGTGATCGCCTGAATGTGCAGAGATAATTTCCCTGCCGTCAAAATCGATTTTCGTCAACGGCTTCTGCCAGTAAAAATCCACCCCCTTTTCCTGAAGATATTTTACCCAGGGATTGAACCAGTATTCGTTGCTGGGGCCCTTCAACAGCAGCCACCCGTCTCCGGCGCCCTGCGTCCATGCGGGTCCGTCCTGATCGGCTTTATGGTAATGCGCCGGTTTGGTCATCAGTTGCTTTCGGAAAAAATCTCCGGTGGTATGCAGGCACACTTTCGACCAGTCCGACCCGACCCAGGGGCCGAAGCAGGAACGCCAGGTTCTGTAAGGGGTATCCCCCAGCAATGGCTGCCATGCTCGAGCGGCATTCAATTTGCTGTATTTTTTCTTGCTGCGGTTATTGGAAGTCCATGTCTTCAGCATTATGTAGGACCATTTGACGAATTCCCATTTGTTCATCCCGAACATTTCCGGGATACTTTTCAAGCCCTTATCGTAAAAATGGGCTTCTGTGTTATCCGGGAAAATACCGAAGTCGATAGGGCGGGAAAGAACTGCATCATAGAGGCTTCCACGGTCATAAAAGGGGATTTGCTTCATGAGGTCAAAGGTGTTGTGATACCATGGACCCATGCCGTGCCAGGAATACTCCGAAGGCATATTGCTGTGACTGCACCGGGCACTTCGGAAAAATCCGCCTGGCTGATCCATGGCTTCATATACAGACACTTTGTATCCCAGTTTGATGAGTTCATGGGCGGCACTCAATCCGGCTATTCCTGCTCCGAAAATGACGATGGTCTTCATTGTCTCCTCCGATATATCTGCACAATTCTTGAGCTGACCTGAAATTCGAGTAATCCAAAAAAATGCCGATGATGAGAGATTTCCTGGTGATCCTTCCGGCTCACATTATCCGACATTACGGTTCACCAACGGTAAAGCCTAACTTATTAAAGTTTCCGATGCAACCCCTTTGGATATTGTGCCTGCGCCTCAACCGTAATCGTTCACCGGAACACATCAAAAGACTGCATAACCCGGATCCGGAACCGTTTATCCAGTGCTCCAGGTTCGTTCAAGCAGGCCGCCGAGCTATAGTCGGCTATGTGAGGTGGCCTGATCGGACGAAAATGGGGTGCTGGTGAACGGTTACCCTCAACCGATGCAAGTACTCTCATCTATCCCATTCCTCCAGCTGGAGTGTTGCTTAATTATTTTTGCAAATTTATTTCTTTTGCACTTTCGGCAGTCAAGGGCTGACCATCGGCTTCAATCCCATTTGCCATCAGGTCGAAAGCGATAACGGCCAGCGCATCATCCGAACTCAAGCTGCCTGGGGCCTGCAAGGGCATATGTGATTTAACGAATGCATAGGCGTTACCGGCAGTTTTCATACTGGGCAGCCTTCCTTCACCGACAACCGGAGGAGCCTTCATTCCGGCATAGTCAGTATACTCGTCAGGCACGATCCCTCCTTCTCCGTTTGCCCCATGGCATTCGGCACATTGTTTAGCAAAAATTTCCTTACCTTTTTCAGCTTGTTCGGTTGTGTAGGCAAAGGNCGTTGAAGCAAAAGCAAAGAGCGATAGAACTGAAATGATCAATAAATTTCGCATAATTCCTCCTTTTAATGAAAACAGAGTTCAATTATGCTGAAGGAATGGATAGAAACAATCTGAGAGTAATTTAAGAAGAAGAAAGAATATGCGCAAGTTTCCCTTTGCTGGCGCGAAACCACACCTGCATGATCCCGCCTGCTGATTTGTCCTGTTTTCCAAGGCTACCGAAGCCCTCTGAGCTGATCCGGTTATCCTGGCCGGGTTATTTTATGATATCAGTTTTGAAGAAATGACTTTTTCAATATCGACTCCAGACTATTGGCCGCAGCTTTTTCCACCAGAGCCTTCAGGGCCAGCGCACGCTTCTTTCGCCTCATAATCTCCTGGTACATTCCAGATTTTTTTTTGAATAACAGAAGTTTTTCGGCATATCGCTCCTCGACCCGGACTCGCCGTGCGCCGCTAATCAACTTGTCGGCCAGGCAGACGATCTCCTTCTCCGCCGGCCTGCCGTTGGCCGGTGCATCCAGGTCTTTATGTGACGCCACAATTTCGGCGATCTCCGACAGTCCTAAAGAAGAGAGAATCTCGGCTCCTCGTATTTCATGCCGGGGCTGGCCCTTTGCCACATCATGAAGCAGCGCCGCCCCGTAGATGAGATCCATATTCAAGGCGATCCCTTTATCGTCGAGCGCCCGGGCTATGGCGAGGGCCGCGTGGCCTACCAGGCGCCCGTGGGCCAGCCCCCGGTCGGAAAGCTGGAGTTCTGCGAGGGTCTCTGCTTCCCGACGGGTGGGAATGGCGAAATGGGCCTGCCGTTGCTGCAACGGCGGTAAATCTTCCGGAGTGTCGGCGTCCATGTGGATCCCCTCATCCCATACGGCAACATCCATCCCCTTGTGCTGTCTGAGCAGAGCTTCCAGACCGCCGGCGCCTTCATAGTCCATGATCGCCGGGATCAGCGTGGCGGAAATGACAGGAGGATGCCCGCGCCTGCCGGCAAAGGTCGGATATACGACCAAGGCATCATTATCGGAGAAAGAGGCCAGAAGAGTTCTGAGGGTGACGGGCCGTATCAGTGGGATATCCACCGGCAGGACAAAAAACGCATCGATATCCTTCGGCAACGCTGTGACTGCACACCGGATCGAGGAAAACATCCCGGTGTGAAAATCGCCGTTCCTCACCCATCTCATGCCGAGAGATGCCGCCTCGTTGCCGGTCTTTTCGGCACAATGACCTGCCACGACGACTATCTCGGCAAGGTCGACAGCTTGAAAAAGATCCCGGCAATGTTCCAGCAGGGTTTTTCCTCCCAGGCGCAAGAGCGGCTTGAAGTCCCCCATGCGCGAAGAAAGTCCGGCCGCAAGGATGATGGCTGCTATATTCATTCCGTCTTCATATACCTGAATTGCTGAATCTCGGCCATGATGCTCAGGGCGATTTCCTCCGGGCTCTCACCGCCTATGGGCAGGCCGATTGGGCTGTGCACCCGGAGAAGATCCTGATCGGAAAAACCATCCCGGCGCAGGGCGGCATAGAGGGTATCCCGTTTCCGGCGGCTGGCGATCATACCGATATAGCCGGCATCGGTACGCAGGGCCTGGGACAGGACCTGCTGGTCGTACAGGTGTCCCCTCGTGACGATGACCACATAGTCATTGGCGTCCAGCCCGGCAAGACATTGACGGAAGGAGTCAATGACCTTCACCTCGCGAGCCATCGGGAAGCGCTCATGATTGGCAAATTCCGGCCGATCGTCAATGACTGTCACCTCAAGGCCAAGAAAATCGGCGAGACGGGCCGTTGCCAGGGAGACATGGCCGGCACCTGCGAGATGGAGCCTGAGAGGGCGGCTCAGGGGTTCGGCGTGCAGCTTCGTCTCGCCATGCAGAAGGCAGAAGGGCATGGAGGTTTTGCCTGTCCGGCTGAGCAATTCGGCGAGAAGTTCGGGCGGCAGAGCCGGCAGACGGTTGCCGGCAACATACATCAGAAGCTGGGGCGAATGGTTTTGCGGCATCATCGTCAGGAGGACCGGAGATTTTCCCTGGTCCAGGGACTCGGCCATATCCTGGAAAAAATCTACAGTCTCACTCTCAGGTTCCAGACGCTGCAGAAGGATTTGTACGGCNCCGCCGCAGATCATCCCACCGATGGCGGCCTGGAGTGAGGTGAGATCAAAACGCAGCAGGGCATGGCCAGGCCCGCCCCGCAGAAGTTCTCTTGCCTTGGCGAGAGTCCGTCCCTCCAGCTCGCCGCCGCCGATGGTCCCGAAGAGCCGGTCATTGCCGCAGACCAGCATCCTGGCTCCTGACCCGCGCGGCGCCGAGCCGCTGCTTTCGACTATGGTGCACATGACTGCCATCTGGTCCTGCGCCAGGCAAGCGCGGAGATTATTCAGAATCGTCAGCATATAATTTTCCTCAGGGCGCTAATTAAAATTCATCTAGAGGATAGGATACCACCTGCAGAACAGGGATTGCTATGAGAAAATGTACTTTTCCGCCTATCCAGCATCGCCAGACGAGCATCGATCAGGCCCGCCAGCCGATAGACGGCTGCTTCGGATGAAGATATGGGGGAAATGGGCATTCTCGGACAACCTCCTGGTCAGCAGGAACAGGAGGCGGGCCCTTGTTTAAGCCATTCCTGGGGGTTGAAATTAATCTGATGGGGCGTCTTGATCTCTTTCCGTTTCAATGGAAGGCCCTGGAATATATCAAGTATGTTGCACTCATGGTTATCGTGCGCATCGTTTGTTGCCATGAGATAAATTGATCTCAACAGCCTATCGTGCCCTTCGCCAATCCTCGCTTTGCCGTTTTCCCATCTCGATACTGCCTCGGCGGTCACACCAAGAGTTTTGGCGAAATCTTTTGCTTTTAACCTCAACTCCTTGCGAAGAAATGTTATCTCTGCTGAAAGCAAGAGGCTTTTGTTTTCCGTGCAAATATGAATGCCAATAATCCTGTGCAGTTTCATAGGGCTTGGAATTGCGGCAAAATGTTCGCCACAACTTTCGCAGTGGTATTGAGTTATTCCGTGCAGAACCACGTCAAGGCCGCATTCATCATAGGTATAAGGCTGGTCCTTGATTACCCTCATCGGTTTTCCGCAACTGTAACAATTTTCCATATATTCCACCCCGGTCACTATTTGAACCGCAGATACATTCAAGATCAACTCTCCGTTTTCCACGACCTCAAGAATAAGTTCAGATGCATCTTTGCTGGAGAGCTGTGTTGCAGGATCGAATTTCGGCATATAGAAACGTATATTAAAAGTTGATCTAAAGTCAAGTTTATTGTCTACCAGCGGTGAAATACACCTTGTATCTCCGACCTATAGCATTTCAATCGCACATGCCATGGAAACCCCACCGCCGCCGCACAGGGTCGCAAGGCCGAGCGATTTTCCACGATTTTTCATGGCATACATCAGGGTTACCATGATCCGCGCCCCGGTTGAGCCCACCGGATGTCCCAGGCCGATGCCCGAGCCGTTGACGTTGGTAATCTCGCGGTTGAGACCCAGTTCTTTCTCACAGCCCAGATACTGGGCGGCAAAGGCCTCGTTGACCTCGATCAGCTCAAAATCCGACAGGGCCAGGCCGGATGAGTTGAGGAGGTTGCGGACAGCCGGGACCGGCGACAGCCCCATGACCGACGGGTGACAGCCGCCCCTGGCGACTGCCTTGATCCTGGCTATGGGTTGTACGCCGAGTTCTTTGGCCTTGTCGGCCGACATGATGACCATGCCCGTGGAGCCGTCATTGATTCCGCTGGAGTTGCCGGCCGTCACCGTGCCGATTTCGGGGACAAAGGCCAACGGCAGTTTACGGAGCATATCCATGGTCATGCCGGGGCGGAAGTGTTCGTCTTTGTTAAATATCAGGGGAGCTTTCTTTCTCTGGGGGACCTCCACCGGGACAATCTCTTCGGCAAAGGAACCGTCCAGGGTGGCGCGCTCAACCTCATTGTGGCTTCGCAGGGCGACTTCGTCCATCTCCTGCCTGGTGATCCCAAGGTGCTGGGCGATGAATTCCGCCGTGTGCCCCATGATATAGGGTTTGCCGACGAACATGCTGAGGGGCGGTCGAGTGGCGTCGACCGGACCGTCTTCGGGATGAGGGATGATGTGGGAGCCGCAATGGAGGGCATGGATCAAATTATCGACAAAGGTCTGGTCCTGGAGGCGGCAGCCCCACCGTGCCGCCGGAACCGAATAGGGGACGCTGGACATATGCTCGGTGCCGCCGGCCAGGATGATGTCGGCCATCCCGGCCTGGATCATCGCCATGCCCGAGATGACTGCCTCCATGCCCGAGATGCAGACCCGGTTTATGGTGACGGAGGTAACGGATTCCGGAATGCCGGCCAGCAGCGAGCCGACCCGGGTAACATTCAAGGTGTCCGGAGATTCCATGCAACAGCCATAGCGAATATCGTCGATCAGGACCGGATCGATGCCGGCCCGCCGGATGGCTTCTTTCATGGTAATGCCGGCCAGGATGGCACCGTTCAAGTCACGAAGGGTTCCGCCGAATGCGCCGATAGCGGTCCTGCATCCGGATACGATGACAACGTCTTTCATAGTTCTGATCCTCTCAAATGTGGGGTTGAGGCCGCAGAAGCATCAGGGCGAATGCGACCGGCTTATCGTTTGATCCCGCTGAAAAGCAGATCCTTGAATTCCTGCTCATAACCGACCGTGTATTGGCGGGTTGAAGTATTCCGCATACTCAGGAAGCGAGCATTGTTTTTATCAAAGGGGCAAAGAGGTGAAGCACAACGTTCAAAGCCGAATTTCCGATAAAATTTGGGATCACCCAAAACAAAAACCGTACTTTCCCCGATGCCATCCTGCCTCAGGGCAAAGCGGAGCAACTCGGAGCCGATCCCTTGATTTTGCATCTGCGGTTTCACTGCCAGCGGTGCCAGATGAAGCCCGCAGACCTTCGTCCCATCAAAGGCCCGGGTAAAAGCAATAAAGGCGACGACCGTATTGCGATGAATACACACCCACTCATGCATGATCTTCTTGTTCTGACGTAGTTTTTCAACTAATTGAGCCTCATGTCCCTTGCGGGGAAATGCCTGCTGCAATAAAGCCGAAGCCTTGGGATACTCTTCGGGAGTGAGTAGACGTATTTTCATTAATAAAACCTGTAGTTGAACCCCTATGGGATGCTGCTTGCGGCCTGCCGGAGGAGCTGCACCGGCTGATAATCAAATGGAGCGATATTGTTTTTTCAATATCGGTTTCTCGGAGATCTCCGTTGACGAAGATCATCGCGAATATCGCGCTCGGTCCAGTTGCGATTGATAATGAGATATTGATATTCGCGGAATTCTTCCCGTGACGGTCTGCGGTTGAGGATTTCTTCAAATGACCGCAGGACAATAGCTGCCGGGTCTTCCTGCCGGAATGACGGACCATGTCCCCAGTCGAATTCATCCTTGTTCCGATATCTGTCGGATCGTTCGGACGGATGCCTTTCAGAGTAATCCGGTTGTCGATGGCGTCGGTCGGAACGATCGGATATTTGATAGACAATGCTGAAATCCGCCCGACAACCTCTTGAGACGATAATTCCGTCGTAATCCGCTTCCCAGCTCTTTCCTTCAATACACGGCTTGGTCGAATGCTGTCTGACCATCCGGACTTCTTTTATTTCCGCATTTCTCGGGGCGGGTGGAAGCTGGCAGTGCTCGGATGCAAAATCATTGCTCTCGCATCGGATAACATGTTCTATGTCTTTCGATTTTGCAAAACTCGGCAACGCCAGACAAATAATTGCAATTGCGGTTACATAAACAAAGTTTTTCATTTGATCACCATGCTAATATGTTCAGTAAATTGATACAGGCTGGTGGGGCCTGAAATTAACTCATGCCTTGTGAGCAGCGTTTTTGTATATAGACACATAAATAAAAGATAGGAAAGTTTTTCTTCCAGTCGGAGCCGGAAGATTGAGCCGCCTGCCGGTCCGGACCAGTCGGTCCATGCATACGACAATGAAATGTTTCAATCAAAAGAGTTCTAGATGGGAATAACGCTGCTCATAGCGGAAAAGCCGAGCGTTGGCAAAGATCTTGCCACCTTCCTGGGCATAGTTGGAAGAGGGAAGGGGTTTTACAACTGCAAGGGGGATATAGTATGCACCTGGTGTATCGGCCATATCCTCGAACAGGCCGATCCGGATGCGTACAATCCACGGTATAAACAGTGGCGGGCCGAAGATCTGCCCATCATCCCGGACAAGTGGATACTCGAACCGATCCCCCGGACCAGAGAACAACTCCATGTAATAGAGGATCTGCTGAAGAGATCGGAAAAAGTCATCAATGCCGGCGACCCCGAGCGGGAAGGTCAGCTGATTGTCGACGAAGTGCTCGATTTTCTCGGCTACACCGGCCCTGCAGAGCGGTTATGGATCTCTGCCCTCGATGTCCGAACCATCAAAAAAGGTTTTGCCAACCTCAAAGACAATGCCCAGTTCAAAAATATAAAAGATGCCGCCATCTGCCGCTCCAATGCCGACTGGCTTGTCGGCATAAACGTCACCCGGGGCCTAACCCTTGCTGCCGGCCAGTCCAACACCGTACTCTCCGCCGGACGGGTGCAGACGCCGACGCTTGCGCTCGTTGTCGGCAGGGACCGCGAGATCGAGCAGTTCACCCAGAAACCGTACTGGGTTCTGCGGGCAACAGTCGATCACCCGGAAGGCAGCTTTCCTGCCACCTGGAATCCGGACGAACTCGCAGCCGGTCTCGATGCCGAAGGGCGTCTGATCAGCGAGCAGGTTGCCGATCAAATCAGCCTGAAGGTGACCGGCAGGGAAGGTGTCGTCGTCGACAAAAAGGATGTGCTGAAGACAGTGCCGCCGCGCTGCCGTTTTTGCTTTCCGATCTGCAGAAAAAGGCCGAGGATAAGTTCGGCTATTCGCCGAAACAAACGCTCGAGCTTGGTCAGGGCCTGTATGAAAGGCATAAGGCCCTCACCTATATGCGCACCGAATGCCGCTACCTGCCAAACGAGATGTTCGAGGATGCCCCGAGTATCGTCCAGTGCCTCAGGGCTCAGAATATCGAGGGGGCGGCGGAGGCCGACCTTACCATCCAGTCCCCTGCCTGGAATACCAAAAAGCAGGGAGCCGAGGCCCATCACGGCATCATTCCGACCGAAGTAATCCCCAGAAACCTGACCGAGGATGAACGGAACATTTACCTGCTGGTGGCGAGACGGTTTTTGAAACAGTTCTATCCGGATTATAAATACTTCTCGAGCAGTATCATGGTCGAGGCACAGGACGAACTCTGGAAAGGCTCGGGAATCACCATCAAGGACCAGGGCTGGATGGTGCTCAACGATCAGCAGACCAAGGAAAAGTTTCTGCCCCAGGTGGCCAAAGGCGATCGGGTAACGATAGCAAAAGTCGACAAGGAACAGAAGTTTACCAAACCGCCGAGCAGGTTTACCGAGGCCTCCCTGCAGGTAGCCATGACCGAAGTCCATAAATTTGTACGGATCCGGTCATCAAGGCGCGACTGAAAGAGAACTCCGGCATCGGTACTTCCGCCACAAGGACGAATATCATCACCGAGCTGCAAAATCGGGAATACCTGCAGAAGACCGGCAAAACACTCATCTCGACCCCCAAGGGCCGGGAACTTATCGACAAGATCCACCCCTCGCTGAAGAACCCCGGCATGACGGCGATCTGGGAGGATGCCCTGGACAGGATCTGTGAAGGAGACCTGGGTCGAGAGGCGTTTCTCGAAGAGTTGACCAAGCGCATGTCCAACATGGTGAAACATGCGCTCGCCACCCGCTTTTCCGAGGAGGTGATGGGCAAGGTCTATCGCTGCCCATGCGGCGGCCACCTCTCCCGGCTGGAGTCGAAAAACAAGCGGGGCAGATTTTTCTGGGTCTGTTCTTCCGGCAAGGAAAAGAACTGCCCGTTACGGTCCGACTATAACGGCGCGCCCGGCGCGGCTTTTATGGACCGTCCGGAAACCGGCCCCACATGCCCCCATTGTCAGACCGGGTACCTCATTCGCTACGAAAGCAACCTGCGGATGGGCAACTATTTCTGGGCCTGCTCCACCGGAAAGAAGGGCAATTGCCCGCTGATCAGAGATGAAAACGGCAGCCCCGGCAAGCCGATTATCGACCCCGCCGCGCCGAAGGCCCCATGCCCGACCGCCGGGTGTACAAACATGGCGACTTTAGTCCAGTCACAGAATAACAAGGATTTTTATTTCTGGAAATGTACCGATCCCTCCCACCCCTTGCGACTCAACGACAACGGCAAGCCTGGGGAAGAGATGACTTTTGGGAAAAAGAAAAGTTAATGTATTTGATGCTAAATGAATTGTGGTAAGAAGAAGAGCAGACGAAAATTTTAGGTTGGACCGAAACAGAGTCAATGTGGTTGAATCTTGGATAATTTCTACGAAGACAATCATCAACACTATTTCGATTCCACAGTCGGCATCGATCCCACTGCATTTTTGGAGCCTCTTGCCGGGCGGTTAACTCCGGAGGCGACAATCCTCGATATCGGCTGCGGGTCCGGCAGAGACCTGCTGTGGCTTGTGAGACGTGGTTTTCGGCCAACCGGTTTCGAACGGTCCCCGAGCCTCGCCGCCCTGGCGAGAAAACATGCCGGCTGTCCTGTCATAGAAGGCGACTTTGCCAGCTACGATTTTTCCGGGCTGCAATTTTCCGCCCTTGTTTTTGCGGGATCTTTGGTTCACCTCTCGCCGGAAGCCTTGCCCGCAATCCTCACTTCAACCTGCCGGGCTCTCGTCCCCGGAGGCATACTCCTCATAACATTGAAAGAAGGAAGCGGCACCTCCCTTTCTGCCGACTGCCGGGTCTTCACCTTATGGTCAAGAGCGGATATTGAAAAAGTTTTTTCAGCACATGACCTTCATATTCTAGATTTTTCCCGGCAGGTATCCAGGTTACGCCCAGACGATATCTGGCTTGGGTATGTGTTGAGGTTCGGAAATGAGGAGTGAACCTTCCTCTTTCAACTACCTCTTCGAAAACTTCTCCCTCCTGTGCCAGGCCAAGTTATCCAGATCAGGCCAGTATCGACTTTCAGACGGCCTGAACATCGGACGATCCAACAGTGTGAGCATGTGCCCCGGCAGGTTAGGGTCATTTTTAACGGCAGGCGAAATCATCACATGGTAATTTTGATCTATTGACATAAGCCCTTTGTCGTATGACCAGTGGCAGAGTTTACAAAGAGCAATGCCGTTCGTCGGGTGATCATTATGACACAGACTCCAAGGCTTGATATGGGCGGCATCGACTATGGTGTGCCCTTCCGGGGTAAGCATTTTAATACCGCAGAGCGAACAACGATGATCATAGAGTTTTACAACAGCTTTTCTAAACCCCTGGTCACGGACTCTTGCAAGATCGACATGAGCGGACGGGTTGTTTGTCAAGCCAAAAGCCGGGAGCAGCTCTTGAGTTGTAAGCAGGCTGGTGGAGTATAAAGTTGATTGACAGTTGAGGATTGAATACTCACGGATTGTCGGCCGGATTTCAGCAGCAAAATATGTATCTATGAGAACCGTGCGGAGCTTTTCCCTGGAACTCGGCATTTGCAGGAGCGGAAACAAATCTTCACTGAATTGCGCACCAAGGTACAGTTGTCGAAGACGTTTCACCGAGATTGCCAAACCCCTTTGGTGCTGCAGTCCAGGCTGTGGTTTCAATTCCCAGAAAGCGGCACTCTCCAAGTGATAAAAAGGATAGGACATACTCGCCTTCCGGTCAGGTGGCAATATCAGTGCGCAATAATTCTGGAAACTTTGCGCAAGTTCAAACGATGGTTCAATAAAATTTCTGGCAATTATCCCGGATTCGATAAAATCGAGAACAGCCAAAAGCAGAAAGGGTTTGTATGGGGAACGATGATAGGTGAGGCCTGTCCAGTTTTTCCTGGAGCCATCCGTTCGGAGTGTTGCGAACGCATTCAGAAAATAATCAAGTCGTCCGCACATTTGGTTGCAATCATCCTTGAAAAAAATTTGGTGGAACCAACAATCTACCGCTACTCAATGCAACAGGCAAGAGCTGAAGTGGAATATCTCATTCACACATTTTCTGCAGATTCCGAGAACATTTCATGACTCGCTTGGCCTTGGTCACTTCTGCATTCCGCCGTTCAACCATTGTTCAATACGATCGAAGGCTTCATCGATCACCTGCAATTCCCCGCCGAACGAGAGGCGCAGGTGTCCCTCGCCGCCTTTGCCGAAAGCTCCGCCGGGGATGGTGATAACCTTTGCCTCTTGCAGCAGACGGGTCGCCACATGCTGGGAGGAGGCGGTTGAGAACAGGTATTTTGCCATCACATAGAATGCCCCCTTGGGCGGCACATAGGAAAAATATTTGCTCAGCTTATCAAGTCTTGCACAACAGAGCTCTTTGCGTTTGATCAGCTCTTCGCGCATTGCCGCGACACACTGCTGGTCGCCGGAAAGGGCGGCGAGTGCGGCAAACTGTGAGGGGGTGGGGGAACAGATGGCCGTGGCATCATGGACTTTCATGATCTGTTTCATCCATGGTTGGGCGGCGGCCACCCAGCCTACTCGCCAGCCGGTCAGGGCGTATTTTTTTGATAACGAAGAAATCGAGATAACATTGTCGCGGAATGCATCGATGCTCAAGGGGCTGAGCGGCATTGCGCCGTCGTAGACCATGTAGTCGTAAGCCTCGTCGGTGATGACGACGAAATTATGAGCAACAGCAAGTTTACAGAGGGAGATGATTTCATCGTCGGCAAAGACAGTCCCCGTCGGGTTGCCGGGATTGCAGAGCATTATCGCCCGCGTTCTGGGGGTTATGGCCCTGCCGATTGCTTCCGGGTCCAGTCCCCAGGTCTTGGTCAAGGGGACGAAAACGGGGATGCCGCCGGCCAGCAGAATCTGCTCGATATAGGAAGCATAGGTAGGAGAGGGCAGAATAACTTCATCGCCCTCGTCGACAACCGTCATGACCGTGGCAAGTAACGCTTCCATCCCGCCGACGGTTACGCAGAGCTCACTTTCCGGGTCGACGGTTATGTTTTTTTCCAGGCGCAGATACTCGGCGATACCTCGTCTCAGGGCAGGCATGCCGGTCTGCAGGGTATAATGGCCGCTGCCTGGATTTTCCCTCAGGGTTGTGATAACCGNCTCCACTATATGCGGCGGAGTGGCAAAAGAAGGGACGCCCTGACCTAAAGAGACGCAGCCGTCTATNCCGGCGGCNATAAGGGCCATTTCCTTGGTGGCCGAAGGGGAAATGTTGAGNACTCTCTTNCTGATACGAATGGGANTGCTCCTCGGTGAATGTGCAGTGCAGGTCATAGCCTTTTTATCGTTCAGGAAAAATTTTCCCGGGGTTCAGGACCAGGTTGGGATCGAAAAGCTTCTTGATGTCTCTTTGCAACTCGATGCTGTTTTCTGAAAGCTCCATCGAGAGATACCGGGCCTTGGCGATACCGATGCCGTGTTCTCCCGAGATCGTCCCCTGCAACCGCAAGGTCAATTCGAGCAGATCCCTGGTTCCTTCACGGGCCAGGCCTTCCTTGTCAGGATCCTGGGTGGTTATGTTGAGGTGGATGTTGCCGTCGCCGGCATGGCCGAAGGCAAATACTTCGATGCCGTATTTCTGTTCATAGAAAGGCAGGGCATCGACCAGTTCGGCTATGGCGCTGAGGGGGACAACGATATCTTCCGAGATGTACAGTTTTGCATATTCGTGGATGCGTAAACTGACCTGACGGCGAACCGCCCAGATCTTGGCCCTCTCCTCCGCATTGTCTGCCTGAATAACTTCAATGGCTGCCTCTGCCTGGGCAATTGAACAGATGGCGGCGATTTCTTCAGTGACCTGACTCTGGGGGCCGTCGACTTCAATGATGAGAATCGACGGTTTGACTCCGGGCAGGGCGAAGGGCAGCATCTCGCCGACAAGGGCGAGGCATTTATGGTCGAGAAATTCGATGGCGCTGGGCAGGTACCCTTGACTCATGATTGCCGCCACGCAGTTCATCGCCGCAACCATGTCGTTGAAGACGCACATCATTCCTTTGGTGGCGGCGGGTTTGGCCAGAAGCTTCAGGGTCAGCGAGGTGATGATGCCAAGCGTGCCTTCACTGCCGACAAGCAGATTGGTGAGATCGTATCCGACCACCCCTTTTCTGGTTTGTACTCCGGTGGAAATCAGCCGGCCGTCCGGCAGAACAGCCTCAAGACCCAGGATATAATCGCGGGTGGTGCCGTATTTGACACAGGCGGGGCCTCCGGCATCGGTCGCCGCATTGCCGCCGATAGTGCTCAGGTCCATGCCGGCGGGGTCGGGCGGATAAAACAATCCTGCCGCATCGGCTGCCTCGCGCACCTGTTGACTGATGACGCCCGGCTCGACTTTCATGATGAAGTTTTTATGATCGATACTCTTGATCCGGTTGAGCCCTCCGGTCAGCAGGACCACCCCGCCGAGTGACGGCAGGCAGCCGCCGGCAAGTCCCGATCCCCCTCCGCGCGGGGTGACCGGGAAGCGGTGGATGTTTGCCAGTTCCATCAGTGCCTGAATATCGCCGACGCTTTTGGCACAGACCACCAGCTCGGGCAGGTACTGTATCTTCGATGCGTCACTGGCGTATTCGGCAAGTTTTTCAGGGGCATCGATAATGGAATCCAAGCCGATTTTCTGCCTGATGGCTTCCTTGATTTTTTCGGTAACGGGTGAATATTCAATCATGGCCAATCTCGTGAGAAAGAAGTAAGAGCGAAGGTTTAAACAGGATCATCAGTTGTGGCCGAAGCCTGGTACATACAGACGCTGTTCGATATTTTTCAATATAAGCATGGCAAGGGTTACCAGGCCAAGATAATAGAGGCCGATGATGGTGAAGACCTCGGTGAAACGAAAATATTCGGTGGCGATGGTTTTTCCTTCACCGGTCAGTTCAATACAGGTAACGATGAAGGCCAGGGAGGAGTATTTGATCAGGTAGATAATCTCATTGCCGCAGCCGTGGATTGCCCGGCGTACCGCCTGCGGCACGATAATCCAGCAAATGGCCTGGAAAGTGGTGAAACCCAGAGCCTGGGCGCCGAGATATTGGCCGCTTTTAATCGACAGCAGGGCGCCTCGCACATATTCGGACTGGTAGGCGCCGCTGCACAGGGTAAAGCCGATAACGGCGGCGAGATACGGCGACAGGTAGATCCCGATATTGGGAAGGCCGAAATAGAGGATGAACAGCTGGACCACCAGCGGCGTGCCCCGGAATACCGCAGCATAGGCGTCGGCAAGCGTCCTGACGAACGACCCGCCAAAGGTGCGGATCGAACCGGCGACGATGCCGATGAGGACCCCGCCGACAGCCGAAGGAATAATCAGGGCAATGGACATGATCAGCCCGCGGTTTAAACTGGTCAGCAGTTCCTGATAAAAGGGAGAAAGTTCCACTACCCCTCCACCTCGGAAAGTTCGTTGAGCCGGTCGCAGAACCCTTGCGATTTGCTCTTGTTGCCGGCCGACAGGAGGGCGGCAGGGGGACCCTGTTCGACAATTCTGCCGTTTTCCATGAAGAGTATCTCGTCGGCCAGATTGTAAATCAGGCTGATCTGGTGGGTGGCCATGATCATGGTCATTCCCTTGACAGCCAGCCCTTTGATGACGGCGATAACCTCTCCGATGAGGGTTGGGTCGAGGGCCGAGGTCGGCTCGTCGAGCAATAAAATCTTCGGATCCATGGCCAGCGCCCGGGCAATTGCCAGCCGCTGTTTCTGGCCGCCTGAAAGCTGCGCCGGATAGAGCGTCTCTTTGTCGCCAAGGCCCACCTGTTCCAGCTCCAGCCGGGCCCTTTGCATGGCCTCTTTTTTGTTCATCCTTTTCACCTTGCGGAGGGCAATGGTGATATTGTCAAGGGCGGTAAGGTGATCGAACAGATTGAAATCCTGGAAAATCATGCCGACCTGCTGTCGCAGCCGATAGAGGTCCTGTTTGCGGCTGAAATGAATGTGCTCGTTCTCAAGCTCGATTTCGCCGGAATCCGGCACGACCAGGCAGTTGATGCATTGCAGCAGGGTGCTTTTGCCTCCCCCGGAAGGGCCGATAAGCACCTTTATCTCACCTTTTGCAAGCGCCACGCTCACCGAGTCGAGAATGGTGTTGCTGCCGAAGGATTTTGAAATATTGTTAACCCTGAGAATCGGGATGTTTTCGGTCATTATTGGTTACCATGGTGGGAATATCCGGGAATGCGGAGATATTTTTCGAGTTTTCTAAGGGCGATCACGCCGGCCCAGGTGAGCAGGAAATAAATTATTCCCGCAGTAATGTAGAGAGACAGGTGCTGGTAGGTGCGGGATGCCACAAACTGGGTCCTGGCCATAATCTCCGGTGCGCCGATAACAAAAGCCAGGGCGGAATCCTTGAGGATGATGGAATATTCGTTGGACCAGGCGGGGATGGACATTCTGAGGATCTGCGGGAGAATAATGCTCTTTATCGCCTGGAGCTCACTCATGCCGAGGCCGATTGCCGCCTTGAACTGCCCCCGGGGCAGCGACAGGATAGCTCCCTTAAAAATATTGGCCTGATAGGCCCCTGTTGTCATTCCCAATACTATGGTTACAGCGGTAAACGCGCTGAAATTCCAGCCCAGGTAGTTAAAGAGGCCGTAGTAAAAGAGAAAGAGCAGAACAACTACCGGCACGCCTCTGAAAATCCAGACATATGCGGTCAACAGGTACTTGATAAACCTGTTGCCGTAGACAAGGCCGACAGCCATGAAGATGCCGATAGCAAGGCCAAGGAGCATGGCGGAAACAACTATTCCGATGGTAAGAAATGATCCTTGGAGGAGATATGGCAAGGAATCGACGACTACGGATAAAGCATTTGACATCAAATTACCTGCACAATGGATATATGAAGATTCCTGCCGTATGAATAAAAAAAAGACGGGCACCGCAGCATACAAACACGAGCCCGTCCCGGTATTTTTCTATTTGTTCAAGTCGTACTTGTTGATCAATTCGTTCCACTCGGGAGATGCCATAAGTTTGGTAAGAGCAGCGTTTACTTTTTCAAGCAGCTCTTTATCGTCCTTGCGAACGGCATAGCCAAACTGTTCTTCATGCATCCCGAAGGTACCGACGATCTGGACATCTTTTTTGGAGACGGCATCTTTTGCCGGTGCATCGTCCATTGCTGCCGCATCTATCCGGCCGTTCAAAACATCTTCGACGGCAAGCGGTGAGGAGCTGTAGTAGCGGAGGTCAAAGTTCCAGCCTTTTTTGGCCGCTTCTTCCTTCAGCCATTTGGCCTCGGATGTGCCCTGCTGTACGCCGACGGTTTTTTTGCCGGTCAGAATTTCATCGATGGTAAGCGGGGATCCTTTCTTGGTGACCATCACCTGGGTGATGACCCAGTAAGGAACGGAAAAATCGACTTTTTGGGCACGTTCTTCGGTGATGCTCATCCCTGAAGCGATGATATCGATCTTTTTGGTGAGAAGACTGGTAATAATGCCATCCCATTCGATCGGCTGATGGCTGACCTCAACGCCTATCTCCTTGGCGATCCAGTTCATGGCCTCCACATCGAAGCCACTGGGCTGGCCGGTTTTGTCTATAAAGGCAAATGGCGGGAAATTCGCATCGATTCCATTTACCAGTTTCTCGGCACCCAGAGCCTGACCGGCGAAAACCAGGGTCAGAATACTACACAGCAGAAATAATTTTTTTTTAAGCATTTTCCCCTTCCTTTGTTGATGATTTTGTTTGGGATGCATTCCCGGACTGTTCGTGACGACTCCTCAGCTATACAAAGAATTACTACGACTCATATTCTAAATGTTTGTATCATATCTACTTTCAACAGTCCGGGCAAGCTCTTTCGGGGGGATGGGATGCCGATGAATTTGGGATTTTTCTTATGATTTTCATTTTCTTTTTGAGCATCGGCCCACTGGTTTCCCCCGCAGAAACTTGCCGGGCGGACACTTCTTGCCAAAGCGGGAAATGTCACCATAGTTTAAGCATTGTCGTCGCAGAGCTCATCACTCCGTTGAGAGTGTTCGTCGTGGCCCTTCAGGACGATGGAATGGTATTGGACATGACGGGTATGGATTCAAGCTGGTAACCTCAGGATAGAAGAAGGACATGGGTGAGGCATCGATATTATTGGTGGATGATGAGAATATCATCCGGAAATGCTTGACAAAAGAACTGAAGGCAGAGCATTTTTCAGTCACCGAGGTGGCTAACGGCGTTGACGCCATCAGGGCAATTCAGGATTTCCAGTTTAATTTGGTGATCACCGACCTGATGATGGAGGGCATCGATGGGTTTGGCGTGCTCAAGGCCGTAAAAGAACTGGCACCGTTGACCAGGGTCATGGTTATCACCGGCTATGGCGACATACGAACTGCCATTGAAGCTTTGCACCTCGGTGCCGACGACTTCCTGGTCAAGCCCTTTGAAATGGAAGAATTTCTTTTCAGAATTCGACGCTGTCTGGAGAAACGAAGTCTGATAGAGATGCTGATGGAGAAGACAAATCAGCTGGAGAAAGAAATCACCCGTCGCCGGCTCATCGAAGAACAGCTGCTTGAAAGCGATAATCGTTTTCGTCTGGCGCTGGATGCTTCATCCAACGGAGTATGGGACCGCAATCTCGTTACCGGGGAAACCTATCACGGAGACAACTGGTACCGCACCCTGGGATATACTAACAAAGAGATAATAAAGTCTTTTGAAGAACTCCTGCATCCCGATGACCGGGAGAAGGTGTTTGCTTTGGGTGAGGATCATCTCCAGGGGAAATGTCCTCGCTTCGAGGCGGAGTTTCGCTTACGCAACCAGGCCGGCGACTGGCAGTGGGTGCTCTCCAGGGGAAAGGTGGTGACAAGGGATAACCAGGGAAAAGCGCTGCGGATAATCGGCACTATCACCGACATCTCCCAACTGAAAAAAGAGGAGGCCGAGCTCATTCAGTCCCAGGAACAATTGATGAAGCAGTTGCAGGAGCGTACTGAAAAATTGCGCGAATACGATACTGCCATTCCGGTGGCGCTCAATAAGTGTGACGAAGACAGAAAGAACTCTTTCGATCGGGTTCTTGCCAATATTCCCGGGTGGGTTGAATCGCTGCTCGATCAAATGGAAGATTATCAGTCTCCCGAACAGCGACTGGTCTTTGCAAACGAACTTCGTGCCAGGATCTGTACATTGATCTCTCCTGCCGGAAATATGTCCCAGGACAACGGCGACTGATATCCCGCGCTTGCCGTCATTATCTATAGTTCCGATTCTATTCTTCAAGGTGCGCATCCCTCCGGCAAAAAGCCTCTATCTATTGTTTCTTTTTCAGTCCATAATATGTTCTGTTTTGGCCGGTAGTTTGGAATGTAGAATTGAAGCAATGGCAGGAGCTATACGTTGAGAGAGATCCATGAAGACAGGCAGGAATAACCTGCAGGGAAGAATGCTTGCGGTTATATTTTTTTTTGGTTCAATTGCATACCCCAGGTATTGCCGGCGACCGCCTTCCCTTTGCCGGACAAATTACCGAGGATCGTGAAGGTGCGGCAGAGCATCAGGATACCGGGAAATACGACGAGATCAATAATAAATGGTTCGGCGTTTATGAAGAACAATCACGTAATCTTTTAAAAATGTTCAATTTTTTGATTTGGATTATTTTCCCTTTGCTTGCTCTGGCAATAGCCGGATTTTTATGGTCCTGGACCCTGAAAAAACAGGTAGGTCTCCGAGTGTCCGAATTTGATAACCAACTGCTTGAGCGCAAGCGGGCCGAGGAGGCCCTGCGGACGACCAATGAATTGCTTTCTTTGTTTATTAAGCACTCGCCCATTTACGCCTTCATCAAGGAGGTGAGCCCCACCGTAAGCCGCACTCTGAATGCCAGTGAAAATTACCGGGAAATGATCGGCATTCCGGGTTCCGAGATGACCGGCAAAACCATGGACGAACTATTCCCGGCCGAATTCGCGGCAAAAATAACGGCCGACGACTGGGTGGTCGCCTCCCGTGGCGAGATCCTTCGTCTGGAAGAAAACTTTAACGGTCGCAACTACACGACCATCAAGTTCCCGATTCTCCTCGGAGAGAAACACCTCCTGGCCGGTTACACCATCGACATCACCGAACACAGACGGGCGGAAGAAGAGCTGCGCAGGCGAGAGAACCAACTGCAGAAGATCTTCGAGATCCTGCCCATAGGATTATGGTTTGCCGATAAGGACGGCACCTTGCTGCGCGGCAATTCCATGGGCGTGAAGATCTGGGGAGCAAAGCCGGATGTACCGGTTTCCGAGCTCGGTATCTTAAAAGCCTGGCGTCTGCCCTCTCGCGAGCCGGTTGAAGCCGATGACTCGGCGCTGATGAAATCGATTCGCAACGGGATCACCGTTGTCGATGAACTCCTGGAAATCGAAACCTTTGACGGCAAGAGAAAGACCCTGTTGAACTATTCGACGCCGGTATTGGATGAAAACGGCAACATCGATGGCGGCATAGTGGTCAATCTGGACATCAGTGATCGCAAGACCCTGGAAAATAAGCTCCTCCAGGCCCAGAAAATGGAGTCAATCGGCCGGCTGGCCGGCGGCGTGGCGCATGATTTCAACAATATGCTGAGCGTGATTCTCGGCCACACCGAGCTGGCCTTGAAAACATTGGATCCGGCCCAGCCGCTCTTTGGCCGCCTGCAGAACATACGCGAGGCCGCCCAGCGATCCGCCGATCTGACAAGGCAACTGCTGGCCTTTGCCCGCAGGCAAACGGTAGCCCCCAAGGTGCTTGATCTCAACGAGACCTTGGCTGGAATGCTGAAAATGCTGCTGCGGCTCATTGGAGAGGACATCGACCTGGCCTGGCTGCCGTGCAGGAAACACGGGCTGGTCAAGATGGACCCCTCCCAGATCGATCAGATACTGGTGAATTTATGCATCAACTCCCGGGACGCTATCGGTGATACGGGCAAAATCACTATCGAGACGGATACTGTCGTTTTTGACGAGGNCTACTGCTCCGACCATGCGGGCTTTGTTCCCGGCGAGTTTGTCATGCTGGCTGTGAGCGACAACGGTTGCGGCATCGAACCGGAAATAATTGCGCACCTGTTCGAACCTTTTTTTACCACCAAGGAGACGGGCAAGGGCACCGGCCTGGGACTCGCCACAGTCTACGGTATCGTCAAGCAAAACAATGGATTCGTCAATGTCTACAGCGAGCCGGGACAGGGGACGACCTTTAAGATCTACCTCCCCAGGTACAAGATTCTGGCAGAAAAGAAAATAAAAGCAGAGGAAGAGCCAACCGAACCCGGCAATGAAACCATCCTGCTGGTGGAAGACGAGCCGATGATCCTCGACATGACCGAGATGATGCTCGAACAACTGGGGTACACAGTCCTGCCTGCCGCCACGCCGGATGAGGCGATCCGGCTGGCCAGAGAACATGCCGGAGAAATTCATCTGCTCTTTACCGATGTAGTCATGCCCGAGATGAACGGCCGGGATCTGGCCAGGAATCTGATATCCATCTATCCCAACCTCAGGCTCCTGTTCATGTCCGGCTACACTGCCAATGTCATTGCCCACCACGGCGTGCTCGACAAGGGTGTTCATTTCATCCAGAAGCCGTTTACGGTGGGAGACCTGGCCACAAGAATCCGGAATGCGTTGGACACAGAGGACAGAAATGAAGCACATGAGAAATGAAGTAGTCTATCGAATAGACCAAAACGATTTCCTGATCTTCTTCAACGCGGAGTGGAATCTTTTTGCCGAAGAGAATGACAGTTTTCATTTGATCGGCGAAAACATCTGGAAAAGATCGATCTGGGATTTCATTCATGACAGGGGAACGAGACATCTCCATGCAACGCTTCTGCACAAAGTAAGATCCGACCGGACGATACTGAGATTGCCATTCAGGTGCGATTCACCTGCGTTGCGCCGGTTTATGGAGATGGACATACTCCCGATGGGGGAAGGCAGGGTTGAGTATCGGTGTCGAATGATAAAAATTGAAGAGCGGGAACCGGTTCCGATGCTTGCCGGCGATGCCACGGGTGGAGAGTCTTTATTAAGGATGTGCAGCTGGTGCAAAAAGGTTGATGTCGGGGATAATTCCTGGTTTGAAATTGAGGATGCCATTAAAATCCTAGGTCTTTTTTTTAAAGGAACCACTCCCGGAATATCCCATACCATGTGTGAGGAATGCGCGGGAGGGTTAGAGGACAAATGACTTTCCGCCATTCCGTTACCGGGGAGAGCAAGCCAAGGATCTTTAAATCGTTTTTGCAGGAAAGAGTGCGATGAGCGACATCTTTACAGCCCGGGTAGTGGCTATTATCCGTAAAATTCCTTTCGGCAAGGTTACAACCTATGGGATGATCGCCGCTGAGGCCGGAAACCGGTGCGGGGCCAGGCAGGTCTCGAGAATATTGCACTCATGCTCCGAAAAATACGATCTGCCATGGCATCGGGTGGTGAACCGGAACGGCGAAGTCTCTTTCCGATCTTCCATGCATCATCATTTCCAGCGCAATCTTCTGGCAGGAGAGGGGGCGGTCTTCAGCGTGCAGGGGAAGATCGATTTCGAACACTATCTTTGGCGACCTGACGAACCGGTTACAGGTTCCATCCCCAATAGCTAAGAAATTCAGGAAAATTCTTCATATCGGAAGCCTGTCTTGCCCAGAATTTAAGGCTTGTGTAGAAAACCGCACCGCTCTTGTCGTGGATGCTGTATGCCTTGTCTTCGCCAACGTAGAGATCGAACGCCCACCAGCTCATCAGGAGCCGCTCGAGGATCTTGGTATTGTTTTTAACATATCCCGCCCGGCACCCTGCCGTTTCGAAAAAAGATACTGTCCCGTTCCGGTACGGTAGAGAATACAAAGCGTGCATGGGCATCAGGTCCATATCTACTCGATCCGGGATCGCCTGCCGGCTGTCGCCACCGGTAACCTGCACATCGACGATGCGGTGGGTCTCGCTTGCCAGGGTGAAAACGATGCGGTCATCTGTGTTTGACCCGGGGTGGCCTATTCTGCTCGGGAGTGTATACCCATAGATCCACTGGGGTTCCTTTGGCCAGTCCGGTGGAAAAGCTTCGGCAGGCAGTGCTGTTGTCGGCAGAAAGGCCAGATAGCAGCCACAGGTCTGCACCGTCGTAACCAGCAGGAGATCTGCATTTTCATCGAGGGTGTAGATGACAAGGAGCCCGGGGTTTCGACCGGCGGTGAGATTGATCTTTCCCCAGTCCAAAGGAACTTCCTGAAAATGGATCCGGTAGATCAGGTTGGTATAACGACCTTTTTCGGTGAGGAAATCCTGGGTTTCATAATAGATGGAGGGCTTCCCGGGATCGACGAAAAGCTCTGGATCTTTGCCCGGCGCTTCTCGGGCGCGGGGGGTGCCTATTTTGTTGAATTCCTGCGAAGGTTCCTTTACGAGGTATGCCGGGGAAAAAATGGCAGGCACGGAAGGAGGAGCGGGAGACTGATAAAGGGCGACGGTTTCCTGGCGGTCTGCCGGGGGACGGGCGCAACCGGTAAAGAATGCCGGGCAGGCTGACAGGAGCAGGATTACGGTCCAGTCGATCGATCGCCGGAGTGAGAGGATGAGTCTTGCAAACATCTGGGTCTCTTTGTCTCCTCACCATCCCGGTTGTCCATTTTCCGGACAACCGGGGGATGTGCTGGCGGTGTAAGGCACTAACACCCCACAAGGGGCACTAAATATTCATGTCCGCAGGTTCGTAATATTCTCTGGGGTGTTTACAGGAAGGACACTTGTGGGGCGGCTCGTTGCCGGTATAGGTGTAACCGCAGAGAGAGCATTTCCATTTTATCGGGGTGTCTCGCTTGAATACCGTCCCGTTGGTTACCATTGCCAGCAACTTTTTATATCTTTCACGATGTTCNGCTTCTATTTTGCCNATCTGAGTAAAGAGGACGGCGGCCTCCATGTTGCCTTCCTCTTCGGCTTCTTTGGCGAAGGTNGGNTACATCGATTCGGTCTCATAATCTTCACCGTCGATTGCCTCTTTGAGGTTGGCGGCGGTGTCTCCGATTCCGCCCAGAAGCTTGAAGTGATCATTGGCGTGGCGCATCTCGTTGAATGCAGTTTCCTCAAAGAGGGTGGCGATGTAGTGATAGCCTTCCTTGCGGGCAACTTTGGCAAAAAAAGTATATTTGTTGCGGGCCATGGATTCGCCGGCAAATGCGGCCTTCAAGTTTTCAATCGTTTTACTCATTATAATAGTTCCTCCTGATGCAGGTTTGGGTTGATAATGGTGAGGCAAAACATTCGGCTTCACTGTTACGTTCGATAATGATTATTATTAACATTAGATGTCAGGGTTTGTCAATCGATTTTTTCAACAAGGTTTGGGGGGCCATCCTCTTTTTTTCGACCCAAATCTGAGCGCAATCTTGTCCATGTTATTTGCGAACAGGCCCTCACTTGGCAAAAATTGGTAGGATGGCTTTTTTTTGTGGTTTTTTAATTGCAGTTAGTGTAATAGGAAGGGTTCTCGGGTGTAGTTTTATTTCGGGAAAGCAGATCCGATGTTGCACCCTGAAGTGTGGTATTGCCAGTCTTTATCGTAAAAGGTTGTTGAAAACCTTGAAATATCACCGATTGAGTCAGTTGAGTAAGGAGTTGCGGTGTGCTGCGACTCCTTACTTTTTTATTTATTCCCATAGCTTGTTAGAAGCGAGGCCGGATTTGCAGCCGGTTGGCAACGTTGTAGAGGACAGCAGCCATGAATAAGGATTTATCGAAAGTTAGGAATATAGGAATCAGTGCCCATATCGATTCGGGAAAGACCACGTTGACCGAACGTATCCTGTTCTATACCAAAAGAATACATGCCATCCACGAGGTTCGCGGCAAAGATGGGGTCGGTGCGAAAATGGACTCCATGGAACTTGAGAGGGAGCGTGGCATCACTATTCAGTCCGCGGCCACCTACTGTTCCTGGAAAGATCTGAGTATCAATATTATCGATACTCCCGGACACGTTGATTTTACCGTCGAGGTTGAACGGGCTCTCCGGGTTCTCGACGGAGCCATTCTGGTGCTGTGCTCGGTCGGCGGGGTGCAGTCCCAGTCGATCACGGTCAACCGGCAGATGACCAGATACAACGTCCCCCGTATCGCTTTTATCAACAAGTGCGATCGTACCGGCGCCAATCCTGAAAAGGTGACCCGGCAGCTCCGCGAAAAACTGGACCTGAACGCCCACCTGCTGCAGATCCCGATCGGGCTGGAAAGCGAGCTGAAGGGCATGATCGACCTGATCACCCTGAAAGCCATCTATTTTGAGGGGCCCAATGGCGAGACCATCATAGAAAAAGATATCCCGGTGGAGTATCAGGCCGAGGCTCAGGCCAAGCGGGAGGCGCTGCTCGAAGAGATATCGATGTTTTCCGAAGAGCTCATGGAAGCGGTCCTCGAGGGCGGTGACGTTGATACGCAGATGATTTACGACGCCATCCGTAAAGGAACTCTCGCCCTTGACTTTACTCCGGTAATGGTTGGTTCCGCTTATAAGAACAAAGGGATTCAGCTGCTGCTCGATGCGGTCGACATGTTTCTTCCCTGTCCGACCGATGTCGTCAATATGGCCCTCGATCTGAAAAACGAAGAAAAAGAATTCAAGGTTACCAATGACCCCGACGATCCGCTCATAATGCTGGCTTTCAAGCTGGAAGACGGGCGTTACGGGCAGCTGACCTATGTTCGTTCCTACCAGGGAAAGCTTGCCAAAGGGGATACCGTTTTCAACAGCAGGACCGGCAAGAAGGTAAAAATCGGCCGTCTCTGCCGGATGCACTCCAATGAGATGGAGGAAATCGAGTCCTGCGGTTCCGGGGATATCGTCGCGCTGTTCGGCATCGACTGTGCGTCCGGCGATACGTTCACCTCGGAGGATATCAGCTGTTCCATGACCTCCATGCATATTCCGGAGCCGGTTATCTCGCTTGCGATCATTCCCAAGGACAACAAAGCCCAGATCAACATGTCCAAGGCCTTGAACCGTTTTACCAAGGAAGACCCGACGTTCAAAACCTTTGTCGATCATGAAACCGGCGAGACCATCATCTCCGGAATGGGCGAACTGCATCTGGAAGTATATGTTGAACGAATGAAGCGCGAGTACGACGCTCTGGTCGAGGTTGGTGCACCCCAGGTTGCCTATCGCGAGACTATTTCCCAGCGTGCCGAATTCAACTACACCCACAAAAAACAGACCGGCGGTTCCGGACAATACGGCCGGGTGGCCGGCTACCTCGAGCCGACTACCGAGAGCGATTACGAATTTGTCGACAGTATCGTCGGTGGCGTCATCCCGCGTGAATTTATCAGCTCCTGCGACAAGGGNTTTAAGAAGAGCCTCGAAAAAGGCTCGCTCTGCGGGGCGGCAATCACCGGAGTCCGCTGTGTTATCAACGATGGTGCCTACCACGCGGTCGACTCCTCCGACATCGCCTTTCAGCTGGCGGCAATAGGTGCCTTTAAAGATGGCTACCTCAAGGCGAAACCGGTCATTCTCGAACCTATCATGAAGGTTGCAGTGGAAGGGCCTACCGAGTTCCAGGGTTCTGTCATGGGTTCCATCAACCAGCGCCGCGGAATGATCATCGGCACAACCGAGGAAGGTTCGTATTCGGTGGTCGAGGCGGAAGTGCCTCTCTCCGAGATGTTCGGCTATTCCACCGCGCTTCGCTCCCTTACTCAGGGAAAAGCCGAGTTCACCATGGAATTTGCCACTTTCAAGGCGGTGCCGAAAGGTGTCAGCGAGCAATTGATCAAGGCCTATCAGGATGAGCGGAAGAACGCTTGATATTGATTACATTACCGACTACAACTAAAAAAAGTACGTACTCCCGAAGTTCGGGACTGATGGCTGCATTACCGATGCAGGCAGACAAGAAATATAAAAGGTGAACTGCCATGGAAAACAACGAGCTGAAAGTGAATAATCCTCTCCGAGCTCTTGGCCTTGAAGGTAAGGCGGGTGGAGGGATTCAGTCCATGATGGGACTGGTAATGGCCAGGGCCGGGCTTGGCAAGACTGCAATTCTTGTCCAGTTCGCTCTCGATTGCATGTTGCTGGGCAACAAGGTTCTGCATGTTTCGATCGGCGAAGGTGTCGATAAAACGCGCACCTGGTATGACGATATTCTCTCCCTGCTGACCGATGGGGAGAAAATCGAATCCATCCCGGAGATCATGAAGAACCGAATGATCATGACCTTCAAAGAGAGTTCCTTCAGCAAGGCTCTCCTGGAAGAGCGGCTTGACGATCTGGTTAAGCAGAACATATACAAGCCCGAGTGCCTGATCATCGATGGCTATGATTTTGCCAGCAATGACAAGAAGTCCCTCGAGGAGCTGCGCAATTTCATGAATGAGCGCGGCCTGAAAATGATCTGGTTCTCTGCTGTCAGTCATCGCGAGGACAAACGGGTCAGCCTGGACGGCGTGCCGGCGCCCTGTCACGAGGTGGACAGCCTGTTTGAAACCGTGTTGCTGATCAAGCCCGTCGGTGACTACATGAAGCTGGATATCCTTAAGTGCGATTCCTGCAAACTGGATCCCGGTACGACCCTGATGCTTGATCCCAATACGATGCTTATCAAGAAAGGCTGAAATTGGGGCCGGTTTATCGGCATGAAAGCGAAGTGGTAAAATAAGGAAGCGGAATGCTTGTACGAGCATTCCGCTTCTTTTGTTTAGCGCCTCGGAAATTCATTCGGAGCGAGAAGATGAAGTTCAGACCATGTATCGATCTTCATGACGGAGTGGTGAAGCAAATTGTCGGCTCGACGCTTTGCGATACAAATCCGCAGGCAGTGCAGACCAATTTTGTCGCCGAAAAATCACCGTCATGGTTTGCCGAGCTCTACCGGTCGGACAATCTGACCGGGGGGCATATTATCAAGCTGGGGCCCGGCAACGATGCCGCAGCCGAGGAGGCCCTCGGGGCCTGGCCCGGCGGCATGCAGCTTGGAGGCGGCATAACTGCGGATAATGCCGGCACCTGGCTCGATAAGGGCGCCTCCCATGTTATCGTCACCTCCTATGTTTTCCGGGACGGGATGATCGATATCGACCGGATGAACAAACTGGTTAAGGCGGTTGGCAGGAATCGACTGGTTCTCGATCTGAGCTGCCGCAAGAGAGACGGACTCTATTATATCGTCACCGATCGCTGGCAGAAATTCACCAGCGTTGCCATCTCGCCCGAGGTGCTGACCGACCTTGCCGGGTATTGTGACGAATTTTTGATTCATGCTGCAGATGTAGAGGGAAAATGTTCCGGTATCGAGGTGCCGCTGGTCGAAAAACTGGCGCAATGGACCCCGATTGCAACTACCTATGCAGGTGGAATCAGAGACAGGGCGGATCTGCAGTTGATAGACGAGGCCGGCAGCGGGAGACTCGATTTCACGGTCGGCAGTGCCCTGGATATCTTTGGCGGCAAGACTCTCACCTACCGGGATACTGTGGATTTTCGTCGTTCTGCGGAAGAAGAAAAACATGTATGAGAAGTTACTTCTCCTGAATTGAAACCACTGACGAGCCTTGACCGCAAGGAAATCTTCCTATACAATACCTAAAGCAGGAGAAACCTCCCCTACGGTTGTTTTAACTATTTGAATATTCAATACTTGCATGGCAATACAGAAGGATAAGCAGAGAAGGGATATCGAGAGATTTATCGAAAAAATGCCGAGCCTGTCGACCACCGTCGGCAAGGTTATGGAAATATGCAGTCGTACCGATGCTTCTCCCAATGAACTCAATAAGGTGATCTCGCTTGATCCGGTACTGACCGGACAGGTGCTGAAGCTCATCAATTCCGCCTACTATTCCCTGGTCAATAAGGTGACCTCGCTCACCCGGGCAATCACCATGCTGGGCATGAACACCGTGAAGAATATGGCGCTCAGTACCGCCATCATCCGGACGGTCGCCGGGGCAAAAAAATCCAAAGCCTTGCCGACGGTCAAATTCTGGGCCCATTCCATCGGTGCGGGAGTCAGCGCAAAACTGCTCGGGG
>JGI25319J35699_1000146_pt1 | contig 58119 bp, 50 predicted proteins | sample AutmiccommuBRH17_FD_35699 | JGI IMG/M metagenome (IMG submission 35699) | reverse complement strand
AAGGTTCGGCGTTTGGGTATCAACGCCGATTCTGGGCACCCGAGCACCCAAACCTCAGCAGCAACACCCGTAACACCCCTTGGAATCATTCATCTAGTCCGCGCAGGGAGCGTCGACTTCATCCCACCACCCGAAATCGACCCACTACGGAGGGCGAGACCCGGGGGACTGGCAGCCATAGACGTGGGCAAGCTCGGACCACCGTCCCACTACTCGGGGACCAACGCTGCCTGGGACGACCCTGCCTGGGACGGCTACCCGCCCCCCGACTCCGCCTGGGACGACTCCGCCTGGGACGGCTACTCGCCACCCGACTACCCCTGGGACGACTCCGTCGCCGACCGGCACATGGCGAGCAGCGAACGTGCAGCCGCATAGCCGCACGATGGGACGCGCGCGCGCCCGGACAGTGAGGGAAGCGCTGGGCGAGGCGATAGCGACCCCGCCATGCCAGAACAGCGTCGGCAGGGGAGACCTGGCCGTACCTCCAGCAGGGGCTTGTCGTGGCGCCCCACCACCGCCGTCGAGGGTCGACCCCTCCCTTAGGGCCAGCAGGCCACCAAGCCCATGAGAAGCAACATCTAGTCCTTCTTCTTGGCTCCGGGGATGATCGCCTCGAGCAGTCCGGTGACCAGAGCGATCACCACGGCCGCGAACAGGGTCTTCCAGAAGCCGCCCACCGTCAGCGTCGCAAAGTCGAGCTTGTCCGTGATCCACGACGTGAGCCATAGCATGAACCACGCGATCACGAACGAGAAAAGCCCGAGCGTGAGGATCTGCACCGGCAGCGTCAGCACGTTGATCAGCGGCTTCAGCACCGCGTTGAGCAAGACCAGCAGCACGCCGATACTCAGGAAGACCGCCGGACGGTGCCACCAGTCGCCGTTCTCACCACCGGTCACGGTGACGTCGAAAGGAAGCTCCGTCACAATCCACACGGCCACCGCGGCAATCGCCGACTTCAACAAGAATCTCATGCACCGATAATGGCACGACCCTGGCATGCTGAGGGAATGGCACTTCCTCAGCCCACGCCGAATATCTCCTCGTTGCCGAGTTACGTCCCCGGCGCGCGCGGCGCGGCGTCGGCCCAGGCGCCGATCAAGCTCTCGTCCAACGAAAACCCGTTGCCGCCGTTGCCCTCGGTGTCGGAGGCCATCGCCGCCGCCGGAGAGTCGGTTCACCGCTACCCCGACATGTTCGCCGCCGACCTCGTGAACGCGCTCGCGCAACGCCAGGGACTGCCGCCCGAGAACGTCATCGTCGGCGCGGGCTCGGTCGCCGTGCTCGCTCACTTCCTTCAGGCCTACGCAGGGCCCGGCCGCGAGGTCGTCTATGCGTGGCGCAGCTTCGAGGCGTACCCCATCCTCACCGCACTCACCGGGGCGACGGCGGTGACCGTCCCCTTGGCGGAAGGCGGGCGCCACGACCTGGACGCCATGGCCGCGATGATGTCGGAGCGCACGGCCGCGGTGATGGTCTGCTCGCCCAACAACCCCACGGGTCCCGCAGTGACCGCCGCGGAGTTCGCAGCCTTCGTGGACCGGGTTCCCTCCCACGTCTTGATTGTTCTCGACGAGGCCTACGTCGAGTTCGTGTCCGACCCGGCGATCGTCAAGAGCAACGACTACATCGGCGCCGATGCGTGGGTGGCCCACCCCAACGTCGTGGTCTTGCGGACGATGTCCAAGGCCTACGGACTGGCCGGATTGCGCGTCGGCTTCGCCTTCGGGCTCGCCGAGATCCTGGCGCCCGCGCGTGCGTGCGTGACTCCGTTTTCCGTGTCGTCAGTGGCCCAAGTGGCGGCGCTCGCGTCGCTCGAGGCCGAGGCGGAACTCCTGGAGCGCGTCGAGGGCATCGTCGCGGAGCGGGGCCGTGTGCTCGCGGCCCTTACTGCCGACGGTTGGTCCATCCCTGACGCGCAGGGTAACTTTGTATGGATAGAGGCGCGCGACCGCACCGCGGAGTTGGTCACGCACCTTGCTGCCCAGAGCCCCGCTATCTTGGTACGACCCTTCATCGACGAGGGAGTTCGTATCACCATCGGCTCTCCGGACGAGAACGACGCCGTCCTTGCCGCACTCGCGGCATTGGGCTGGCGCGTGTAGAAACGTATGCAGTGCCCGCACCACATCTGATGAGGGCATCCGACGACAGAAGTCCCTCAGAAAGGACCGCTCATGTTTACCAGCATCGACGACGTCACTCCGATCGACAGCAACGAGGTGGGCAATCGCGTCGCGGACTTCTTGCAAGCAGCCGGGCAGATTACGCTCATCACATTGGCGTCATTGTTTGTTCTTTATCTCGTCTTGGCCATCGTGATTGCGAAGAAGGCCGGCTACTCCGGGTGGTGGGGCGCGCTCGCGGTGCTGGTGCCGCCGCTCGGCGTGCTGTTGGTGCTGTTGTTCGCGTTCCTCAAGTGGCCGGCTCTCAAGCAGCGCGACGAGGCCCTCGGAATCTTGAAGGCTAACGACCTCACGTTGCCCAGCGACGAGCGGGCCGCCATCAAGGAGGCCGACCGCAAGAAGCAAATCGAGGACGAGGCTCGACGCCGCATGGAGAAGGCGCAAGCCGACCGCGTGAAGGCTGAGGCCGACCGCGAGAAGTTCCGTGAGGCACAGGCACGGGATGCCGCGACACGCGTCGCTTCGGCGAACGCCGCAGCAATCGCCAGCGCCTCTGAGGCCAAGTCGGCCGATGCGCCTGCAGCCACGCCTGAATCCAAGTCGGCCGATGCGCCTGCAGCCACGTCCGAAACGTCATCCAAGGAGCCTGCCGTCAAGAAGCCTGCGGCAGTCACGCCCGACGCGGCTCCTGACGCAAAGCCCGACGCCGCTCCTGTGGTCAAGCCCGAGGCGGCTCCCGACGCAAAGCCCGAGGTCACCAAGGAGGACTGAGGTCGGTCGCCATGCGCGCGGGAGCAAGTACTTGCCAACCTACGGAACCGTAGCCTACGCTTGCGTAGGTTGCTGGGCGGCGCTCCCGCGATCAACCGCGCACCGACATCAACGAGACCGCAAAGGGGTTCGCATGGCAGGCATTGGGCCGCTGTCAGAAGAGGGACTCGTGCGCCTTCTCACGTACAAGGGCAAGCGCGTCAAGAATGCCCGGTTTGAGCCGTACGCCGAGGACATCACCGTGGATGACCTGCGCTCCTTCTGGCGCAACATGATGCTGACCAGGGCCTTCGACAACGAAGCCACGAGCCTTCAGCGTCAAGGCGAGTTGGGACTGTGGGTTGCGTCGCTCGGCCAGGAGGCCGCCCAGATCGGCTCCGCGAGCGTGTTGCGCGGCCCCGACTACGTGTTCCCCAGCTACCGCGAGCACGGCGTCGCCCTCATGCGCGGCATCGACCTTCCCGAGATCCTGCGCACCTTCCGCGGCCACCAGCACGGCGCCTGGGACCCGGCGGCCCACAACTTCCACCTCTACACGCTGGTGATCGGCGCGCACTCGCTGCACGCCGTGGGCTACGCGCAGGCGATGGACTGGGACGGCCTGGTCGGCTCGGGCAAGCCCGACGCCGACGGCGCGGTGATCTGCTACTTCGGAGACGGCGCCACCAGCCAGGGCGATGTCAACGAGGCGCTGATCTTCGCGGCCGTCAACACCGCGCCCGTCGTGTTCTTTGTGCAGAACAACCAGTTTGCGATCTCCGAATCCACCACGCGCCAATCCAAGGTGCCGCTCGCCCAGCGTGCCGACGGCGTCGGCATGGAGAACGTCCGGGTGGACGGCAACGACGTGATCGCCGTGCACGCCGTCACCCGCTGGGCCATGGAGCACGCCCGATCCGGGGCCGGGCCCGTCATGATCGAGGCCCTCACGTATCGCATGGGCGCTCACACCACGTCGGACGACCCCACCAAGTACCGCACCAGGGCCGACGAGGACTACTGGCGCGAACGCGACCCGATCGCGCGACTTGAGGCGTACCTCACCGCGATCGGCGAGCTTCCCGAGGACTTCGTCGAGTCGGTCGCGGCCGAGTGCAAGGAGATGGGTAAGCGCACCCGCGAGGCCGTGCGCTCGTGGCCCAAGCCCCCCAAGCACCTGATTTTCGAACACGTCTACGCCGAACCCCACGCCCGCGTCGAGGCCGAGCGCACGTGGTTCGAGCGCTACGAGGCGACATTCGCCGATGCGGAGGGGGCACGATGACCGCCACGGCGTCCGCGAAGGGAGTGGCGTCCGCGAAGGGAGTGGCGACGTCCCGGGGCGGGGCTTCCCTTGAAGACCACGTCGAAGCGCCGTCCACGGTGCGCACGCTCACCCTCGCGGGCGCGATCAACGCCGGCCTGCGCGCCGCCATGGATCGCGACCCCAAGGTCGTGCTCATGGGCGAGGACATTGGCGCGCTCGGCGGGGTGTTCCGCGTGACCGAGGGCCTGCACAAGGACTTCGGCGAGCGTCGCGTGATCGACACCCCGTTGGCCGAGTCCGGCATCGTGGGCACCGCGATCGGCATGGCGATGCGCGGCTACCGCCCTGTGGTCGAGATCCAGTTCGACGGCTTCATCTTCCCGGCGTACGACCAGATCACCACGTCGCTCGCCAAGCTCCACTACCGCTCGCAGGGCCAGATCACGGTGCCCGTCGTGATCCGGGTTCCCTTCGCGGGCGGCATCGGCGCGATCGAGCACCACTCCGAAAGCCCAGAGGCGCTGTTCGCGCACACGCCGGGACTGCGCATCGTCACCCCGGCCACGCCGCAAGACGGTTTCGACATGATCCAGCAGGCGATCGCCTCGCCCGACCCCGTGATGTTCTTCGAGCCCAAGGCCCGCTACTGGGACAAGGGCGAGGTGGACACCGCACGCGTCGCGACGCAGTTGGACGCCGATGCCGGGGCGTCGCACGGCACCGCCGAGATGGGGCGCGCCCGTATCGCAAGTCCCGGCTCCGACGTGACGCTGCTGGCGTACGGGCCCACAGTGCGCCTGGCGTTGCAGTCCGCAGCGGTGGCGGCCAAGGACGGCGTGTCCGTCGAGGTCATCGACCTCCGGTCCATCTCCCCCATCGACTTCGACACCGTCCTGGCCTCCGTCAAGCGCACCGGCCGGGCCATCGTCGTGCACGAGGCGCCCGTCGCTTTTGGGACCGGCGCAGAAATCGCGGCCCGCATCGCCGAGCTGGCGTTCTTCCACCTCGAGGCCCCGGTGCTGCGCGTGGGTGGCTTCCACACCCCGTACCCCGGCTCGACCCACGAGCACGACTACCTTCCCTCACTCGACCGAGTACTCGATGCCATCGACGCCGTGATGGCGCACTAGGAGTTCCGATGCCGAAGTTCCAGAATTTCCCATTGCCCGACGCGGGCGAGGGTCTCACCGAGGCCGACATCGTGACGTGGCGCGTCGCCGTGGGCGACCGCGTGGAGATCAACCAGCCGCTCGTCGAGATCGAGACGGCGAAGTCCCTGGTCGAACTGCCGTGCCCCGTGGACGGCATCGTCACCGAACTGGTGGCCCGCGAGGGCGAGACCGTGGAGGTGGGCTCGCCCATCTGCGTGTTCGACATCGACCCCGACGGCCCGCCGGCCCCAGAGGGCACGGAGCCCGAGGTCGCGGACCCGCCGCCGTTCGCCGACCATGCCGGTGACGCGGGCGCAGCGCCCGCAGCATCGTCCCCGCGCGCCACTCCCGACGCTACGAACCTTTCTGCCCGCGACACGCCCGCATCGTCCGGCGTGTCGGGCTCCGGCACCGGCGTGTCGGGTGCCGATGCGGTTCCCAGTGTCCAGGGCGGGGCCGCTGGCGGAGCTGGGGCCGCCGCCCCCGCCGAGCAGGAGGGTTCCGGCGCCGTGCTCGTGGGCTACGGAGTGAAGGCCGACGCCATTCACCGCCGTCCCCGCAACGTCGAGGTGGTCGAGCAGATCGGCGGCGTGGGCGACACCGAGTACCCCGTGCTCGCCAAGCCGCCCGTGCGCAAGCTCGCCAAGGAACTGGGCGTCGACCTCACGACTATCAACCCGTCGGGCCCGGGCGGGCTCGTGACGCGCGGCGACGTCGAGCAGAAGGTCAAGGAGACCTCCGCGCAGACGCTCGCGACGTACCCCACGGACGACCAGCCGTGGCTCGAGACCGGCTACTCGAGCGACAACGGCCGCTCGACGCGCGTGCCCGTGAAGTCGGTGCGCAAGCGCACGGCCGAGGCGATGGTGCAGTCGGCGTTCACCGCCCCGCACGTCACCGAATTCCTCACCGTCGACGTGACCGAGACCATGAACCTCGTGGCCAAACTCAAGGCGGATAAGGACTTCGCCGACGTGCGCGTCACGCCGCTGCTGCTGGTGGCCAAGGCGCTACTGCTAGCGGTGCGTCGTCACCCGGAGGTCAACGCGTCGTGGGACGACACCAAGCAGGAGATCGTCTACAAGCACTACGTGAACCTCGGGATCGCGGCGTCTACGCCTCGCGGTCTTGTAGTGCCGAACATCAAGGACGCTCACCGCTTGCCGCTTCACGCGCTCGCGACCGAACTGCAGCACCTCACGGCCGAGGCTCGTAGCGGTCGCGTCTCGCCCGCGCGCATGGCCGACGGCACCATCACCATCACCAACGTGGGCGCGCTTGGCATCGATACGGGCACCCCGATCCTCAACCCCGGCGAGGCCGCGATCCTGGCCTTTGGCGCAATCCGTCAGATGCCGTGGGTGCACGACGGCGAGATCCAGATTCGCTGGGTGACGCAACTCGCGCTGAGCTTCGACCACCGCCTGGTGGACGGGGAGCTGGGCGCGCGCTTGCTGTTTGACGTGGGTCGCGTCATGAACGACCCGGCGCACGGGCTGGTCTGGGCGTAACCCTGCGCGAGCCAAAGCATCGGCGGATCCGCATGGATCGCGCAGTCGCGCAATGGCCTCTCAGGGGCGTCGCGGCCAACATGCGGCCAACCGCGTTTCCTCGAGTAGTGGACCGTGGGCCCGGCCGTCAGCCTTTGGCGTGGGCACGGTATGCGGTCGGGTTCAGTCCGTGAACGCGTTTGAAATGGCGGGAGAAGTAGTACGCGTCGTCGTAACCGACTGACCTCGCAATTGCCGCGACGCCCATGTCCGACGTGTCGAGGAGCTGGCGGGCCCGCGCCATCCGGAGTCTGGTCTGGTAGGCGAGGACGCCGGTGCCGGTGGAACGACGGAACAACTCGGCGAACCGCGATCGGGACAATCCGACCATAGCCGCGAGCTCGGACACTCCGATCCGTTCGCCGGTGCCGGCCTGGAGGTATTCACGGGCCCATTCCACGGGGTCGGTGGTCGCGCGGGCTGGTGCCTGGTCGGCCGTGAGCATGCTGAGTAAGTGCCACGCCGCGCCGCTGGCTCCGACCATCGACGGCACCGAGTCGTCTTGCTCAAGGCGTTCGAGAGCCAGCTCGACAAGCGCCTGCGCCTTGTGTGGCTCGTGCAGGGTAAGGACGGGACGCGCGGCCGTCAGCCCCGCGGAGGCGAGTAGGTCGGAGACAGCCGGTCCCATCACGTGCATCCACCAGATAGTCCACGGATGGTCCGTTTCGGAGCCGTACTCGTGCGGGATACCCGCCGGGATGACGAGCACCTGGCCACTTCGGACGACATGCCGCTCGCCGGCAATCACACACCACCCGAGTCCATCGGTGACCAGGATCATGATCGACTGAGACACGCCGCGGTCACGGGAACGGCCGTGGTCTCGGGCGCGGGGAAAGTATCCGCAGTCAGTCACGACCAGCTGTGAGGTCCCTGGCCGCCGCAGTGCCTGCACGACCTGTGGCCGTGGTACGACCTGGAGTCGCTCGCCAATAAAGCCGTCTGCTCGAGTCACGTGGTGAGTATGCCTTCAGAATCGGCGTTTCGTCCAGGTGTTCGAGCGGATTCGACATTCCGCGACCCCGGCATCGGCACGTAGCGTCGACCACATGATCGATGACGATTCTAGAATCCAACTCCCCGACGCCCCGGAGGAGCAGGCCGGCAGGCCCGTCGCCGCCTGGTACCAAGACGTCGTGATCGACACCTACCGGCCGACGGACCCGGGTCGGTTCCCCCTCTACCTGGACTCCCGGGTGTATCAGGGTTCTTCAGGTCGGGTCTACCCGCTGCCCTTCCACGAGCGGATCGAGGCGGCTAAGACGCCGGTCTCGTGGCGCGCGATCCACTTGGAGAACGCCTGGCTCCGGCTGATGATCCTGCCGGACCTCGGGGGGAGGATCCACATCGGACTGGATAAGACGCGTGACTACGACTTCTTCTACAGGAACAACGTCATCAAGCCGGCTCTCGTCGGGCTGGCAGGACCGTGGGTGTCCGGCGGCGTCGAGTTCAACTGGCCTCAGCACCACCGCCCCGCCACCTTCCTGCCAGTGGACACCACGATCGAGCACGAGGACGACGGCTCGGTCACCGTGTGGTGCTCCGATCTCGACCCGTTCGACAGGCTCAAGGGGATGCACGGGATCCGGCTGAGGCCAGACAGCGCGTCGGTCGAGATGCGCGTTCGGCTCTTCAACCGGACGGAGGATGTGCAGACGTTTCTCTGGTGGGCGAACGTCGCGGCGGCAGTGAACAGCGATTACCAGTCCTTCTTCCCGGGGGACGTCGCGCACGTCGCGGACCACGCGAAGCGTGCCATCGCGACCTTCCCTCGGGTGAAGGGTCAGTACTACGGCGTGGACTACGCCGCGAGGGTGGATGCAGATCACCCGGATGCCGACCGCCTCGACTGGTACCGCAACATCCCGGTGCCGACCTCCTACATGTGCGTTGGCTCCAAAGACGACTTCTTTGGGGGGTACGACCATGGTGTCGGTGCCGGCTTTGTGCACTGGGCCGACCACCACGTCTCGCCAGGGAAGAAGCAGTGGACCTGGGGCAACGCACCCTTCGGCCAGGCCTGGGATCGCAACCTCACAGATGCCGATGGTCCGTACATCGAGTTGATGGCGGGCGTCTACACGGACAACCAGCCAGACTTCACGTTCCTCGCCCCAGGCGAGACCAAGTCCTTTAGCCAGTGGTGGTACCCGATCCAGGACATTGGGGCCCCGCACGTCGCGACGCGCGACCTTGCGCTCCGCCTCGATCTCGCCGCTTCCGGTGGAGGCACCCTCGCAGTCGCGGCCACGGCCGTAAGGCTCGCTCTCGAAATCGAGGTGCTGCTCGCCGACGAGGTGGCTGCCGCTTGGCGCGCAGACGTCGCGCCGGGTACGCCTTGGCAGGTGCCTCTCGAATTCGCCGGCGGGACGCTCCGCGACGACCTCACGGTCCTGATACGAGCCGACGTCGAGGATCTGCTCCGATGGTCGCCCGGCACGACCACGGAAGCTGCCGCGCCTGTGCAGGCTACGGAGCCGCCGGCCCCGGAGGCGGTGGGATCCGTCGAGGAGCTGTACCTCATCGGGGCGCACCTCGAGCAATACCGGCATGCGACCCGGTCACCCGAGCCTTACTGGCGTGAAGCACTGGACCGCGACCCATCGAACAGCAGGGTCTGTGTCGCGCTCGCTGCGCGGCGGTATCGGACGGGCCTGTTCGGCGAGGCCGAGACGCTCCTGCGTGCCGCGATTGCCCGTCAGACCGCATGGAACCCGAACCCGTACGACGCCGAAGCCTCGTACCGGCTCGGACTGGTCCTTCGGGAGCAGGGCGAGGTTGATGAGGCGTACGACTGCTGGGCCAAGGCAGCCTGGGCGGCACCCTGGCGTGCGGCGGCGTGGACCGCGATGGCGCGCGCGGACCTGGCGGCGGGTCGTACAGTGATCGCTCTGGAACTGGCGCGTCGCGCCCTCGCCGTCGAGGGGGAGAACCTGCAGTTGATGGCCGTGCTCGTGATCGCCCTTCGAGCAGCTGGCCAGTGGGCCGAGGCGGACGACGTGCTGGCCCGCGCTCGGCGCCTCGACCCGCTCGACTGGTGGTTGCGTGACCTCGCGGGCGACAGCCTGGATGTTGACGCTCAGGTTCTTCTTGATGTGGGACTCGAGTACGTGTCATGCGGGCTGCTTGACGACGCGTTGCGACTGTTCTCGCAGGCCGAGGACCGCGAGCGGGGGATGCCGGTCCTAGGACAGCCTCGGCTGGGCCCGCTCCCGTGTTACCACCGTGCTCGGTTGCTCCACGGATCGGGCCGGTTGGAGGATGCCGAAGAGGAGTTGCGCCGGGCGAGCGATGTCGATACCACCTGGGCCTTCCCGGGACGGCTCAACGATGCCACCACCCTGGAGTGGGTAGTCGGGCATGCTCCCGGACAAGCCAACGCATGGGCGATGTGGGGCCACTGGCTCTATGCACACGGACGCTCGAGTGAGGCAATCAGTGCATGGGAGCGCGGAGGCGCGCACGATCCCGTGGTGGCGCGCAACCTCGGCATGGCCGCATGGAACCACGCGCAGGACGCTCCGGCAGCGGTGCGCTTGTACGACCGCGCGATCGAGCTCGCTTCGGACGATTCGAGACTGCTATCCGAGCGCGACCAGCTGGCGCGGCGGTGCGTCGAGCCCCTCGCCGTCAGGTTGACGAGGCTGGATGCGCAGGCCGCCCTTGTCGAGGAGCGCGACGACCTCAGCGCCACACGTTCCGTCCTGCTCGCGCTACTTGGCCGTGAGGAAGAGGCGCTCGCACTGCTCGTCGACCGGACGTTCCAGCCGTGGGAGGGCGGCGAAGGCGTGGTGCTCGGCGCGTGGGAGCTCACCCAACTCGAGCGGGCACGGAGACTGCTCTCCCTGGGCGCCTCGGCCCAGGCGGAGGCCGCCGTTCGGGCGGCACTGGAGCCTCCGACAAACCTCGGTGAGGACCGTCATCCCCTGGCCAACTGCGCCGACCTCTACCTGGCGCTGGGCGATGCCCTCGACGCCGCGGGCGACGCGGTGGGCGCGCACGATGCCTGGGGGACTGCGGCAAGGTTCGACGGCGACTTCCAAGAGATGTCACCCACGGCCGTGAGCGAGAAGACCTACTACTCGGCTCTCGCGTGGCGGCGACTCGGGGACTCCGAGCGGTGCGACGGACTCCGCGAGGCTATCGAGGCTAGGGCGGCGTTGGCCGCCGTCGAAGACGTCACGATCGACTACTTCGCGACGTCTTTGCCGAACATGCTGCTCTTCATCGATGATCCCGTGGCGCGCCGACGAACCTTCGGACAGGTTCTGACCGCGCAGGCTGCCCTGATCCGTGGGAGCCTCGGGGATGCCGTCCGGGTGTGCGAGCAGGTGCTCCGCACCGATCCGGGCAACATCCACGCTCACGCACTCGTGGCCCACTTTCGCGAGCGCTCGGTGATAAATGAAGGGGGAGGCCAGAACGAGGCTGACACGACCTAGATACTTATACTATAATACAATGAAATATGGGGTGTGCGGTAAATCATGTGTTGAGCAACGATGGGAACTGTTGTGAAGATCACTAAGATCACCACCTACAAGGTGCCGCCACGTTGGCTCTTCCTCAAGATTGAAACGGATGAGGGCCTGGTCGGATGGGGCGAACCCGTTCTCGAAGGCCATGCGTCAGCGGCCGAGGCGGCGGTAGAGGAGCTCGGCCAACTCATCATCGGGATGGACCCGACAAAGATCAATGACATTTGGCAACTGTTTTACCGAAGCGGTTGCTACCGCGGCGGTCCGATCCTCATGAGTGCGATCTCCGGTATCGACGTCGCCCTATGGGACATCCTGGGCAAGTCGCTTTCGGTGCCTGTACACGCACTGCTCGGAGGGTCACAGCGAGACAAGGTGAGGACCTACTCCTGGATCGGAGGGGACTCTCCCAGTGATCTGATACCCGCGGCTCAAGCGGCGATGGAGCAAGGCTTCAGTGCGGTCAAGTTCAATGCCACCGATCGGTTGATGGCTATCGACAGCAATATGCGAGTCAACGAAGCCGTCGACAGAATCCACGCACTGAGAGATGCTGTCGGTGACGAACTCGATCTCGCAATCGACTTCCATGGCCGGGTGCATTCCCCGATGGCCAAGGTGCTTCTGCGTGAGCTTGCAGACGTGCGCCCGATGTGGGTCGAGGATCCCGTTGCGGCGGACAACGTTGGCGCGCTCATCGACGTAGCTCGATCTACAACCATCCCGATTGCCGCAGGAGAGCGAGTTCACTCGCGCTCCGAGTTCGTTGCGCTGCTTGAGTCGCGGGCGGTTGGCATTCTCAACGCAGATCCAGCCCACATGGGCGGCATCACGCAGACGGTGCGACTCGGTGCGATGGCCGAGATGTACGACGTCGTACTCGCGCCACATTGCCCGCTGGGACCGATTGCGCTTGCCGCGTGCCTGCAGATCGACGCGGTCTGTCACAACGCGATCATTCAGGAGCAGAGTTTGGGCATCCACTACAACTCATCAAGCGACCTGTTGGACTATGTGAAGGGCACTCCCTTCAGTTACGAAGCGGGGTACCTGACGATCCCACAGGGTCCGGGGCTTGGAATCGAGGTCGATGAGGAGCACGTCCGGCACATGGCCGCTGTTGGACATGATTGGAGGCCGCCAATCTGGCGGCACGACGATGGCTCGATCGCGGAGTGGTGAGCGGCGCGCGAGCCTCGAACTGACCGGACCCGTTCGGGTCCTTCCGTGAGGAGTCTGGAATTACGTGTCCACCGTGGTGGTCTGACCGCCGTCCACCGGGATGGTCGCGCCCGTGACATACGAGGCGCCCGGGGAAGCGAGGAAAACTATCACACTCGCGACCTCCTCGGGAGTTCCGAGACGTCCAAGCGTGGCTTGGCGCACCGCTGCCGCCCTCGCGGACGCAGGCGCCGCGTCCCAGACCCGCGTATCGATGGAACCAGGGAGTACCGCGTTGAACCGAACGGCGGGTGCGTAGTCGACCGAAAGTTGGCGAGTGAGTGCCACTACGCCGCCCTTTGCTGCAGCGTATGCGGGGTGCCCGTGGAAGCCGAGCGTCGCGTGCACGGACGCGACGTTGACCATGCATCCATGGTGTTCCTGCAAAGCTGTAGCGAAGGTGTGGATGGACCTGTAGACGCCGGAAAGCGTGACGTTCAACTGCCGATTCCATGACTTCTCGTCCAAGAGGTGGGCGGGGGTGACCTCAACGGCGAAGGCGTTGTTGACCACGACGCTGGGCGATTGGTCTGCCGCTCGGAGTTCGCTTTCGATTGTCTGCCACGCCCCCAAATCGCCTACATCCAGCCGACACGCGGTGGCGGACCCCCCTGCCGCGCGAATCTCGTCCGCGAGCTCCGCCGCAGCTTCAAGGTCGATGTCAGTGATCACCACATGGTCGCCCTCGGCGGCGAATAGCCGTGCGGTCGCCGCACCAATGCCATGCGCCGCGCCGGTAATCAACACTGTCCTCATCGGGGCTCCCTTGCCAAAGATGGTGTGCGCTAGTGTGGCACTGCGTAATTAATATTACAATTACATTCGGTACGTGGCAACGGGAAGAGAGCAAGCATGAGCATCGGATCTGCGCGGGTACGCGGCGTTTGCCCTGTCATTGAGACACCGTTCACGCAGGACGGTGCTGTCGACTTTGAGAGCCTCGAAGCCGTCACTCGTCACGCTGTCGGCGCGGGCGCACGGCAGGCGCTGAGCCCGGCTTTCGCTAGTGAGTACTACAAGCTGTCGGACGCGGAGCGTGCGGCCGTCGCGCAGACCGTGGTTGACGCAGTTCACTCGGTGGACGGCACGGTTGCGGTTGTCTCTGTTCCCGATCACGCAACTCGGCTCGCGGTGGAAAACGCCCGACGTGCCGTGGACATGGGCGCGGACATGGTGAATATCCTGCCGCCGCATCTCCAACAGCCGAGCACCGCGGCGGTCATCGCCCACGTGCGGGCGGTGCTCACCGCCATCGGCAACACACCTGCAATCCTCCAATACGCACCCGCGCAAACCGGCTCCACGCTGACGCCGCAGAGCATTGCCCAGATCGCCGCTGAGTGTCCCAATCTGGTGCAGGTCAAAGTGGAAGCCATGCCTCCCGGGACCTTCATCTCCGCGCTCGCCGCCGCGGCACCGCAACTCGAAAGCATCGTGGGGTACGCGGGCCTGCAAATGATTGACGCGCGCCGACGGGGCGCGGTGGCTGTGCAGCCTGGCGTGTCATTCGTCGAGTTGTACCTGCGCGTATGGAGTCAATGGGACAGCGGTGATCGGGACGGGGCCATCGCCCTGCACTCCCGCATGGTTCCCTACTTGTCCTATTGGATGCAGAGCGTCGAGTTGATCATCGCCGCAGAGAAGCGAATCTCGGCGCGACGGGGGCTCATCGCCACTGACGTTTGCCGCGCGCCAGCACACACTCTCGACGACGAGGAGCTTGCCATGATCGACAGGTTCCTTGAGGAGTTTGCGGACGCTCTGCTGTAGCGGGTCTGTTGGCGGCTCCGAGTGGACATCGTCGGGGCGGCGCCACAGCGGCGTGCGCCACGCAAGGCCTGCTCTCGCCGCTTCCCTGACCGGCGCCTCGTCCACCACACAAGATGCCGAACCGCCCAGTCTTGCATTAGTAATACAAAATGACTACGCTCGGTTCTTGAGGCGACGCCGACTCATCGGTGATGCCATCCCATGATCGAAGGGTCGGATCAGCATGGTCGCCGAAGCAAGGCCCCGAGCGCTCGAGACCAAGAGCGCGGCAGAGTGCGCTTATGACATCGTCTCCATGGGCGAGGTGATGCTCCGGCTCGACCCTCGTGACCGGCGCATCCGGACTGCCCGTACTTTCGACGCGTGGGACAGCGGCGCGGAGTACAACGTCGCGCGGGCCTTCCGTCGGTGCTTCGGGCTGCGCGGCGCCATCGTTACGGCCTTCGCCGACAATGAGGTGGGCCGGCTCCTTGAGGACATCGTGCTGACCAGTGGCCTGGACACGAGCTTCATCCACTGGGCGCCCTATGACGGCATCGGGCGCAACGTGCGCAACGGCTTGAACTTCTCGGAGCGCGGCTTCGGTATCCGAGGTGCTGTCGGCTGCGTCGACAGGGCATATACCGCCATCAGCCAATTGACCCCTGCCGACGTCGACTGGGATGAGATCTTTGTCCGGCGGGGCGCTCGCTGGTTCCACACCGGTGGGATCATGGCAGGCCTTTCCGATCAGGCGGCCGAGACCACGTTGCATGCGATCAAGGCAGCCCGCGCCGCTGGCACGATCGTCTCCTACGACCTCAACTACAGGCCCTCCCTCTGGAAGGCCGTCGGCGGCACAGCCCGGGCGCAGGAAGTCAACCGCGAGCTCGCGAAGCACGTCGACGTCATGATCGGCAACGAGGAGGACTTCACGGCCTGCCTCGGACTTGAGGTTGAGGGCGTCGACGAGCACCTTACGGAGCTCGATACATCCGCCTACACGGCGATGATCGACTCAGCCGTTGAGGAGTTCCCGAACCTCAAGGTGGTCGCGACCACGCTCCGCCATGTGCGGTCGGCCTCCCGCAACGACTGGGGCGCCATCGCGTGGTCGAGCACGCAGGGTTTTGCTGAGGCGACGCATCGGCCCGACCTGGAGATCTTCGACCGCCTTGGCGGTGGTGACTCGTTCGCCTCGGGCCTTGCCTACGGCCTGTTGGAGCGCGACGACATCGCAACGGCCGTGGAGTTCGGCGCAGCCAATGGGGCGCTGGCGATGACGACTGCGGGCGACACGACGACGGCAACCCTCGCCGAGATCGAAAGGCTTGTCGCGGGTGGCGGTGCCCGTGTTCAGCGCTAGCCCGTCGGCTGAGGTGGCGCGGACGGTCGACACCCGACGCCGCCGCTACGTCGGCGCGGAGGTGGGCTCCGCGGGCACGTGTCGCTGAGTGCACGCAGCGCCAACGAGGGGGTCTGTTGACTCGCCTCATCGCCTCGCGTTATAATCATATTAGTTTACTACAACATGGAGGACTCGATGTCTGGTTCGGCAAAGGGGCCGGGCGCACTTGCCGGCGTGCGAGTGTTGGATGCCACTCAGATGCTCGCCGGTCCGCTCGCCGCCACGCGGCTCGGCGACCTTGGGGCGGATGTCGTCAAGCTTGAGCCGCCGAAGAAGGGCGAGTTCAACAGGACGCACGGCTTCGAGAACATCACCCTGGATGGTGAGATGACGACCTTCCTCGCGGTGAACCGCAACAAGCGCAGTCTGGCGGTCGATCTCAAGAACCCCGAGTCGGTCGATGTTGTTCGTGACCTCGTCGGCACCGCTGACGTCTTCATCCAGAACTTCCGCCACGGCACGGCCGAGCGGCTCGGTGTCGGCTACGAACAGCTCCGCGCGATCAACCCGCGGCTCATCTATTGCTCCATCTCTGGCTACGGATCGAGCGGTCCTTACCGAGACCGCCCCGGCCAGGACCTCGTCGTCCAGGGCTACTCGGGCTCGATGTTCTCGGTGGGTAGCGCCGACGACGACCCGGCCCCCGGCGCGCTGTGGGCGGCCGACTGCATGACGGGTTACCAGGCCGCCATCGGCATCCTGGCTGCGCTGCATTCACGCGAAACCACAGGTGAAGGGCAGCACGTCGAGGTGGACATGCTCTCCGTCGTGCTCGACGCTCAGCTCCAGGAAATTGTCACCTACCTCAACTCGGGACGCCAGCCCACCCGGGGCGCCGAGCGCTCAGCGCACGCCTCGATCCCAGCGCCATACGGTGTCTACCGGACCAAGGACGGGTGGCTCACCCTTGGGATGTCGCCGCTGCCGGCACTCGGGGACATGCTCGACGACGAATTCTTGCGCGGAATGACCGAGTACAACGACGGCGCGATCCATGGAGATGAGATCTACGGCCACATCCGCGACAAGTTCACGAGCCGGACCACGCAGGAGTGGATCGATGCCTCCGATGTCCACGGAGTCTGGGCGGGCCCGGTCTACGACTATGCGGCCCTCGCAGCCGACCCCCACGTCAAGGCCGTCGGCATGTTCGTCGACCAGCCCCAACCGGGGGGAGTCATCCGCACGGCTCGGCCACCCATCCAGATGTCCGGCACGCCGACCGGAGTGTTCCGGGGTGCACCGGTGCTCGGTGCCGACACCATGGAGCTACTGGGCGAGTTGGGCTACTCTTCCGATCGCATCGCGGGTCTCGCGACATCCGGCGCCATTGGCATCAACAACGAGGAGAACTGAGATGACCCAGGAAGACCAACCGATCGAGCTTGTTCGCGATGGCCACGTCGCCATCATCTCCTTTAATCGACCCACCAAGCTCAACGCCATGACCGTCGCCATGGACAAGACCATCAATGAGATGGTCTACGAGATCAACAACGACGACGAGATCCGGTCGGTAGTGCTGCACGGCAGGGGTGGCCGCGCGTTCAGCGCTGGCAGCGACATTACCGACCTCGACGAATACGGCAGCCATTGGTCGTACCGAAACCGCTTTGATGCCCGCATGGACTATGCGCGCGCGATCTGGCTGATCCGCAAGCCAGTGATTGCCGCAATCGACGGATACTGCATCGGGGGCGGCCTCGAGATGGCCTCTGCTTCCGATATCCGGATCGCCACGGCGAACTCATCGTTCGGTGCGGGTGAGATTAATTGGGGCTGGCACGGTGGCTCGGGTCAGACTCAGCTACTCACTCACCTGGTCGGGCCTGGCTGGGCTTCGCGTCTGCTACTCACGGGCGAACGGATCGGCGGCGACGAGGCGCTACGGATTGGCCTGGTGCAACAGATCGTCGAGCCGGCGGAGGTCCTGGGCGTCGCCACTGCGCTTGCCACCAAGATCGCCTTGTTGTCGCCCATCGCCATTCAACGCACCAAGCACATGGTGCGGGTCGCACAGAACGTGCCGCTCGAAACGGGGTTGCTCATCGAGAACGACTCCTTCAGCGCCTGCATGATGACTGAGGATGCCGTCGAGGGAAGGGCCGCGTTCGCGGAGAAGCGCGAGCCGGTCTTCCATGGGCGCTAGCGAGGGCTTCGTCCAGCTCGCTCCGGGGGTGTACCGCATAGACCTGCCGCTCGGGGCCCGACTGTCGGCGATGTTCCTCTTTGTGGGCTCGGAGCGGTCGGTGCTGTTGGATACAGGTTGTGCAGGAGACCTCGGCGCGTATGTCGTGCCCGCGCTTGCCCAGCTCGGCGTGGCGCTCGACAGCGTCGAGACCGTCGTCGTCTCGCATTGCGACGTCGACCACAGTGGTGGCATCGCCGATGTCCACCGGTACCTGCCGCAGGCGAGCGTTGTCGCCCACCGACTCGATGCTGATGCGATGGAATCCCTCGAGGCCTTCGAGCTCGAGCGCTCACGTAGCTTCCGTGCGGCCTATGGCTTCGACGAAGAGCCAGAAGCCGTCGCGTGGACGCGGTCGGCAGCAGGCTTCGGCCCGGTCAATCGTCGGCTCGATGGCGACGAAGAGATCGATCTCGGCGATCGCGTGCTTCACGTTCTCCAGGTGCCCGGCCACTCGGCCGGTCACCTCGCCGTCCATGATCCGTCGGTTGGCCTCCTGGCGATCTCTGACGCGATCCTGGGGGACGCCGTTCCCCTCGCCGATGGAACGCCAGCCTTCCCGCCGACCTACCGCTTCGAGCGTTCCTACCTGGCGACGATCGAGCGGGTTCGGGAACTCGCCCCAACGCTTTTGGCCACTGCTCACTACGGCGTCTTCGAGGGAGCGGCCGTTGGTGACTTCCTCGACACGAGCCGAGACTTCGCGCTCGGACTGCGGCGCGCGGTCCGTGACGCGGTCGTGGCGGCGCAGGGTGGCTTGAGGCTCACTGACCTCGTCTCCGGGCTCAATACGACATTTGGGACGTGGCCGCGCGAAGGGACTACGAGCGCCCTGGCCTTCCCGGTAGTGGGCCACATCGAGGCACTCGTCGAGGACGGCGAGTTGCGTCTCAAGCCCGCGGCGGATGGCGTGCTTATTGAAGGCGAAGAATGATGTCTGATCGCGAACTTACGGAGCGACTCGCGCTGTCTTTGACCGACCTCGGCTATGAGACGTGGAACTTTGGCGACTCGGTGGCCTTCGAGGCGCTCATCGAAGCGTCTGATGTTTTGGCCGATGAACGGTGGGCGACCTTCGCCCACGGCTGGTCCCGTGCATGGGCTACTCGCGCACTTCCGCGGCGTCGCCTCGACTGCACTGCTCCCGGACTTGCCATGGTGCACCTGGCCGAGCGGGCCCATGACGACCGCCTCCTCGACGCCACGGTGAAACTCGCGCAGTATCTCGTTGAGCGCCCTCGTCTTCTGGGCGTCTACGAGACGTGGGAGAGCTCGCCGCTCATGCGGCCATACGGCCCTGCTGTCCTTGACGGGGCCGCCGATGCACTCGTCGACGCCGCTCCGCCCGGAGTGTTCCTCGACTGCCTGCACTTCGACCCGCCATTCTTCGCCGCGGTAGCCCGCGCGATCGGCAGCGAGCAATTTGCCCAGGAGGCCGTCGACCAGGCTCTCGGCTATATCTCCGCCCTCCAGACTCCCGATGGGCTGTTTCAGCACTTCGTCCTGCGGGGTCACTCTGGCACGTTCGGACCAGGCTGGGGGAGGGGCCAGGGTTGGGCGCTCCTGGGTCTGCTTGATGTACTCGCCGAGTTCGACGGGATCCCATCGGAACTCCGCGAACCCCACACCCAGGCGTTGGAGCGCATCACTTCGTCAGCTGCGGACCTGGTCGCGGCGATGCTCGCCCTGCAGCGTGCCGACGGTCACTGGTACGCCGTCGTGGACAACGTCGAGTCCGGCGAGGAGTTCTCGACCGCGGCCTTCATGGCCGCAGGCTTCCTGCGCGCGCTAACTCGCGGTGCGGTGCATACAGGTACCGAGGCGTTGGTCGAGCGGGCGGCGCTCTCCGCAGTTGACGCAGTACGGCGCGGCATCCTCGAGGATGGCACCCTCGCGGAGGTCTCGGCGGCCGTGATGGCGTGCACCGAACCCAGCCACTACGCGCACGTGCCCCGAGGGTTTCGCGTCCCGTGGGGGCAGGGTCCGGCGTTGCTCGCACTCACGGCCCAGCACGCATGGGACCAGAGGAGCGGAGCATGAGATTTATCGGAAGGAGGGCGCTCGTCACGGGGGCTCAGTTACTCGTGGACGGCGGACTCTCCACACGGCTTAACGGCAGCTGAAGTGGATCCCGCCCGCGGATCCGCGCTGGGGGCCCCCTCCTTGCGCGCGGCGGGACGATAAGGTCATCGCATGGCAACTCCATCGGCTCGCCGCGGTCTGCACGCCCAGGTCGTCGACCTCCTAGGTTTGCGCATCGTGTCAGGCGAACTCGAGCCAGGCGACACGATCGACTATGAGACCTATCTCGTTGAGTGCGACGTGAGCCGCACCGTGTTGCGAGAGGCGATCAAGGTGCTCAGCGCCAAGGGCCTCCTGGACGCAAGGCCCCGCCTGGGCACCTACGTGACCGAGCGTGCCCGTTGGCAACTCCTGGATGGCGATGTCATGGCGTGGCGCAGCGGCGACGAGCCCGATCCGGCCCTCGTCAGGGACCTCGAAGAGGTCCGGATGATCTTTGAGCCGGCGGCGGCGCGCCTCGCGGCCGCCCGCCGCACGGAGCCGCAGTTGGCGGCGATCGGCACAGCCTTCGAGCGGATGCGGTTAGATTCCCGCGGGCAGGTGGCACAGGTGGTGGACGCGGACATCGGGTTGCACCTCGCGATCCTGAGGGCCGCCGGCAATGAGCTTCTCGAACAGTTCGAGGTCGTGCTTCAGCCAGCCCTTGTTTCGCGACACGCGATGGCGCTCTCGCATGAATCGGGTGGCGACTATGTCCGTCTGCACGAGGACGTCTACCTGGCGATTGCCGCGGGCGACGAGAACCGGGCCGAAGAGGCCATGCGCCTGCTCATCGTCGACGCCTCCCACCACTCGGCTTCTCTTCTTGGCAGCGGCAGAGGCGCCCGGTCTCGCTCCCCGCTCGCCCACTAGCGCTCCCGGCACTCGCTCACAATTGACACAACGGGATTCTTGACACCCGCCCCACCCGCTGCTAGTTTTATATTACTAATGGTGCCTCATCCAGATGAGGTCGTCTGACCTCGTGGGCACCTAAATCATGTCGCAAAGGAGCAACATGTTCTCGATTCAGCACCGCTCGCGCCCCGCGCGCCGCGGAATGACTATCGTCGGACTCGCCGCGGTAGCGACCCTCGCGCTCGCCGCCTGCAGCACTTCCCCGGACTCGACTGCCACGTCATCGTCAGCCTCGGCGGACGGTGCGGGAACAGGTGACTCGGGCGTCATCAGGATCGCCTACATCCAGAAGCAGGGTGACCAGCAGTACTTCATCGACCAGGCCGACGGTGCGAAGGCAGCGGCCGCCGAACTCGGCGCCGAGGTCACGATCATCAACGTCGGCGACGACGCCAACGCCGCAATCAGCCAGATGGAAACCGTCATTGCCCAGGGCTTCGACGCCATCGCCATCGTCGTCCCCGACCAGAAGATCGGCCCCCAGGTCATCCAGATGGCGGCGGAAGCAGGAATCCCGCTAGTGGCCACCGATGACGCGATCGACGACGGCGCAGGCAACGCCGCACCGTTCGTCGGGTTTGACGGTCGAGCAATGGGTGAGCTAGTCGGCGGCAAGGCCGCCGAATTGTTCACGGCCAGCGGGTGGGCTCCCGAGGACACGAAGATCATTCGTGTGTCCAAGGAGGATCTCGCCACGTGTGAGGCACGCAACGATGGCGCGGCAGCCGTGTTCACCAAGGACACCGGCGTCGAACTCGACATCGTGCGCGTCGGCACCGACGCGTCGACGATCGACTCGCAGGACAAGACGGCCGCCGCTTTCACCGGAAATCCTGGCGTCACAAACTGGGTGGTATGGGGCTGCAACGATGAGTCCGAGACTGGCGCTGTGACTGCCCTGCAGAACGCAGGTGTCGCCCCGGCTAACATCATCGGCGTTGGCCTCGGCGCATACCTGACCTGTAAGGACTGGCAGGCCGGTGCCGACACCGGCAACAAGGCCGCGCTCTTCATCAGCGGCAAGGACGTGGGCTCCGCAGCGGTCAAGGTGCTTGTTGACAAGGTGAAGAACGGGGTTGAGCTCCCTGCCAACACCATTGCTGACACCACGATCGTAGACCCGACCAACTGGGAAGAAGTGATGGGTTCCTGCGCGTAGTGGGACCCGGCCGCGGCGGGCCTCCCCCGCCGCGGCCACCCGCTCGAATTACTTGACAACGTGGCACCCATTCAACCGCGGAGAAGGCGGCACCATGACCAGCAAGGTCGTCATCAGAGGGCTCACGAAGTCGTTCGGCCCTGTACATGCCCTACGTGCCGTCGACCTTGAGGTCGCCTCAGGCGAGGTCTTGGCCCTGCTTGGGGAGAACGGCGCAGGCAAGTCGACCCTCCTCAAGATCCTTAGTGGTGACTACGCCACAGATGCAGGGACGATCGAGATCGATGGTCGGCCCGTCGTTTTTCGCGGGTCGCCCGATTCCAAGCGAGCGGGAATCCGTGTCATCGCCCAAGAGCCCGAGATCCTCAAGCACCTCTCTGTTGCCGAGAACATCTTCATCGGTGGCCTCCCGCTCAGAAACGGGCTCTACATCAAGTCTTACGTTGAGCAGCGCGCCGCCGAGGAGCTGGCGCGCTACGGGTTTGAGGAGGTTGTCTCCCCTGCCACCATGGGCTCGGACCTCTCTCCTGCCCAGCGCCAGATCGTCGAGATCATGCGCGGGCTCGTCGTCTCGCCCAGCATCGTCGCGTTCGACGAGCCGACGTCGTCGCTCACCGAGAACGAGGTGACCGCGCTCTTCCGGCTGATCCATCAACTGCGTGACAAGGGCGTGGCAGTGATCTACGTCTCGCACCGGATGCACGAGATTTTCGATGTCGCTGACCGCGCGGCAGTGCTGCGTGACGGACAGTTGGCCGGAGTGCGCGACCTCGCCGAAACTACTGAGAACGAGCTGGTCAAGTTGATGGTCGGCCGCGAGCTCTCGGAGATGTTTACCCGGACTCGCGTCGAGCCCAGCCAGGTGGTCCTCCAGGTCGACGGCCTGGTGAACGAGTACGTCGATGACGTCTCGCTGAGCGTCCGCGCGGGTGAAGTGGTGGTGATTGCCGGTCTTATCGGGGCGGGGCGATCGGAGCTCGCCCGGACGATCGTGGGCGACCTGTCGCGGACGGCCGGGACGGTCGCCGTCGACGGCATCGAGATCACGTCTCACACGCCGCGTGCAGCCATGAACGCCGGGATTGGCTTCGCACCCGAGGAGCGCAAGGCGCAAGCACTGCTGCTCAAGCGATCGGTCCGCGACAACACGAGCTTGGCGATCCTCGACCGGCTCACACGGATGCTCTTCGTGAGAACCGCCATGGAGCGGGAAGTCGTGCTCGGGATCGTCGAGCGAATGCGCGTGCGGACTCCGTCGATCGAGCAGGAGATCAGCAAACTGTCTGGCGGGAATCAGCAGAAGGTCGTTCTGGGCCGCTGGCTTGCCCGCAAACCGAAGGTGCTCATTCTCGACGAGCCCACCAGGGGCGTCGATGTGGGTGCGAAGGCAGAAATCTATGCGGTGATCGACGAACTGGCATCGACCGGCATCGCCGTTCTCGTCATTTCGTCCGAGCTTCCTGAGGTACTTGGCCTCGCCGACCGCATCCTCGTGATGCAGGCGGGTCGTATCCGCGGAGAACTCCTCCGTGCCGATGCGACAGAGGAAGCAATTTTGAGTCTTGCCCTACCGATCAGCGAGAGCGCCGAGGAGAGTCACCGATGACATCAAAAACTGTAACCGAGGGAAACCCGGCAGCAGAAGACGCGCCGGTTTCCACCGGCAGGAGCGTCTTCAGAAAGGTCTTCGCTGTCGTCGGCGTACAGAACGTGAGCCTCCTCGCCGCGCTCATTCTGCTTGTCACGGTCATCGGCTCGCAGGACTCTAACTTCTTTCGGGCTCAGAACCTGCTGTCGATAGGCTCGGCCGTCACCATTTTTGGCCTGCTTGCGGTCGTCCAGACGGTCGTGATCTTGCTCGGAGCGCTCGACATTTCCGTTGGATCGATGACCGGACTGACCTCGGTCGTATCGGCAATGGTATTCACCTCGACCAGCCAGGCATCCATCGGCATGCTGGCGGCCCTCGGCGCTGGCCTCGCATGCGGGCTCGTCAATGGGCTGGTCATCATCTACGGCCGGGTGAACGCCGTCATCGCGACGCTGGCGACGCTCGCCGCTTTCAAAGGTCTGGCGCAGATCATCTCCGGGGGTCGCTCGCAGGGATACACGGGCACCGACCCGGTCTTCACGTTCCTGGGTCGAGGCCAGATCGGTGGGGTTCCTTTCCTCATCATCATGCTGCTGATCGTGGCCGTAGTGGCCCACGTCGTGTTGCGCTACACCAGCATTGGGCGCAACATCTATGCAATCGGTGGCAACCCGACGGCTGCCCGACTCGCGGGCATCAGCATCAACCGCTACATCATCAGTGTCTACATGGCGGTCGGGTTCATCGGTGGACTCGCAGGCATCCTGCTCACGGCGCGCACAGGTAGCGGTCAGCCAGTGTCTGGCAGCGAGGGTCTCGAACTTGAGTCGATCACGGCGGCAGCGCTCGGCGGCGCCGCACTCACCGGCGGTAAGGGCGCGATTCCCAGCACCATCCTCGCGATCCTGCTCCTCGGGGTGCTGAGCAACGGACTCACGGTTCTGGGCGTGAACCCCTTCTGGCAGAACGTTGCCAAGGGTGCACTGCTCCTGGTCGCGGTCATCCTTCAGCAGCGGCGCGCTGGACAACGTGCGGTCGGCCTCCCGGCCTGATGCCTCGCCCACCTGTCCCAGCTTGATTACCCGAACGGAATCGATGATGAACCGTGGAGCTGTTCTGGCCGCGATCCTTGACCAGCGGACGATTGGCATCGTTCGATCCAAGGACGTTGAGTCCGCTTGTGAGACCGTTGACCTTCTCGTAGGCGCTGGGGTCATGGCGGTGGAGGTCTCGCTCGTCACGCCGGGGGCACTGGACGCCATCAGCGTATCGCGAGAGCGGCACGGCGCAGATGCGGCGATCGGCGTTGGCACCGTTCTGACGCTCGAGGATGCCGTAGCCGCGGAGGCGGCCGGGGCGCAGTTTGTGGTAGCTCCTGTGAGTGCGGACGACGTGATCCGCTACTGCGTGGCGAGGGGACTCGTGGTCGTGCCCGGTGCGGGGACGGCGTCGGAGATGGTCAGAGCGCAGAACGCGGGCGCACCGCTTGTCAAGGTGTTCCCGGCGTCGACCTGGACACCCCGCTCGATCTCTCATCTCCTGTCGGCGTTGCCCTCCCTCCGCCTCGTCCCCACCGGCGGTGTCGGTCTGGACGATGCCCCCGACTGGATCAAGGCTGGCGCGGTCGCGGTGGGTGTGGGCAGTGCCCTGTCGGATGCCGCCCATACCCCGGAAGTCGTCCAAGCGTTCCTGGCGTCCCTTCACGAGGGCTGATCCGATCGTGGCAACGACCACGAGGACGACGTGGAACGGAGCGGAGGCAGTCGTTCACCGCACCGACGAGGTAGCCGTCGTGGTGCTGCCCAGCCGCGGCGGGAAGATCGCGTCGCTGCGGGCTTTCGGCCACGAGTGGCTGGCGCAACCTCGCATTCCACTCGGTCCTCAGCCTGCGCCTGGGGATGCGTTCGTCGAGGGCGATATGTGCGGCTGGGACGAATGCGCGCCGTCGGTCGTAGCATGCACGCTTGCCGGGTGGCCCGACTCTTCGGCGGAGACGCAGATGCCCGACCACGGCGAACTGTGGACCGTGCCGTGGACCGTTGACCCGGCAAACAACGGCCGCTCAGTCGCGGAGGGACCGAATTCACGCTGCGTCTTCGCTCGGGCCATCACTCTCGGCCCGGGACCGGCAGTGCGGCTCGATTACGCAGTGACCGCGTCTGACGTCGACACGCCGTACCTCTGGGCAGCACACCCACAGTTGCGCGCGCCTGCTGGAAGCCAGGTGCTGTTAGATCGTGAGCCCTCGCGCGTCGTGGATGTGGACTCGGGGAGCGACGCCCGTTCCGAGAAGTGGCGAAGAGAGTTCGCACACATCGACACGGTGGCTCCGGGCGGCTCGCGGAAGTTTTATCTCGAACCGACCGATCGGGCCAGGAGTGCGGGGCTGGTGCTGCCCGACGGCCGCACGCTGACGATGCGCTGGGATCCCGTACTCCTCCCCTATCTCGGCATCTGGTTCGATAGGTCCAAGTACTCCCGCGAAGATGTGGTCGCGATCGAACCGTCTACCGGATGGTATGACTCAGCGGCGCGAGCGCTCGCACAGCGCCGCGTCCTGCAGATACCGGCAAGAGGCACGGCCGCGTGGTGGCTCGAACTTGAGTTGTCGCCTCCCCGGAGTGTTGACGGAGCGGGCCCTCGGGTCGAACGTTGAGTCATTAATCCTAGGCGAGCGCGTCCTTTCCGCGCCTAGGGCGTGTCTCTTTATTGGCGTAGCCAGAGGGTGATGGCTCGCAGGACGACGCCTCCGCGGTAGGTGAGTGCGAGTTTGTCGTAGCGGGTCGCGATGCCACGCCAGTCTTTGAAGCTGTTGAAGGACCGCTCGACGACGTTGCGGCCGCGGTAGGCGTTGGTATCGAAGGCTGGTGGTCTTCCGCCTGCCCGGCCGCGGCGACGGCGGTGTCCTTTCTGGTCGGAGGGTTCGCAGATGACGGCCTTGATGTCCCGGTCGCGTAGCAGTGTCCGGTTCGCCCGTGAGGAGTAGGCCTTGTCTGCCAGGACGCTGTCCGGGCGGGTGCGTGCGCGACCGGGCCCGATCCGGGCAACGAACAACTGCGACATCAGCGGTGCGAACATGGGTGAATCGCCGCCCTGGCCTGGCCCGATCAGGATCACCAGAGGTCGGCAGCGGCCGTCGACGAGCTGGTGGATCTTCGTCGACAGGCCCCCGCGGGAACGCCCCAGAGCATGGTCAGGTGGCTCGATCCGCAGATTCTTGTAACTCGACAGATCCCCCTGTGTGCCGAGCCAGGGTCGTGGCGTGCTGATGCGCACGGTTGATCGTCGAGTCGACCGACACATCCCAGACGATACCGCCAGCCGTCTGGGCTTCGGACATCAAACGGGCATGGATCCGATCCCACGTCCCATCGACGCTGAACCGGTGATGACGCTTCCAGATCGTCTGCCAAGGGCCGAAATCAGAAGGAAGATCACGCCAGGCAATGCCGGTGCGGAACCGGTAGATGATCCCCTCGACCACTGTTCGGTGCTCACGGAACGGTCGACCTCGCTGGCCGCCCGAGGACGGCATCAGAGGCTCAATTCGAGCCCACTGCGCATCGGTCATAAGAACAAAACGAGACATGATCCAAGCATCACCCCTCAACCACGCTCAATTAAGGAGACACGCCCTAGGTCGCGGCCGCTCGACTCGAGCAACGGCCTCAGGTGAGCAAAGCTTGAGTGGCCGGTAGCGTGGCCCGTACCCGCGTGCCGTGGGGCGTGTTCGCGCTGATCTCGAGGCTGCCCCCGACCAGGTTGGCCCTCTCGCGCATGCCGATCAGTCCGAGGTGGCCGCCGGAGTTTGCCGACGTGCTGACGGGCGGGATGCCACAGCCGTCATCGGTGACGGTGAGAACGACTTGTTCGCCGAAATGAAGGTCTACCCGTGCGTGTGGTGCCTGCGAGTGATGCGCGACGTTGCTCAGTGCCTCCTGGGCGACTCGATACACGGTGAGCTCGCTTTGGGCAGACAGCCGCACCTGGTCCCCTCGGACCTGCAGCCGGACCGAGATCCCGGACCGGGAGCCGACCTCGGCGACCAGCTGCCGAAGAGCGGCGACCACCCCGAAGTCATCGAGCACCGGTGGTCGCAGACCATGAATCACCGTGCGCAGGACATCGACTACCCCCGCGGCCAGCTCACCATTGCGACGGGCCCGCGCAGCCAGCTCCGGTGGCAATCTCGGGTCATCGTTGTGCAGCTCAAGCATGCGCACGAGGTAGGTCAGAGTCTGCACCGGGTCGTCATGCAGGTCCTGGGCCAGCCTGCGCCGCTCGTCCTCCTGCACGGTGACCAGGTGGGCGGCGTAGGCCCGTTGTTCGCGAAGGCGGCGCTCCTCCTCGGTCGCATCTACGAGCACGATCTGAACCAGACGTTCGCCGGGGCCGACCTCGAGCGTGCGAGCCTTGGGCACGAACACGCGCTCGCCTACCGACAGCCGCGCAACTGCGCCATCCAGAATCGCCGTGACCGGGGCGTCGACGAGGTCCGACAGGAGGCGTCCGGGCGCACCAGTCCCGAGCAGGGATGTGGCCGCGGCGTTGGCCTCGGTGACCACCCCTGCTGAGTCGGTGACCAGCACCGGCGCATGCTGCTCGTCGAACAGGGCACGATAGCGTGCCTCAGCAATCTCACTGGCGCGCAGCGCCCCCTCCGCCCGCAACCGCGCCCGCCCCTCGCGCTCAACCCACTGCCCCACAATGACGGCGACCGCGTTGAGGGTGGCTAGGTTGCCGACCTCGATCCACATGTTCGCGTGCGTTCCGTGGGGGAGGAAGATCCAGTCGAGGGTCAAGAGTGCGGTCGCCCACAGTGCGGTGCCGACGGCTCCACGAACACCGAAGTTCAATGCCGCGTAGACGACCGGGATCAGTAGCAGCGCGGTGATCATTGCGTTCGGGATTCGGAGCGGTAGCTGGAAACCCATGTGGTCGAGAACGACCAAGTCCAGGAAGGCTACGAACAAGACTCCCGCCTGGACGAGCCAGAACTGTCGGGATCGGACCGGCGGACGCAACTTGCGGGCGGCACCCAGAGAACGTCTGGCGACGGTCTGAGGCGACCTCGAGCGCGAGATCTCAGCGCTGGTCATCGCCCGCGCTCACTGGTCATCGCCGACGCTCAACAGCTTGGTCGAGATGGCAAGCACGACCGCCTCGGTTCGCGAACCCACCCCCAGCTTGGCGTAGACGCTCGCGCAGTGGCGCTCCACTGTCCGCGGGCTGATCCCCAACCGTGCCGCGAGCTCCCGGTTGCGCAGGCCCTCCGCGAGCAGTCTCAGGACTGCCAGTTCTCGCTCGGTCAGGGGAACGGGGCCCTGCTCGGGCTGGCGTGACGCGATCAGCAACCGAGCCGTGAGACCGGACTGGAGCACGGTCGCCCCACCGGCCACGGCTCGCACCGCCTCGACCAGCTCTTTGCCGGGGGCGGTCTTGCGCAGGTACCCCGCAGCCCCTGCCTCCAGCGCACCGCGGACGTACACATCCTCGTCATACGCACTGACCATCAGCACTCGCACATCCGGGTGGTCCCGGGTGAGCGCGCGGGTGACCTCGATACCGTTCATTCCCGGTAGCCGGATGTCCATCAGCACCACGTCGGGGCGCAACTGGTTGACCAGGGCGAGCGCAACCTCGCCGGAAGTCGCCTCACCAACCACCTGCAGATCGGGGTACGCCTCGAGAATCTGGCGGGTGCCATCACGATGCAGCGGGTGGTCATCGACCACCACCACGCGGATCACGTCGGTTTCCATGGTCACCATGGTCTACAGGCTACGCGTCATCTCACCGCGGACCGGCGGAGAACACCCATGCGTTATGAGTGGAACGACAGCCGGCACTAGGGGGAAACTCACTGCCCCCACATGCCGCGACCCACACATACTGGCGTCGACGGTTGACCGAAACGGTGGACTGCGAAGAGTTTGTAAGGGAGCGTCATGATGGAGAGCACGGTAATTCAACGGGCCACTGGAACACGCAGGAGCCTTCGACTGCTTACTGTACTGGGCGTAACCCTGGCAGTTATCGCGACCGGAGCGTGCGGCACAGCCACGACTGAGGAACCGGCAGCCGGTGGAGCTGCCACGCCAGCGGCCCCAGCGGCCCCAGCGGCCCCAGCGGTGTTCGACGACGACCAGTACCTGCAGAACGCCAAGGAGTTCGTCGACGCGGCCGATTGGGACTCGGCGTCGAAGGTGCGCATCGATCTCGGTGAGATGTTCTTCGAGCCGGAGGACGTCCGGCTCGAAGCTGGCAAGCCCTACGTGATCGAGCTGGTCAACACCGGGAAAGTCAAGCACGAGTTCGCCGCCAGCAAGTTCTTCCGGTCGGTCGCAACCCGCAAGGTCGAGAACCCTGGCTCCGAGGTGAAGGTTCCATACTTCACCGAGATCGAAGTCTTCGCCGGCGAGAGCATCGAGCTCTTCGTGATTCCGACGGTCCCGGGCTCGTTCGAGATGGTCTGTGAGATCGAAGGGCACCGCGAGGCAGGGATGGAAGGCACGATCACGGTCACCGGATCTGCGCCGACCGTTCCCGTACCTGTTATTGGCAGTGTCAAGGCAACTCCGTGGCTCCAGAACGGCCCGGCCCTCATCGAAGCGGCGGCGGCGACCTGGGACGCCACGGCGCAGACCATCCAGATCGAAGCCGGCGAGGACGGCGCGACGATGTTCTTCAAGCCGAACAACATCGTCCTGAAGGTCGGCACCCCCTACGTGCTCGAGCTCGTGAACGTCGGCGAGATCAAGCACGAGTTCACCGCTGACGAGTTCTTCCCCACGATTGCGTTCCGCAAGGCGGAAGACGCCTTTGGTGAGTACAAGGCTCCGACGCTCAAAGAAGCCGAGGTCAAGGCCGGCTCGCAGCTGGATCTGTACCTGATCCCGACCGTGCCGGGGACCTACGACATCATCTGCGAGATCGAGGGACACGCGGAGGCCGGGATGTTTGGGACGGTCACGGTCACCGAGTAGCCGCGTAGGAACCGCACGAGAAGTGACGGAGCCTGCGCCGTGGTCCGGTGACTCCATCAAGGAAGTTGATCCAGAGCGACTTTGAAGGAGAACACCATGCAGGAACGTACGACGCTCCCGGAGGAAATGCCAGCGGGTCCTCCTCCGGGAGCCACCCCCGACAAACACCCGATGCTGAGCCGCCGCAACACCCTCGCCGCCTTGGGTGTCAGCGTGGTCGGCGGCGCCCTGGCCATGGTCAGCTACCGGGACGATGCCTCGGCGGCGACCATATCCACGGCGTCGGCCGAGAAGACCGCCGAGCATGCCTGGTGCATGGTCATTGACCTGCGCGCGTGTGACGGGTGCAAGCTCTGCACGTTCGCCTGCCAGAAGCGCCACAACCTGCGCGACGAGCAGACCTGGATCAACGTCTACGACATGAAGGACAGCTCGGGCGGAACGTTCCCGATGCCACGGCCCTGCATGATGTGCGAGGACCCTCCGTGTATGTATGTCTGCCCGGTCGGCGCGAATCTGCACACCGACGAGGGACTCGTCCTGGTCGACACGGAAGCTTGCATCGGCTCCCGCGCCTGTATGGCGGCCTGCCCGTACGAGGCGCGCTACTTCGACTGGAGCGAGCCACTGCCGGCCAAGCGCCTGCCCATGGCCTCGACGCCGCAGATGCCCGTGGCGAAGAAGGGCACTGTCGGCAAGTGCGTGTTCTGCGCCGACCGGCTGCCGTACGGGGAGTTACCTGCCTGCGTCTCCGCGTGCTCGATGGGTGCGCTGTATATCGGCGACCTGGTCACCGACGTCGCCGTCAACGGTCCGGGTACGAGCGTGGTGCTCTCGGAGTTCCTGTACGACAACGACGCCGTGCGGTACAAGGAGGAGCTCGGGACCAACCCGCGCGTCTACTACATCGCGGGCCACGGCCAGGATCTCGGAGGCGGGGAATGAACAACGTTGCACGCGAGGCGTTGCTGCGTCCCTTCGGTCGGGCCAGCCGCCCGTGGTGGCTCACTATCGTCTCGCTCAGCTTGGTGGTCGGGGCCGGTATCGCCGCCTGGGTCGTCCAGCTCCGCAGCGGGATGGGTGTGGCCGGCTACAACGACCACGCCTTCTGGGCCATCTACATCGCCGACGCCATCACCTTCATCGGCGTCAGCTACGGCGGGGCCGTCGTCTCAGCGATCCTGCGGCTGACCGGCGCCACCTGGCGCGCGCCGCTGACCCGCCTGGCCGAGGGCACCGCCGTGGTCACCGTGTTCATCGGCGCCGCCTTGATCATCCCGCACATCGGTAACCCGATCCTCCTGTGGGAGCTGGTGACCCGACCGAACCTGTCCGCTCCGGTCTTCTGGGACATGGTCGCGGTGATGACCTACATCTTCGCGTCCGTCGTGTTCTTCGCCCTCCCGCTGCTGCCTGACATGGCCATCCTCGGCCAGGACCATGGCCAACGGTTGGGTCGCCGCAGGGCCACCCTGTTCGCGCGGGTCTCTCGCGGCTGGGTGGGGGCACCGCACCAAAAGCGTGTCCTGGCCGGCGCCCTCGGCCTGGTGTCCATCATGATCATCCCGCTGGCCGTGTCCGTGCACTCGGTCCTGGCCTGGTCCTTCGCCAGCACCGGCCGCCCGTGGTGGCACGAGAGCATCTGGGCGCCGCAGTTCGTCGTCGCCGCGCTTTACTCCGGGGTGGCCCTGGTCATCCTGGTCGTGGCTGGCTTCCGTCGCGGCTACCACCTCGAGGGACTCATCACTGAGCGGCACTTCGTGCGCCTGGGCTTTATCATGGCGACGTTCGCCGCCGCCTACCTCTACTTCACCTTTGCCGACATCCTGCCCGGCGCCTACGTGGGCGAGCCCGGGACCGCCGCGGTGTTCACCGACTTGCTGGTGGGTCGGCTGGCCCCGTGGTTCTGGATGTTCGCCGTCGTCGGAGGCCTGCTCCCCCTGCTGCTCGTCGCGCTGCCCTGGACGAGGAACGTGCGGGGCATGGTCATCGCCTCAAGTCTGGTCCTGCCCATGATGTGGCTCAAGCGGGTCCTGCTGGTCGTCGGCCCTGCCACCTACGACACGGTGCTGGGCACCTTCGGCACCTTCCGCTTCACCTGGGTCTCGATCGCGATCACGCTCGCCGCGACCGCGGCCGTCCCGCTCCTGCTCATGCTGCTCTTTCGGGTCGTGCCAATCCTGTCCATCGAGGAGATCGAGGAGGCCTCGACCGGCCACACGCCCACCGAACCGAATCGGCCTGCAGGACGCGAGCCGAGTCCGGTTGGTGCCACAGGTACGTCCCACCGAGTGGCCGGCACCATCGGCGTCCTGCTGCTCGTTGGTCTCATGGGCGTGCTCGGGGTAGGCGCGGCTGGACCCGCGCAGGCCGCCACTCCGCAAAGCGCGTCAGTGAGTTCGTCGCTGAGTAGCGCGACGGGCGAGCCGACAATCACCATCGAGGGTGTCGAGGGCGGCGGGAAGGTGCAGCTCACCGCGACCTTGACTGTCGCCAACGGCCAACCACAAGCCGACGCACCAGTGGAGTTCTCCTTCACCACCACCGAGTTCGGGGAGCCAGCCAGGCTCGTGCCGCTCGGGACCGTCACCACCGACACCAGCGGAGTCGCCAAGTTGATCCTTGGTGGTGGCGCCGACCGCATGTACCTGCCCACCACGGTCGGGCCGCAGGAGTTCGTCGCCACCTTCACCCCCACCACCGCCGACGCCAAGCCGATCAGCTCCAGCACCACCGTCAACATCACCGTCGCCCGATCCGCCTACACCCCCGCACCACCCAAACCGCTCGCCAGCCTAGGCAAAGGCCTGGTCGTCGCCCTCTTCGCCATCGTCGCAGCCGTCTGGCTCACCCTCATCACCCAGATCTGGCGGGTCCGACGCGTTCGCCTCGCCACCCCAGAGCCAACAACCAACACCGCATAGGACGCCTCAGGGCTATTCAGCTGACCTTCTACCGAGTGCTCGAACTCGCCGTAGCCGATCGCGATCGAGACCGCCGAAGACAAGAATGAGTACGCGCGCCGTCAAGGCGAGTTCGCGTCACGTGCCGCAGTGCTACGCGATCAACTGATCGCAGCGTGTGCGCGCATTCGCGAGGCTGCCGACGTCGAGTCGGCCACGGCGAGGACGCACTAGCCCTCCATCACCACGCCGTCGAGCATCGTGCCGCTGGCGATCGCGTTGCGCTGACCGTCGTCGTCCTGCAGCACCACGGTGCCGCGCACCACGACGTTCTTGCCGAACGTCCAGTCGCCCTTGATGGTGAGCGACGATGCCTCGCGCAGCGACGGTGCGCCGTGCGGGAAGCGGGCGTCAAAGTCGGCCATGGTCTTGTAGTACGCGGGATCGAGGTCGATCAGCGGGGCCCTCCTGACCGCGAGGCGCAGGGCGCCGTCCTCCTGCAACTCGTAGGCGTCGGAGCGCAGCACCAGCAGGTCGTTCGTGGTCTTGACGGGCAGGAAGCGGTCGCGGCCCACCACGATCGCGGTGGCGCCCTCGAACACCTCGATCGCTGCGCCCATGGCGGTCTCGATCTGGAACACCTCGGGTGACTCCTTGTCCGCGGGGTCCACGTTCTTGGTGTTGCGGATGAGCGGCAGGCCCAGCACGGCGCCGCGCTCCGTTAGCGCCGCCTTCAGCTGCTCCAGGTCCCACCACAGGTTGTTGGTGTGGAAGAACGGGTGGTGGTGCTCGTCCGTGAAGTAGTGCATCTCATCGTCCGCGGTCTGGGCGGTGTCACGCAGGATGAGTTGGCCGTCGGCCTTGCGCACGGCCAGGTGGCCGCCCTTGCGATCCGCGGCGGTGCGCTCGCATAGCTCGGCGGCATACGGCGCGCCCGATGCGGCGAACCAGCCAGCAATGCGCGCGCTGGGTACGGCGCCCAGGTTGTCCGAGTTGGACACCGACGCGTAGCGGAAGCCGGCGTCAATCAACGCGTCCAGCACGCCCGATGCGAGGATCGCCGTGTAGATGTCGCCGTGGCCGGGCGGGCACCACTCGAGGTCCGGGTCTGCGGGCCACTCGACGGGAGTGAGGCCGTCCACCAGCAGCTTGGGTTCCTTGTTCTGCACAAAGTCGAGCGGCAGGCCCTCGACTAGCAGGCCGCGGTGCGCGGCGAGCGCCTCGAGCGAGTCGTCGCGCGTGCGGAACGAGTTCATCAGCACCAAGGGCAGGTGGGCCCCCGTTGCCTTGCGGGCCTTCTGCACCTGGCCCACGATCACGTCCAGGAAGCTCTGCTCGCCCCGCACCGAAAGCAGCGACTTGGCGCGGTCCATCCCCATCGAGGTGCCGAGCCCGCCGTTGAGCTTGATGATGGCGGTCTTGGCGAGAGCCGCCCGCGCGGCGTCGTCGTCCACCTCGACGCCGTCCAGGTGAACGGGGTCCGTCAACGGCTCGATCGTCTCCTCGAGAATGAGACCAGTGGCCCCCGCCTCAAGCTTGCCGTAGTAGTGGCTGAAGACGTCGATCGCGGCCTGGGTCACGCCGGCCTCTCGCATCTTGGCTTGGGCAGCTGTCAGTCCGGGTGCGTCGCTCATACCCCTCAGCCTAGAGACCCCACGCCGATGCGCGCGATGCCCCGCGCGTGACGGTGGTGTGAAGAGCGGGATGTCGCGGCACGGCGAACCCGGCATCGGACGGTTCTTTATGGTGACGATGTCTGCGCAACCGAGTACAGTTGACTCAAGTGGATTGGGAAGTCCCGATCGGCGTCTGGCCCCTGGAGTGATCCGGGGGCCTTTCGCTATTCAGGGGTACACCTTTAGCCCCCAGCCGTTGATCCGCCCGCTGCGCGGGTCCCTGCGGATCTTGGGTTCGATGAGGTTCCACGCGTGATTCGGCTGGTCCGGGCGGAGGTCATGGATTCCGATGGGCCGCGCGATCATGTCCGCGATCTGGAGCCCTGAGCTGTTGGCTTGCTTGTGTGCACACAGGAATTCAAGGGTGTCCGCCATCCCGCTGATCCGTGTGGTGTCCATGATGCGACGGAACGCGAGTTCGAGCGCCGCGTCCTCCTTCCTACCTCGGCCCTCAAAGACCACGCGAGTCCTGCGGCCGAGCTGGCCCTTGCCCTGCAGGTAGAGGAACACACGTTCGAGACCAAACTCGAGGGCGACGTCGTAGGGGTTAGTCTGGCCGCCGCGACGCGACTTGAACTCTTCCTTGCGGATCACGGTGGCCACGACAGTGAACGGCGACGTTTCCACGATGCGATCGATCTCACCGAGAAAGGCCTCCCGTGTCGGCTTGTGTACCAGGATCTGGAAAGGAGCCTCCGACTTGCGGATCTCGTGCTCGTGGAAGACGACCATGTCGTGCCCAAAGTGCTGGAACTTCAGGCGTTGCACGGCGGGCACCACTGTCTCGACGTAGTCGGCAACTGGGAAGATGCAGAACGCGAGGACAAAGCGCGGATAGTCCGAATTGATCTGCGAAAGGCTGTGATCACCGCTTTCGTCGACGTAGACGATGTAGTTCCCGAATCTCTGCATGAAGAGAGGCTATTCGGCGCCACAGACATGGAGCCCGGCGCGCTTGAGCCTTCCGCGTTCGCCGCACTCGTGCGCATGAGGTGGGCGCAGGCTACGTCTCCGACGCGTCGGCTGGCCACGATTCGGACTGCGCCCCCGCGCCCTCGTCCGCAACGTCATCACCCGGAACGTCGGCACCGCCCGCCGCTCCGCCGCCCGCCGACTTCGCGGCGTCGTCGACATCCCGCATCGACTCCAGGCCGGACTTCTCCTGCAACGGCACGTGGGGGATGAACAGGGCGAACAGCAGGCCGCCGATGCCGATGAATCCGGAGATCATCAGCACGCGCGTGATCGCGTCGGCAAAGCCCTCGCGGAACGGCGCGGCCAGCACGGGGTTGGCGTCCTTGAGGAAGGAGGTGTCGTCGAGCGACAGGCCCGCGCTTTCGGCGCCGTCGATCGAGCCCGCCTGCAGGGTCTGGATGATGGCGGCGTCGGTGGGGTTGTCGAGCGTCGCCGGGTCCGAGATGACCTGCTGAAACTCGGGGGTCTGCGACGCAGTGGAGATCTCGTTGCCGATGTCTCCCGCGACCGAGCCGAACAGGATGGACAGGAACACTGCGGTGCCTAGCGATCCGCCGACCTGGCGGAAGAACATGACCGACGCGGAGCCGGTGCCCATGTCGCGCGGCGCGACGGCGTTCTGCACGGCCAACATGTTGGGCTGCATCACGCCGCCGAGGCCCAGCCCAAAGAGGCCAGCGCCGACGAACAGGTGCCACAGCGGGCTATCTGCCGAAAGGGTGGAGAGGTCGAGGCTGGCGATGACAATGAGCGACGTGCCGATGATCGGGAACACGCGATACCGGCCCGTCTGGTGGATGACGCGTGCCGAGAGGCCCGCCATCGCGATGATGCCGAACGTCATGGGAAGCATGGCCAGGCCGGAGGCGGTGGGCGACATGCCCTTGGCGATCTGCGTGTACAGCGGCAAGCCCGCCATGGCTCCGAACATCGCGAAGCCCATGATGAAGTTCAGGCCGGTGGACGCACCCACGGTGCGGTTCTTGAAGATGCGGGGCGGTAGCAGGGCGTCGTCCCCAGCGACGAGTTCCGCGCGCACAAAGCCCAGGATGCCGGCGAGGGCCACACCGGACAGGATGAGCACTGTCGTCGAGGTCCACCCCCAGTCGCGACCCTGCTCCACCACGATCAACATGGGGACGATTGCGACCACCAGGGTGCCCACGCCCCACCAGTCGATCGCCACCCGCTTGTGGGTGGCGGGCAAGTGCAGCACGCGCAGGATGATGATGAGGGCGATGGCGCCGAGCGGCACGTTCATGAGGAAGATCCAGCGCCAGCCGGCGAAGCCGAGCAGTTGATCGGCGTCGGCGAAGAAGCCGCCGAGCACGGGGCCGAGCACCGAGGCGACGCCCCAGACCCCGAAGAATAAGGCCTGGTACTTGGTGCGTTCGCGGGGCGAGAGCATGTCGCCGAGGATGATCAGCGCGAGGGCCATGAGCCCACCAGCGCCCAGGCCCTGAACCGCGCGGAACGCGGCCAGCTCGTACATGCTCGTCGCCATACCGGACAGCAGCGAGCCCAAGACGAACGAGCTGATTGAGACGACGTAGAGCGGCTTGCGGCCGAAGATGTCGGACAGCTTGCCGTACAGCGGGGTTGAGATGGTCGCTGCGACCAGGTACGCCGTGGTGACCCAGGCTTGCAACGTGAGCCCGTTGAGGTCGTCGCCGATGGTGCGGATGGCGGTGGACACGACCATCTGGTCGAGAGCGGCCAGGAACATGCCCACCATCAGGCCGCCGACGATGAGGTTGATCTGTCGGCGGGTCAGGAGTGGCGCTGGGGAGGCTGCAGTCACGGGGATTCCTTTCCAACGCCTACGGACGATGCGGCGGGGACTGCCGCGTCCGTGCGGTTGGCGCGCGGCGGGAAGGGCTCGCGGCGCGCAACGAGAGCATTCTACGCACCGCCGGGCTGGCTTATTCCCGAGGTGAGGAATCACGGCGGCGGCGCGCGCGTGGCACGCGGTAAGGATCGAGCCATGGCCCGACGTCTCGGCGCGAAAAGCGGTAGGGATCAAGCCATTCGCCTGGGGCCCCTACGCTGAACCCATGATCCTGGTGACGGTCGCGGCGGTGGTGCGCGACCTCGGCGTTGCCGCAGTGGCGGGCGGACTGCTGCTGGTGGTCGCGGTGGTGCGGGGCGAGGCCGCCGAGCGTGCTGCCCTGGTGGCAAGAGTCGGCGCCCTCGTGTGGATCGCGGGCGCGGGAGTCTTCCTCATCAGCGCCTACGTGGACATCTCCCAGGTGGGGCCCTCGGCGCCCGACTTCGGGGCTCAGATCTGGAGCTTCGTCGGCGATATCGACCTTGGCCGCGCGTACGGGATGAATCTGCTGGCGGCCGTGGTGACCTCGATCGTGGTCACGCTGGTGCGCACGCCGTCGGAGGCGGCCTGGGCGCTGATCCCCGTGGCCTACGGCCTGGGCGTGCAGGCGATGACGGGCCACGCCGCAGGCGCCGAGGACCACCACCTCGCGGTGACGTCGCTCTACATACACCTGGCCTCCTCGGCGGTCTGGCTGGGCCTGCTCATTGCCCTGGTGGCGGTCCGCAAGCCGCTCGGCAACGATGCCAAGCCCGCCGTGCAACGCGTGTCCCGCATGGCCCTGTGGGCCGCGGCGGCCATCGTCGCGTCGGGCGCCTCCAACGCGTGGCTACGCGTCGGCTCGGTGACGGACCTGTTCACCACCTCCTACGGCCGGATCCTCGCGCTCAAGCTCGTGCTGATGTCGGCCGCGATCGCCTTGGCCGCGTGGCATCGGCGCGTCACGATGCCCCGACTGAGCACGGCCGATGTGCGGCGCCGCTTCTACCGGGTGCTCGGGTGGGACGTGGCGCTGCTCGCGGCCGTGGCCAGCATCGGCGGAGTCTTGACGCGCGTGAACCCCACAATTCCGGTGGTCGTGGTGCCCGACCCGAGCCCCGCATTCCTGCTGACCGGATACCCGCTCCCGCCGCGTCCCGACGCGATCGAGTGGATCCTCCAATGGCGGCTCGAGATCCTGTCGGCGCTCGTGGTGGTCGCCCTGTGCGTGGTGTACCTGCGGTGGGTATCCCGGCTGCGGCGGCGCGGGGACGAGTGGCCGTGGCAGCGCAGCGTCGCGTTCCTCACGGGCATGGCGGGCATCGCGTGGATCACCCAGGGCGCACCCGCTGTGTACGGGATGGTGTCCTTCAGCGGCCACATGGTGGAGCACATGCTGCTGGTGATGGCAGTGCCCCTGCCGATCGTGTACGCGGCGCCGGTGACTCTCGCGCTGCGTGCGCTGCCCAGCCGCACGGACGGCACCCGCGGACCGCGCGAGTGGATCCGCACGATCGTCGAGTCCAGGTGGATGAAGTTCCTGGCGAACCCCGTGGTAGCCGCCGTGAACTTTGCCGGCTCGTTAGTGGTGTTCTACTACACACCGCTGTTCGAGTTCGCGTTGCGCAATCACGCGGGGCACCTCTGGATGATCGTCCACTTCACGTTGGCGGGATACCTGTTCGCCAATGCGCTCGTCGGCATCGACCCTGGGCCCAAGCGCCCCGCCTATCCGCTTCGTGTGCTGCTGCTCTTCGCGACGATGGCGTTCCACGCGTTCTTTGGCGTCTCGCTCACCGCATCGGAGGTGCTGCTCGCGCCCCGCTGGTACGGCCTCATGGGCAGGGATTGGGGCGCAGACGCGATTACCGACCAGCAGTATGGCGGCTCGATCGCGTGGGGCTTGGGCGAGTTTCCGGTGCTCGTGTTGGCCATCGCCGTGCTCGTGGCGTGGCGGGGGGCCGATGCCCGTACGGCCAAGCGTCAGGATCGGGAGGCGGTGCGCACCGGGGACGCGGACCTCGCGGAGTACAACGCGATGTTGGGCGGGCTCGCCGACTCGGATGTCCCGCCGCGCGATCCGTAACGGGCGGGCAGCCCATGACCTGGGCTCGCTTTGGCGGCGATGCCTCTCCACAGATTTTGTCCACAGGCATGTGTGCGAAGTGGAAAGTCCCTGCAAAGGTCGGTGGATAAAGCTGTGTACAGGACGTGGAGGAAAATCGGGGTCTGTGCGCCTTGCGTTCGTAGGCGCGGGTCCGCTAATACTGGGGGCATCGGGAAAATCACTACTCGTTCAGCCGGGGTTCCGACCCTGGTGATCCGGAGTCAGTGCCGATGCTGGGGAACTGGTGTCGTCGCGGCTGCGGGGCGCGTGGGGGTGGACTCGGGCGCTTCGGACAACGGTGGTCCAAGGTGTGAGGCAGGGCTCAGGCCCGGCGTCACACACTGTGGGTGACGGCACAGGGACTGGCGGCTCCTCGCGTCGACCAATAGGTCGTTTTCCTCGGAAGACGAAGCCGTATCGTCAATCACGGCTGTCGGTAGCGCCCCACGGGGCGATGCCGAGAACTTGAGGTCATGGCAGGGCCCCTCGAACGCTTACTTCGAGGGGCCCTTCGCCTGTCTCCAGCCACAGCTCGGTGGATGTCTGTTTCGTCGGCGGCGCACCCTCGCTCGCGGCTCTGGCGCCGGGCACTTCTCCACAGATTTTGTCCACAGGCCGGTGGACTGTCGAATGCCAGACGGGAAAATCGGTGGAAAAACCTGTGCAATAAATGTGGAAAAAGAAATCCTCGATTTCCTGTTGCGCTCCCCAAATTCGAGGAGTAGACATTGCTTATTCGGATCGCACGAAGAGGAACGAAGTGGTCGGGGCAACCTGGCCGCAGAGCGAATCTCGTCGATGCGGAGTGGTTCACAGGATGTTGCGCTAGCCCTCAGTGATCTTCTCGGAGAGAACGGTGGGACCGCCGGTAACGGGGTGGTAGCGACGGGCCGTGAATCGCAGAGTGAGGAGGACCCCGCTTGCGGGGTTCGCTGATCGGGTTCGTTACCCGGCGGCTGCGGTCGGCGCTTGCGTCGGTCGTGATCCTCGTCTCAACAGCAAGGCCCCCCGGACGCTTACTCCGGGGGGCCTTTGCTGTGAGACGAGGCGTACGGGACTGCCTCGTTCACCACCACGGTATTGCCGTAGCCCGCCGTACCGCTGAAGCGACACGCGCGGTCTTCGAAATCGCCCGTCGGTCATGCCCGCGACGTTCTCTCCGGGAGGCCGAGTGACCCGGAAGTCCGTATTGTTCAAATATGGGTCCCGGCGGCCGATGGGACCGTGAGTTGTCAGCGGAGGAGGTGGGTCATGGGTGACCCCAAGAGCGACGGCGACCTTCCCGAGGTCGACGCCCTTGCGGCGCGCCTGGTGCGGCTCGAAACCATCCTCGAGCTCGCCCCGGTGGGCATCGGCCTCGTCGACTTCGAGGGTCGCACGACCATGACAAACAGCGCGCTGCGCCGCATGCTCGGCTACTCGCCAGAGGAGTTCGCGGCGATGCCGTGGAGCGAGTTCACGCACCCCGACGATGTCGAGCCGAACGCAGTGCTCTCCCGCCAGCTGGCCGCCGGGGAAATCGACCACTTCGACATGGAGAAGCGGTTCCTCCGGAAGGGCGGCGGTTACCTCTGGACCGCTTTGACCGTGTCGCTCGTGAGGGACGCCAACGGAGAACCGGACTACGAAATCGGCATGACTCTGGACATCACCGAGCGCAAACGGCTCGAGAGTGACCTGCGCGCCGCCGAGGAGCGGTTTCGGCTCCTCGTCGAGCGGGTCCCCGCAGTCGTCTACGTCGCCGAACCGGGCCCCCGGGGTCGCTGGCACTACGTGAGCGCTCAGATCGAAAGGATGCTCGGATTCACTGCCAAGGAATGGATGGCGGATCCCGGCCTGTGGCTGCGCCAGCTCGACCCGTCCGACCGTGACGAGGCGTTGGCGGGCGAGCGACGAATGTTCGCTGCGGGAATCGAGGCGGAGCCGTACTCGGTGTCTTACCGGCTGCGCCGCCAGGATGGTACGACGGTGTGGGTGCGCGACGACGCCATGGTGCTGTACGACCAGGACGGCACCCCCACCTTCCAAGGGGTGCTCGTGGACGTCACCCAGGAGAAGGACCTCGAGGAACGCCTCGGTCATCAGGCCCTCCACGACCCGCTCACCGGCCTGCCGAACCGCAGGCTTTTTCGCGAGCGGGTCGACCACGCGCTCGCTGGTCGGGCCCGGCCGGGTGGCGGCAGCGTCGTGCTCTTCATTGACCTCGACAATTTCAAGACGGTCAACGACAGTTTCGGCCACGCCTCCGGAGACGAGGTCATCGTGGCGGCCGCGCGCCGTATCCGGACGTGCGCGCGTGCGGAGGACACCGCCGTGCGTCTGGGCGGCGACGAGTTCGCGCTACTGCTCGAGAATGCGACGGTGGAGGAGGGGGCGGCGCTCGCCGCCAGGATCCTCGTTGCTTTGCACGACACGCCGTTTGAGTTCGGCGGCAACACCGTCGTCGTCGGAGCCAGCGTCGGCATCGCCGCCGCCGAACCAGGTGACACGACCGAGACACTGCTGCGTAATGCCGACCTTGCGATGTACCAGGCGAAGCTCCGCGGGCGCGGCCGATACGTGGTCTACGAATCGGGCATGCACAAGGGTGCGGTCGCCCAGTTTCGGCTCGCGGCGGCGCTGCAGACGGCTGTAGCGGAGGAGGCGATCACGCTCGCCTACCAGCCCATCGCCGACCTGCGTACGGGGGAGGTCGTCGGGCTCGAGGCCTTGGCCCGATGGTCGGACCCTGAGCTCGGCGAAGTCTCGCCGTCGGCGTTCATCCCGGTGGCCGAGCAGACGGGCCTCATCCAGGAGCTCGGTGGGCAGGTGATGGTGCGGGCGTGCCGCGATGTGGCGGGCTGGAGGGTCGCGACCGGAAGCGACGCCTTCGTGAGCGTCAACGTGTCACCACTCCAGCTCGAGGACGACGAGTTTCCAGGCTTCGTTTTGAAGACTCTGCGCGACCATGACATCGAGCCCTCGAGTCTCGTGCTCGAGGTGACCGAGGGGTTGCTCCTCGACGAGCGCAGCCTCGAGGGGCTGCGTGAACTGCGCACGCAAGGGGTACGGGTCGCCATCGATGACTTTGGCACCGGGTACTCGTCTCTCAGCCGTCTTCGCAAGTTGCCAGTGGACATGGTGAAGATCGACCAGTCGTTCGTCAGCTCGGCCGAGTCCGGGGTCGCCGACCTCGCGTTCCTGCAGGCGATCATCCTGCTCGCCGAGACCCTGAACCTGGCGACGATCGCGGAGGGTATCGAGACCGCGACCCAGCTCGACCAACTGCAGTCAACGGCATGCGCCTACGGCCAGGGCTATCTCCTCGCACGGCCGGGCCCGATTGCGAGCATTCCCGCGGCGTTCCCCGAGATCCGCTCGGCGCAGGTGCAGAGCCGCTGAACTTCGGTTGCGCGGTCGGCGCGGATTATCCACGCCACCGCCGAACGTCTTCCTCGCGTTCACGATGCCGGCGCCGGTGGTCGCGCGCGAGCGCGCGGTGGCCTGGCAGATGCCGAGACCACCCCGCGACGCGCGGCGTTCTCAGAAGTTCGACGACCCCGTGGTGTCGTCAGTGGTCACCGTTGTCGATCCCGCGTTGGGCTCGGCGACCGGAGCACTGCGGGTCTCGGTGACCGTGTGGCGGCGTCGCGGAGCGAACACGAACAGTGTGAGGATGAGGCCGACTGCGCCGGCCACCATCAGGATGACGCCGACCACCTTGATGTCCAATCCAGCGACCGTCGCGTCAACGGCCAACGCGAGAATTGCTCCCACTGCGATCAAGAAGATGTTGATTCCGATACCCATGATGTTCCTTTGTTTGGGGGAATGGAGCTCCCGTCGGCTCACTGATTCGCTCAGGGATCGCTCGGCCGACGGTCTTGCGGAGTTGATGCGGTGCGGTCACCAGTAGTGGCGGCGCCCACCGACGGCGCGGCCTGCCATGCCCAGGATCGCCAGGACAACTCCGACGACGACGAGGATCACGCCGATGGTTTCGAGGATGGGGATCGATGCGATGATCCCGATGATGAAGAGGATGACGCCGAAAATGATCACGACTTCTCCTTGGTGGTTATGGCACCGAACAGGTGCCGGTGCGGTGAGGGTGTGACGCGACGGCAAAGGCATATATGCACCGTATGACTACGATGTAGATAACATTACAGCCCCACGATCGACCGATGTCAATACGTAGCGCTACGCGATAGGTATACGGTGTAGCAATAGTCCGGTGGCACCGGGCCATCCCCCTGAGGCAGAGGCGAACCGCATGGCAACCCGCAACGTCCGAAGTACCCGGGACTCCTCAGGTTCGAGCCCCGAGTCGACGTTGCGCGCCGCCCTCGAGATCATCGACGCGGACGGCGTCGAAGGCCTGTCCATGCGGCGGCTCGGGCGCGCACTGGGGCGCGACCCGATGTCGCTCTACAGGCACGCGGCAACCAAGGCCGAACTGCTCGACGCCGTCGCCGAATCGGTCCTTGCGGAGCTGTCCGTTGACACCACCGACGACGACTGGGCGGGTCAGTTGCGCATCGTCGCCCGTCAGTTCCGCGAACTGGCACTCGCCCACCCGAACGTTGTTCCGCTCCTGGTCACCCAGCCGTTGGCGACCCCGATCGCCTTGCGGCCGTTGGGGACCTTGCGACCGCTGGAAGATGTCTTGGAGTTGCTCATCGGCGCTGGCTTCTCCGAGGTCGACGCCCTGAAGGTATTTCGCTCGTTCTATGGCTTCGTCCAGGGCCACGTCCTCAACGAGCTCCAACAGCTCGTGGAGAACCACGACGAGACAGACGACCTGCTCCGCCTGGGCCTGCACCGGTTGCCGATAGGCGAGTTCCCTCGACTTCGTAGCCTCGCACCCGCCCTGGCCGCCTACGACGGAGCCGCCGAGCTCGAACGAGGCATGGACATCCTGCTCACCGGCCTGCTCGTTCAGCCGCACCCCGCCAGCCCTCCCGAGGCCTGACCGAACGCCACAGTGAGCCCGTAGGGCGTGGACGCGACCGAACTCGCGCCGGCCCTCTACACCCGCGTCGTCGGCCTCGCTGTTGCCGCTGCGCCGCGTTGCTTCGGACGCCGCCGCTCCCAGGCGCGCACGACCGCCTTTTCGACCTCGACCATGGCGAAGATCCCCAGTCCGATGACGGTGGGAATCATCGAGTCGCGGGGGCTCAGGGCGGCGGCTCCAAACAGGGCCTGCATGAAGGTTAGGTAGACGAACCCCATCTGCAGCACCGACAGCACCCCGACGGCTATCCAGGCCACCGGGTTCCCGAACAACCGGGACGGGTGGAAGCTGGCGGCCGTGAGGAACCGGGCGTTGAACAGGTAGAAGATCTCGCCGAACACCAGGGTGTTCACTGCGAGGGTCCGCTCGACATCGAGGTCGGCCCCATTGCCTTCGGCCAGGTGGAACACCGCGATGGTCGCGCCCCCCATGAGCACGGACACAAAGGCGATCCGCCACAGGAAGTAGCCGGCGAGGAAGGACGCCCCAGGGTCGCGGGGCGGACGATTCATGATGCCTGGCTCGGCCCGCTCGAAGCCGAGCGCGAGGGCCAGGGTGACGGCGGTGACCATGTTCACCCACAGGATCTGCGACTGCGGCACACCGTGCCGCGCCGTTCAGGGTGTGCCCTCACCGGTGCGCCGACGCGTTCCAGCGCCCAAAATACCAGGATATATCGACGATCCCGGGTCCGTCGAGGGCGGCAGAAGGAGGGAGTCTCCGACCATCGGTTGGCGCCGTCAGGAGTCTTGTATGTTGCTACGATGAAAATGACGAGGAGGACACATGGAACCCGTGAACATCGGAGTGATGGGCGCCTCGAGTTTCGCCCTTGCACAGACTGCCCGGGCGATCAACGAGGCGCGGGGCGCCAGGTTCGCAGCGCTGGCGACGTCGTCCGCTGCCAAGGCAGAGCCGTTCAAGGCCTTCGCGCCCGACATCGTCGTGCATCCCGACTACGACGCGATGCTGGCCGATCCCGCGATTGAGGCGGTCTACATCCCGCTGCCCAACCACCTGCACGTCGAGTGGACCCTCAAGGCACTAGAGGCGGGCAAGCACGTACTGACGGAGAAGCCGATCGCAATGACCGCGCCGGAGATCGACGCCCTGATCGCTGCCCGTGACCGGACCGGCTTGTTCGCTTCCGAGGCGTACATGATCGTGCACCACCCGCAGTGGCAGCGCGTTCGGACCCTGCTAGACGAGGGCGCGATCGGTAGGCTCCGGCACGTGGATGCGGTGTTCAGTTTCGATCTGCCTGACGTGGACAACATCCGCAACCGTCCGGAGACCGGTGGCGGGTCGATCCCGGACATCGGCGTGTACGCCTATGGCTCGGCACGGTTCGCCGCGCGCGCCGAACCGGTGGAGCTCACCTCGCGGATCCGCAGGGAGAACGACGTCGACGTGTGGGCCCAGGTCACCGGGACCATGGCCGGGCCGTCCGGTGAATTCAGTTACTGCGCGCTCACCGCGACCCGTCTATACGCCCGGCAGGAGGTCACGTTCCAGGGCGAGAACGGACTGATCCGGTTGACCGTGCCGTTCAACACCGGGGTCGTGGGCGAGGCGCAGGTACACGTGGTCCAGGGCGAGACGACGCGCGTCGAACGGTTCCCGGCGGTGCGTCAGTACGTGCTCGAGTTCGAGAACCTCGTCGCGACCCTGCGGACTGGTGTCCAGTTTCCGTGGACCCTCGAGGACGCTCGCGGCACGCAGGCGATGATCGATTTGGTGCGGGCCAACGAGGTCTGACACCCGGGCACGTCACTCGTTTCCTCGTCGACGATGCAGCGAGCGGCCACGCCGTCACCACGATGTGGCGCTCGGCTCGCTGAACCGGAACCGGAACCGAGCGTACGATCGGTGAATGACAGAGAAGCAGCCGTACGATCTGCTTCGCACTGAGGGCGCGGTGGAGGTGCGACGCTACCCCGAGCATCTGGTTGCCGAGACCGAGGAAGCGGCTGATTTCCAGGATGCCGGAAACCGCGCGTTTCGCTACCTCTTCGGCTACATCAACGGCGACAACACCGCGAGGCAGTCAATCGCTATGACGTCCCCCGTGGTTCAGGCCCGGTCACAGCGCCTCGCCATGACGGCGCCCGTGGTGCACACGGGGTCCGGCGGCCGGTACACGGTGGCTTTTGTGCTCCCGTCGCCCCTCGACGAGGCTTCGGCACCGTTGCCGGCGCGCAGTGAGGTATCGCTGCGCACTGTACCCGCGAGGCTGGTGGCGGCGGTGCGATTCACGGGCCGCTGGAGCCAGGCCGCCTACGAGAAACACCGCGCCGAGTTGCTCTCCGCGGTAGCGGACGCCGGGCTCACCGCCATCGGCGAACCTTGGTTCGCGCGCTTCAACGCGCCCTCCACACCTTGGTTTCTTCGCCACAATGAGGTTCTGATCGAGGTTACGGAAGTCTCGGACCGTGGCGGCGGCGCGTCATGCGTATGACGTGAGCGAATGTTGGAGCGGGTGACGGGAATCGAACCCGCACTATCAGCTTGGGAAGCTGAAGTTCTACCATTGAACTACACCCGCATGCGCCCTCGACGCGACCACCAGTCTAGGCCCCGCGCGCGACTGCGTCGTTATCCGTGCAGCTGTGCAACCAGGGTAAACGCAGTCGACCGGGTCTCTCCGGGCTGCACCAGGAACACTCCGGTGCCTTCGGTATTCGCGGCATCGAGGTTGAACCCGTCGTTCGCGTTCGTCACCGGCTCGATCGCGAAGTACGGGATGTGCACGGGCAGATACACCACCGCGTGCTCGAGGAGGGCGCCGGCCTCGATGTCGACCGTGAGGGCTCCGGGGTAGTCGATGGTCGCGAGTGTCGACGAAGTCCGGCTGGTGTAGCAGCCGTCCATGAACGACTCGCCGAGCGGCTTCATCTCCCTAAAGTCGAGGCGGCCCGATACCTCGCGTGGTGGACCCGTGGGGAGGCACCCCTCCACCGGATACGAGGTGACGCAGTTGACCTGGAGTCGAGTCGGCTCGCCCGGTGTCGAACCGGGGGCGTTGAGCTCGCGCACAAAGTAGGGGTGGTGGCCAAGGCCCGCGGGGAACGTCTCGTGTGCGTCGTTGGTGATCTGCATGTGCCACGTGAAGCGCTCCGCGTCGAGCTCGTACGTGAAGCGCGCGGTGAACGGCCACGGGAAGTTGACCCCATACACGGCGCGCGATGCGAACTCAAGAGTGACCGAGGTGGCCGACTGTGCCACCACCGACCACGGGAACTCGATGCCCGTGCCGTGGATCGCGGTGCCGTCCTCGAAGTTGACGCGCAGTTGATAGTCCTTGCCTGCCCACGAGAACACGGCGTCCCGAATCCGGTTGGACCACGGCACCAGCGGGAACGACGCAGTAGACCAGACGTCGGAGAGAGACTCAGGAGGCGTCGGACGCAGGACGTCCACCCACTCGCCGCCCACCCACACTCGACCGAAGGCAACGGAACCGCCGGTGGCCGGGACGAGCCCCACCTGCCAGCGGTCATTTTCAAGGGTGAGGATGTCGGTCATGGTGACATTGTGGCTGATGGGACTGCCCTGAGCCCTGACCTAGTGCCCAGCCGTGTCGCCGCGGCCGCGCACTACCGGTTCTGCAGCGCGTCCAGGCCCACTGCGACGGCCTGCAGCAGACGGGTGTCGTACTCCCCGGCGGTGACAGTGCACCGGTACGTGTCCCGCAGGCCCCACTTGCGCACGATCTCCATGACGGGCCGGCCCTCCGCGGAGAACGCGAAGTCGTAGGGGATGAAACCAAGGTCCGTGAAGCGTCGAATGATCGCGTACAACTGCGACTTCTCTTGACCCTTCGCCTGCGGTAGCCCCGGCTGGTCGATCATCCACGTGGAGCTAAGAAGCGAGGCGGCAAAGTCCTTGTGGAACTCGCCGATAGCCTGGCCGGCGCCGTCGTACACATCTGCCACCGACGTGAGGTCGAGCACGTTGCGCGCCTTGAACGTGAACAGCACGTTGTTCTTGGTGTCGTCGGTGTAGAAGACGACCTCTTCGCGCAACTTCATGCGCTTCTGCTGGGCGAAGCCGAGCATCGCGATCGGCTGCCATGCGGCGTCCACGGACCAGATCTCGTAGCGGTTGACCATCGCGGTGAGTCGCTGTTTGACAAGGAAGTTGGTTTCGCTCATGCCTGCGACGTTAGCGCGAGTGACGAGTGTCGCGAGCCACACAGGCGACGCACCCTGGGAAGGCGCCGTTGTCCAAAGGGCATGGAATGATGGGGTGAGCGAGACACGTTGTCCCTACTAGCCGTCGACAAGACGGACGATGCGCGACGCACCTCGTCGCACATCCCTGGCACACCCGAAGGACTGGAGAACACCATGGCAATCGGTAGCGGAATCTTCCTGATGGTAGTGGGCGCGGTGCTCACCTTCGCCATCAACACCACCGTGGAGGTAGTGAACCTCGATGCGGTGGGCTGGATCTGCATGATCGCGGGCGCGGCGGCCATCGTGATCTCACTGATCGTCAATGCTCAAAGCACGCGCACCACGCATCGCGAGATCTACCAGGACCGGCCGGGCACTCGCCCGAATCCCCCGAACGACGGACCGCCGCGCGCCTAGGCGTCGGGGTACTGCAGCTCCGGAATGGTGGTGACCTTGAGGAACGGTCGGCGTGGCGACATTGCGACGTCGAGCTGTCCCTTTGACACCGCCCTCAACACTACGGCGATGACCACGGCGAGAGAGGCCACGGAGCCCACCCCGATCGCGAGGCGCGGGCCCAGGTGTTCGCCCACCCACCCCACGGCCGGGGAGCCAAGAGGATTCGCGCCCATCAGCACCATCATGTAGAGCGCCATCACGCGGCCCCTCATGTGGGGAGCCGTCGTGGTCTGGACTGTGGCGTTTGCGGAGGTCAGCATCGTCAGGGCCATGAATCCGACCGGAATCCCCGACAGCGCGTAGGTCCAGTAGGTCGGCATGATCGCCATCACGGCGCTGGCCACGGCGAATCCTGCGGCGGAAAGCACCACCAACCTCGCCGACGGTTCCTTGCGCCGCGCGGCCATGACGGCGCCCGCGAGCGCACCGATAGCGAGGATCGAGCCGAGGATTCCGTAGTCCTGAGGGCCCCGGCCAAACTCGACACGCGCCATCATCGCGCTCGTGAGTTGGAAGTTCAGGCCAAACGTGGACACCACGCTCACCACCACGAAAATGACCATGAGGTCGCGCCGGGCGCGCACGTAGCGCAGCCCGTCGAGCACCTGGCCGGGCGAGCGGGGTGCGCGTTCTTGGTCATAGAACTCGCTGCCGCGCATCAGCGCCAGTCCGACGAGGGTGGCGGCGAAGGTTGCCCCGTTGATGACGAAGACCCAACCAGTGCCCACCGCCGCAATGAGCAGGCCGGCCGCGCCGGGTCCGATGAGCCGGGCGGCATTGAACGACGCCGAGTTGAGGCCGACCGCGTTGGACAATTGCCAGCGGGGCACCAGGTCGCCGACGAAGGTCTGCCGGGCCGGAGCGTCGAAGGCGGTGACGACGCCGAGCGCTAGGGCGAAGCCGTAGACGTGAACCAACTCGGCATTGCCGGACAGCACCAGCACGCCGAGGCCCGCGCCGAGGGCGCCCGCCGCCGATTGCGTGACCATCAGCATCTTGCGGTGGTCGACCCTGTCCGCGACCACGCCGGTAAACGGGCCCAGCAGCAGGAACGGCACAAACTGCAGGCCCGTGGTGATTCCCACGGCAACACCCGAATCGCGGGTGAGAACCGTCAGCACCAACCAGTCCTGGGCGATGCGCTGCATCCACGTGCCGACGTTCGACACGAGAGCGCTGGCAAACCAGAGCCGGTAATTGAAGATGGCGAGTGAGCTGAATGTGTTTTTCATGCCTGAGATGGAACGGTACGCCAGTTCCCAGACATTCCATCGCCCGCTCGTCCCGGGCTCACGGCACCGACACGATCACCTTTCCGCGGGCGTGATGCGACGCGACTCGCTCCATGGCTTCGGGACCGTGAGACAAGGTGAACATCGTGTCAACGAGCGGGGTGATGGTGCCATCGGCCAGCAGGTCCGCCAACGCCTGCAGGTCCTCCCGATGGGGCGACGAGTAGAAGGTGCCGATGCGCTTGCGCAGCACTCGTCCTCGCCACATCGCTTTGATGACGCGGGCAAGCGCGCCGCCGTCCGGACCGGGTTCGCCGCTGTTGGGCACCACGATCCCCGTACGGGTCGTGAGTTTCTCGAGCGCGAGCATCGGGTCCGCACCCGCGTTGTCGAAGATGAAGTCGAAGCGCTGATCGGTGTCCACCACGCTTTCGCTCGTGTAGTCGATGACGCGACTGGCCCCGAGGTCGAGCACGGTCTGCGCATTGCGGGCCGAGCAGACTCCGGTGACGGTCGCGCCGGCGGCGACAGCCATCTGCACTGCAAAGGAGCCGATTCCGCCCGAGGCTCCGATGACGAGGACAAGGTCGCCGGGTCCGACGGGGCGAAGTCGAAGCCCGTGAAGAGCTGCCAGCCCGGCCATGGTGGTCCCGGCGGCCTCCTCGAAGGTGATGTCCGGGGGAATCCTGGCCAGGTGGTCCTCGGCGGCCACAGCGTATTCGGCAAGCGTCCCGCGCCCCGCACCGAACACCTCGTCGCCGACCTTCCACTCGGTGACGTCGGCGCCGACGGCTTCGACGATGCCCGCGACATCGCTCCCGCGGATGAAGCGGCGTGGGCGGCGAAGGCCCAAGTCCAAGCGCACGAGGGCGGGCTTGCCACGCATGAGGAAGACGTCGGCAGGATTGAGCGCGGCGGCCTTGATGCGTAGCAACACGTCGCGGGCGCCCGGCGTGGGGATAGGCACGGTGCCGTGCGCCAGCACGTCCGCCTCTCCGTAGCGGTAGTGAGTGACGGCAGTCATGGTGGTCGTGGTGATTGTCATGGTCATGATTCCCTCCAGGGAACGTGCAATGGGTGGTGGTGCCGCCGCCAGCAGTGGTGAGGAGCCAGCGGCGGCACAGGTGAGACGAGTGCGGGTGAGACGAGTGCGGATCAGATGAGTGCGGATCAGATGAGTGCGGATCAGATGAGTGCGGGCACGCGCTCGCCCTCGCCGTGAGGCTCCGGAAGTGCGGGAGCCGGGGACGTGTGGTGTTCCACGCGGGGCAACCACTCAAGCCACGACGGCAGATACCAGTTGGCCTTGTCGAGCCAGGTCATCGCGGCGGGCACCAACAGGATGCGGATGATGGTGGCGTCCAACAGGACGCCCACGGCCAGTCCGAACCCCCACTGCGAAAGCTCGGGGATGGAGGCCGAGGCGAACCCGCCGAAGACGCCGATCATAATGAGCGCCGCGCCCGTGATGAGCGGCCCGGTCTTGGCCACGCCCTCGATCACCGATGCCTTGGTGTCGCCGGTTGCCTCGTAGCGCTCGCGAATGCGGCTGAGCAGGAACACGTGGTAATCCATGGAAAGCCCGAATACGAGGGCAAAGACCATCACGGGCATGTACGGCGAGACGCCGTCCACGGAGGGCAGACCCAGGGCGTCGCCCCAGCCCCATTGGTAAGCCGCGACGAGCGCGCCAAAAGTGGCTGCCGTGCCGATGAGGTTCATGATGATGGCCTTGATGGGCACCACGATGGACCGGAACATCACCAGCAGTAGCACGAACGTGATTCCCAGGATGAAGGCCACGGCCCAGGGGGCCGCGCGCGAAATCAGAGCGAAGTTGTCATACTCGGCCGCCCTCGCCCCGCCCACGAATGCCTCGGCGCCCGAGCTGGTCACGTGGGCAGGGATGATGTCATGACGCAGCCGCTCGATGGCGTCACCCGATGCGGGGTCCCCGATGTCGAAGGCGTCGTGGGTGTCGACGAAGACCGCGCCGTCCGTGCGGTGGACCGTGGTGCCGGCGAAGCCCGCATCCGCCTCGATAGCATCGGCCAGCGCCGAGATCTCGCCGTTGGTTGCTCCCGTCACGGCGACGGTGGTGGCCGAGTCGGTGAAGCCGAAGTCCTGCGTGTAGACCACGTTGGCCTTGTTGAGCACGAAGTCCTCGGGCCATGAGTCTGGGCTTGGCATCGCGAACTTGAGCGACAGCAGCGGCAGCATCAGCACGCCGAGGACGGCCAGGCCTGCAAAGCCGGCCCGACCCGGACGGTGCGAGACCCAGTGAGCCAAGCGATTCCAGCCGCGGGACGTCTCGCCAGGGTGGCGCATGGGAAGGCGCCACGAGTTGACCTTGTGCCCCAGCAGGCGCAACACGGCGGGCAGCAGGAACAGCGCTATCGACACGGCGGACGCAGCGACGGCGATGATGGCAATGCCGATGCCGAGGAACGTGCTCTGCGGAAGGAGCATCAGGCCGCCGATGGCGGCGACAACGGTGAGGCCGGACGTGAACACGGCTCGGTTGGCTGTGGCGCCCGTGATGGTGACAGCGTCGAGCACGGTATGGCCCTTGGCGAGTTCCTCTCGGAACCGCTGGACCGTGAGCAGCGAGTAGTCGATGCCGAGCGCAAGGCCCATCATCCCCACAAAGATGGGGAGGCTGTCGCCCACCGGTGTGCCGGTCGACGAAAGCGCGCGGGCGGCAATGGCGCCGATGCCGGTAGCGATCACGATCGACCCGAGGGCCACCAGAATGGGAATACCTGCCGCCACGACGGCGCCGAACACGAACACGAGCACGACGAGCGCCACGGCGACGCCGATTCCCTCGCCGCGGGCAAGGTCGCTGGCGGCCAACTCGTTGAGCGACAGCATCATCGACTCCGGACCGGACACGAAGGCGTCGACGTTAGAGCTGGCCGTCGCATTGACGGCATCCATGACGTCCAGGAGGACCTCTTCGTCCGCCACGACCGTGAAGTCCACGATGGCCGACCCCCCGTTGGGGGCGACCACGGCATCGGACACCGAGACGTCGCTCACGCCGTCGAAGCCGTTCAGGACGGCCACGGAATCCGCGAGCACTGCCTCGAATGCCGCCGATCCAGACTGCTGGGTGTCGGACGTGACGATCAGCTGTTCGGCGAAGCGCTCGCCGTCGGCGGCGCCGACGCGGTGCTGCTGCTCGAGGTCGTCTTGGTGGTCGGCCTCGGTGGTGACCAGGTTGGTCTGAATGGGGGACACATACTGGTCGATCGATCCCGCGGCGACGCCTGCGGCGACTACTGCGAGGACCCAACCGGTAACGGTGAGCCACGGCCGTTTGGCGGCCGAGCGGGCAAGGCGCCCTGTCAATCCGATCTTCATGGTGTTGCCTTTCGGGTGGTGTGCGGCGCGTGGCGCCGACGTTTTTGGGTGTGCTGAGTAGAGGTGGGGTGGTGCGCGGAGCCCGGTACCGGGCCCCGCCCGACGCTACGAACCTCTGCCAGCGTCGACACCCTCAGGAGGGTCGTGGTCCGAGCCCCCACGCGGCGCGTCGCCGAGAAGAGAGGTTCGTAGCGTCGGGGAGTGCGGTGCGAGTTGCCGAGGAGCGCGCTACGCCCCCGGTGAGCGGTCGGTCTCAGTGAGGTGAGGCAGCGGCCACCTCCTGTGGGAGGTCTGGCTTCGCAGACGGAGCAGCCGGACGGATGCCCTTGATCAGCAGGTAGCCGATGATCCAGAACTCGCCGATCGTCGCGGGGAAGGCGAGGCCTTCGACGAGCCAGTTGGGGGCATCGGCGATGCCGTAGCCGATCAGGCCGCTGAGCACATAACAGGCGCCGCCGACCACGAGCGTCCATCCGAGCAGGCGCGGGAGCCGCGCCGACGTGACTGCCACCCAGCCCATCGGGATGAGCCACAAACCAAAGAACAGGTTGCCCATGCCCCACGAGTTCGCGGACAGCTCGTACATCAGGCCGACGGTGCCGGCAGCATCGCCGCCGGGCGCGAGGCTTGGGTCTGCCGCAATCGAGTTGGCGGTGGCCATAAACGCGCCCGATGCCATGATCGCGACCGAGTTCACCATGCCGAACGTGGCGGTGGCGTAGGCGGCGGTCGGGTTGATCGGGCGGAACAGTTTATAGAAGTACACGGCGGCGAGCGCCTGCGTGACGACGATGCCCATTTCGAGCAGCACCAGCAGGTGCGCTTGAGCGGCGTGGTCGGTGAGGTTGGCCAGGGTGGCCGCCGAGTCGTCGGCGTCGATGAGTTGGGGACGAAGGAAGAGGAAGCCGAGCATGCCGGTGATGGCGAGGCCCAGATACCAGGCGCCGGCCCTACGGGCCGTGGTGATGGTGTCGGTCATGAGTGTTCTCCATTGAGGTACTGGGCGTTGGCACTGCCACTTTGTCGGGGTTTGGCGGGGCTCCACATCGGGGAATCCCCTGACAATCCCCCTGACTTTCCAGGGCCGCGGGATGTTTTTGGGTGAGCGAGGAGGAGGTCTTGTGCCTCTCGGCTCGCGGGTGTGGTGGGTGGACTGGTGGGGCCGGGCGCGGGGCCCTAGGCCTTAAGAGGAAGGTTGATCGTCGGTACCTCCCGCGGCGTAGTGGAAGACGTCGTCGAGGGGACGTTTGAACACCCTCGCGATCTCGAAGGCCATCTCGAGCGACGGGGAGTACTTTCCCTGTTCGATCGCGATGACGGTCTGGCGGGTGACTCGAAGGCGCTCCGCCAGGTCCGCTTGGGTCATCTCCCCGGATGCGAACCTGAGGGTGCGGATCTGGTTGGTGACCTTGGTGGGCTTGGGGGGCATCTCAGAAACCCCTGCGGTACGCGCGGATCTTGACGGTCGTCTCAACGATCCCGCCCACAGTTCCTGCAAGGAACACGAGGTTGCCGATCCAGAACAGGTCGGCCCCGATCATGGCGAGGACCAACACGCCGAACATGGCCCCGCCGCTCACAACGGCCGCGCGGCGGTCGCCGTAACGCTTGATGTCCTTGTCGCGCAGGTCACCCTCGAGTTGTCCCTTGGGGTCGATGCCGCGAATCGCGAGGCCCATGGCCCCTCCAATGGCGCCAACGATCGACCCGACGATGGTGCCCCCGATCGAGAACCCGAGGGTCCACAGCATCGGTGGAATCCAGGAGACGTCCTCGATGGGCTGGCTGACCGCGCGCGGGATCACCACGGCAAAGTACGCGGTGGAGGTGATGACCACGACGGCGAGGTACACCCACACGGAGCGCTCCTCGGCGGTCATGACGATCGGGTCGTCGTCGCCCGGCTGACGCAGTTCGTGATTCATCGTTCTATTCCCTCGGTGTAGGCGGACACTGTCATGCCGGCAGAAGCGACGGTTCCCAGGAAGCTGCCCACGAAGATGACGTGGACCACCCAAAAGGTGTCGGCGTTCAGCGCCAACATGATCATGGCGATCAGTGCTGCCATGCTGGTGAGGCCGGCTCCGGCAGCATCCGAACGCCGGGTGATCTCGGCGTCTCGTTCGTCGGTGACGATCTTGCCGCGCACGCGCCAGCGGGCGGCGCCGTAGATGATCGCGTACAGCGCCCCGCCGATGCCGACCATCAGCAGCAGTGGCCCCTGCCACGCCACCTTTGTGAAGGAAACGTCGTCCGTGATGGCGCGGGCGATCACGATGATCCAGTAGGTGCCGAAGAACGCGAGCGACGCGACAAAGCCGAGCAACTGGTGCCGGTGTTCGAATTCCATGGCCACTCCTTGGTGTTAAGAATGTTTGACAACACCAAGGTAAGGCATGTTTGACAGCATGTCAACTATTCTTTACACCAAGATTCTTCAGATGCTCAGCCTTCAGATGCTCAGCCCGGGGCTGTGCCGCAACCTCACCACTCGCGCCCCCAGAAACTCCGCCTCGGCGGGGTCGTGCGTGATGAGCAGCGCGGTGCAGCCGGCCAAGCGCTCGCGCACGTACTCCATGACGGCGGGCTTGGTGTCGGCGTCAAGACCAGTGAACGGCTCATCGAGCACCACGAGGGGCGCCCTCGCGGCCATGGCGCGTGCGATGGCTACTCGTCTGCGCTGGCCGCCGGAAAGCTCGCTCACAGGCTTCGACAGGTGCTCGGTCCCGAGGCCCGCGAGGGCAAGTTCCTCCTCCGCCGACGCCCGCTGGCCGCGGTCAAGCACGAGCCTCACATTGGCGGCGGCGTCGAGATGCGCACACAGCCGGTCCTCCTGGAACACGGCCGCGCGGCGCAGCCCGGCCACGCCATCGATCGTCCCCGAGTCGGGAGCCTCCAGGCCGAGTAACAGCCGCGCCAACGTGGTCTTGCCGACGCCGTTGGGCCCGGTGATTGCCGTCACGGAGTGGGGCTCCAGGGTCAGGCGCACACCGGCGAGCACCGACTGGTCGCCGTATCGCTTGGTCACTCCGCGCAGAACGATGGGGCCTGCCGTCATGGTCTGGCCCCGTCCATGCGTCCCGGGACAGACCTCAGGAGCCGGAGCACCAACTTCTCGCACACGACGCTGAGCGCCACGATCACGACGGTCCACGCGAACAGGTCGACCGAGCTGAGGAACACCTTGGCTTCGTACAGTTGCTCGCCGATGCTGCCGTTGGCGACGCCGATCACCTCGGCGGCCACGCCGCTCTTCCACGCCAGGCCGACGCCGATGCGGCACGCGGCCGCAAAGAACGGCAGCACGGCAGGGATGTCGATGGCGCGCACGCGCCGCGCCAGCGGGATGCGGAACACCTCGGCGGCCTCGAGCAGAGAACGGTCACGGTGCTTGATTCCCTCAAGCACGTTCGCGTACATGACCGGAAGGACCATGAGGAAACTCGTGTAGATCGGCAGGCTGCTGCTGTCGGTCCACAGCAGCAACAGGATGATGAAGCTCACCACCGGTGCGCTGCGGATGGTGGCGATCAGGGGCGACACCAGGGCATCGACTGCGCGAAATCTCACGGCGGCCGCCGCACCCAGCGCGCCCACCACGGCCGCCGCGACGAACCCCGCGGCGATGCGGCCGAGCGACCACCCTACGGTGGCCCAGAAGTCGGCGGTAGTGCCCAGCTGCCCCAGGCGCGCCACGACCGAAAAGGGCGAGGCGAGAAGGAAGTCCTTGTGCACGCTCCACGCGGCGAGCTGCCACACGGCAACCCAGAACAGGGCGGCCAGAACCGGGCGGGTCGCGCGTCTCACGCGC